>ENA-UPSY01000324-UPSY01000324.1-human-gut-metagenome-genome-assembly--contig:-NODE-324-length-58626-cov-24.700319_pt1 | contig 58626 bp, 66 predicted proteins | sample MGYA00250044_ERZ773365 | MGnify/ENA primary metagenome ERZ773365 (study PRJEB29103, sample SAMN06111932) | human gut metagenome | biome: human gut; feature: ankylosing spondylitis patient; material... | reverse complement strand
AAAGGCTTTGAAACCCTTGATTACGTCATTTTTAATGCTCATCAGCTTTGCCCTTGCTGCCTTGTATGATGTGGATTCGATACCGAATGTCAGGAATTTTCTTGCCGACTGACCGTTAGAGCCTTTCATCAGCTTGTCGGTCAGCATTTCGCTGTATTCCTTGCGGATCGCATTGAAATCATCTTCCTGTTCGGGTATCTGCACCGTTTTTACAAGCTTTTCCTTTGACCTGTTCTGATTTTCAAAGGTAAGCTGGAATTTAATCGTGTTGTCAAAGAGATTGATAACATCACAGTATTTACTGAAAATATTGTTCTGCTCCTCAAACTCCGAAATGGAGTAGTTGGCATCGAAAAACTGCACCGTCAGGGAAAAGAAGTTCTCGCTGACCTGACACACGCCGTCCTTATACATACAAAGGAACGGGATCGTGTTCTGCACAGTATTCTTACCGCCGTTTTCACTCCTGATCTCCGCCATTCTTGCGGAGAGTATCTTTTTCTCCTCTTTTGATAACTGAGAGGCAGGCTTGCCCATGATAACCTTAGCCGAGCTGCGGTTATCACTTCTTTTGGCATTTCTCTTTCTAAAGCCCATTGTGACCTCCGTTTATATTCCAAAGCGGAGACACCGAAAGTTATACTATTATATATAGGTGAAGCTGTTACTTCCTTTCGGCATCTCTCAGCTTCTTCTTGATTCTGTTGTATTCGATCTGTCTTTCGATAGAAACGAAAATGTTGGTTGTTCGGTAATATCGCTTTCTCGGTCTTGTGAAGTATTCACGCATGAACTTCACCTGTTTCTCCAAGAACACGCCGTTTTTCTTGTAAATGCCGCAGAGTATCGCAGGTGCAGCGACCGCACCCATAGCGAAGATCGCTCCCGACATTCCGATAGACGCTCTTGTGAGAAAGTACACAGGCGCACCAAGAACAAGACCGATACCGAAGCATATTACCTGTCTTTTTGTAAATCCCATGATGAACTTTTCCTTGATGTCGTTCAAATCTTTTGGGATCGGTACATAATGTGCCATTATTGACCTCCGATCTTGTTTTAGTGCGCGTTAAATACTGATTTGCTGATAGCTCCTGTACGGAGAATCGTGAAGATGAGTGCTGCGGTATAGCCGAGAAGCAGTCCCATTTGCAGGATCACGCCGTCTGTACTTGCGTTCAGAGCAACGATCGCATTGCTGAAAAGCGTCTTGAAAATACCGAGTGCCACTACGATAAAGAAGCCCTGGAAAGAAAGAGCGAGAAGCTGTTTGATCCAGTTCTTACCGATAGAAGCCCATTCACCGCTGTCCATCATGGTTGCCATAGGGATAGGTGCAATGCTGAGATACATAAACACCTCGATGATACGGCTTGCAAGTGTGATAACGATAGCGACTATCAATATCAGCACCCCAAGATGAACGATCAGGGAAATAAACCACACCGTCATCAGCTCACCCAAGCTCAGACCGCTGAGTGCCGACGGATTGATTGAGAGCGTGGAAGATAGATAATCTCCGGTCCCGAATAGTGTGGCAAGTCCATTGGAGCATACCGTTGTGCCAAACGAGAATAGTGCTGAAGCGATGTAATAGGTGTTGGCGACCAGTATTACACCGCACAAGGCTTTGATGATCCACTTGATAAAGATACTATCATCGAAGTCTTTGAAGTTATTTCCTCGCAGTACCATCTGTATCAGTTCATTCAGCAGGATAACTGTCAGAATGAAACCGCCGATAGGCACTACGACATTGTTGCAAAGCGTTTCGATAGTTGACCAGATCGTAGTTCCACCTGTACCGCCGCCAGTAAACTGTGACGGGTGCTGAGTTACGAAGTCATTGACAAGACCACCGCTGCCGCCTGATCCCGTAGTTTGCGAGAACGTATCGGACAGGAGGTCGGAAATGCCGTCAAACTGAGACTGGATGCCGTCCTTGAACAAGTCTTTACACCAATCCTCCAGTGCATCTATCGCATCGCTGATAATTCCCATTATTCATCACCTCCAATCGTGGGAGTGACTAAAGGTCTGTCATATTTGACAAGCTGCCGAAGCTCCAGTTTGGAGGGCAGAAGGTCACGGCAGAAATAAGCAGAGCCGAAGTGATTGCCCTTAGTGTAACATTCCATGTTCTGCCATGTGTGATAATCTATACGCCCGTCAAAGCAAAGCATCTGTATTCGATTTTCAAAGATCTGATACCGAGTTTTGCTTTGAATACTGTTCACGGGCAGGAGCAGAGCGAAGGGTTTCTGAAAAGAAAAAGCACGTTTCAGCACTTCATTCTTTTTGCTGAATGGGGGATTGGATACAAGAATGTCCCATTTTTCGGGTTCATACCTGAAAAAGTCCTTGCCCTCATTTAAGCTGCTTCGCTCCACTTCATAGCCCTGTTCCGAGAGTAACTGATAAAAGGCACTCCATTCCTCATCGAACGGACACCATATCTTCTTGTCTTTCGGAAGGAACTCCAATAGCGGTTCTACCGCATAGAATGGTGTATAGACCTCATCTCCTGCACTTGTGCGGTCAGCCGTCAAGTACCTGAAATTTCTTCCCATTCTGTCTTATCGCTCATACCCACCACAACCCACCGCTGAGCGACCTTTCGTAATTCTATTGGAACGGCATTATTTATATAGCGTTCAGCCGAGGTTTACGCTTGTCTCTTTCCTTGATTAGCCGTGTGTCAGATTACACCGCACCCGTCATCATACCCTCAAGTACAGGTACGAGAATGATAGCGAGGAGGATCAGACCAAGACCAGCCATAAGCTGCTTCATGCCCTGAGACTTCGCACCGGGGTTATCATTACCGTAACCTTCGAGGAGGTTTACGACACCCCACAGCGAAACACCGCCGCCGATAAGGCAGATAACGCTCTTGAGTACGGTGCAGGCAGTAGTGATGAAGGACGAGGTATCGACCTCGCCGGTGCCTGCTGCGAATGCCTGAGTAGTACAGGTCATAGCCATAACGCCTGCAACGGTTGCAAACATGGTTGCCTTCTTTGCACCACGGGTGAGCTTAGAGAGCCACTTGTGCTTAGGTGCAGAGGTAGTGGTTGCTGTCTCCATAGCGGTAGCATCGACCGCAGAAATATTCAGTTCGTTCATAGGTAAAAAGTCTCCCTCAAAATAAAAAAAGTAGTGTCCGCAGCTTCAACCGTTTCTCTTTTATTCGGTTTCTTCACTGTCCGAGTTAAAATCCGACATATATCTCTTTTTCGTCGGTTTCCTCAGATTTTTGAGCATCAGCGGTTTCTGTTTCTGTTGCTGATACTGTTGTAACTTCCTGTCCGGCGGCCGTCATATCAACACCATACCCCGTGAACTTCTCCTGTCGAGACAGTCTCAAACGCATCGCCTTTTGGTCACTCACATATTTTTCGATGTTGAACCCCATCTCAGGATTATCGTCCAAAAGCATTGGATATTGCTTATGACGGGTAATGTCAAACTTGTCCGAGAAGAACGGACGCACTCCTCGCACTTGTAAGATACATTTACCGCCGTCCATGACCGCCAGTTCGTCCTGACTTTTCAGCTCTTTTCCGAGCTTCTGATAGTTCATACCGTAGCTTTCCGATTGTCCACGATTGGTGGAGGTATTGAAACTGTCGATCGTTTCTTTACCCAAGCTCTCTGAAATCTCTTTCAGCGTTGACTTCTCCTTACCGCCCAAAAACAGCATCGTATCACAGTTGCCTTCAATCGTATCTGCATTATCTTTATAAATAGCCTTTAGCTGGCTCTTAGCTTGCAAGATGATCGACGCACTGATTTCACGGCTTCGGATAGTCGCAATGAGCTTCTCAAACTGCGGTATTTCGCCAATATTGGCGAATTCGTCTAACAAACAGCGTACATGATAGTCCAGCTTTCCCCCTGGGGAATTATCTGCTTTGGTGCAGAGTAGGTTGAAAAGCTGGGAATACATGATCGCCACAAGGAAGTTGAATGTAGCGTCTGTATCGGAGATGATTATGAAAAGCGCACTCAGCTCGTCACCGAGCTTGTCGAGGTGCAGCTCATCGTAGGAGGTGATCTCCAAGACCTCATCTATTGCAAAAGGCGCAAGTCTGGTGCTACAGCTAATTAAGATAGACTTAGCTGTTTTTCCTGCAGCGAGCTTATACGCCTTGAATTGTTTGAGAGCAAAAGCACCCATTCGCCGTTGTTCGGCATCGGGCTTTGTTTCAAACAGGTCAGCATAGTCCTCCATAACATCAGGATCATCGTGCTTTGTGCCGTTCAGCCAGCACTCCACGATCTCAAATTCAAGGTCAATGCTGTTCTTGAACTCCTCATCGTCCTCACGGCACTCCGAATTGTTGATCATGTCGATCAGCGTTTCAAAGTTCCATTCATCTTCGGGATACATAGCGAAAATCAGAGCAATATACGCAGTATAGAGCAGTTTCTCCGCTTTCACCCAAAAGTCATCGCCGGACGGCTGCTGAGAGGAAGAAGTATTCTTGATAAGCACTTCCACGAATTTGAGAATGTCCTTCTCACGGTTCTTTTTGCTGATGTAAGCAAACGGATTGTAGTGCATACTTTTCGCAAAGTCGATCGTGTTGAACATCTTGATCTTGCAAGGTTCATAAACAGGGATATATCTGCCATTTTTGTCTTTGAGATAGTTTCCCTTATCGTCCCTGCGGTACACAACTTTTCCGTTAACTCTTTTCGGGCGGCCCCGTTCAAGCATCTTACCGCACTCCACAAGCACCGTGCCTTTCGGATCGGTTACAACATAGCTGCTGTGCATCTGCATCAGGTTCGGCTTCACGAAAAATCGTGTCTTACCTGAGCCTGAACCGCCGATCACAAGAATGTTCTTGTTACGGGCGAACTTCGGTGCAGAGGGCTTGCCCATAGTCAGGGATTCCGTCTTTGTGAGTATCACATTGTTTTCAGGGCAGGATAAGTCCATATACGGCTCAATATCCTTTTCACCGCCCCATACGGCAGAACCGTACTCCTCGCCCTGGCGGAACTTCTTCTTGTTTTTCGACTTGACATAGAGGACTAACCTCATTACACCCGCAAGAACCAAGCCGAAAAGAAGATCAAACGGGTGTAAACTGGGAAAGATTCGTGCAAACGCCACACCGAGATTGCTCATGAAAGGCAGGATTTTTTCCTGAAATCCGTTGCCCTCAGCAGTACGGTACGCAAAGCCGATCAGGTTGCCCACATAAGAGAAAGCTACATAGGGAACAGCCTTGATGATCAGCTTTTTGAGTTTTCTCGTGTCGATCTGCAATTCGCAGACCTTTCCTTTCTGTTGGTATCGGCACAAAAGTCTGCCGTAAAAATATCATCGCCCCTTGCCCGTGGAACGGGTGCAGGCTGGAAGTGGTTATAGATCACCGTCTGTTCTCCCTTGTTTTCTCTCTCTGTTTCTGTTTGCGGGGCTTGTTCCTGATCTTCTGCGCCTGCTGGTGCATCTGCTCACGGGTGAACTCGCCACGCTTCTGTGTCTTGCCCTGTCCCTTGCCGACATACTCCGAAAATGCTCTCTTGAAATCCTCTGTTTTGGCAGCGGAAAAGAAAACATGATAGGTAGGCGGTTCGGTGCTTTTATCTCTTTTCAGGGCAAAATCCACATCATACTTCCGTGCGGTTTTCAGAAAATCCCCGATATTTCGGTCTGAAACCTCAATGCTGTCGAGCTTGGACGGGGACTTAGCCTGCAACTGCTTGTAGGTCATTCGTCCCTTTTTCTCAGCCTTGCCCGACAAAAACTCCTGCAATGCCGATTTCAACACATCGGCGGTCATTTTCTCTGCCTTGATCGAAATGTCGATGGTTTTCTTCGCACCGTTCTCATAGTCGGACGGCATTACTCATCACCGCCAGACTTGATCTCATAGACCGCATAGGCTTCACGGTTCAGCCATTCATAGAGGTCTTTGAGTGCAGCTTCTGCTGCTTCGGGTGTTTTGTAGTTACCCATAGGAATCTGATTACCGCTGGTATCAGTGCCGATCATTTCATAATCGGGAGTGATAATACCATTCTCGTCCGGCTCTGCATCTTCCCAATTTGTGATAACGCCGATCCTGACAAGATTATCATAATTCAGAAACTCACCGTACTGCGTAGCGATAGTCTTAGCCATGATTTTTCACCTCTTTCCGTAAAAGCTCATGGAGCTTGTTGTGATATTCCTCCTGAAGCCCGTCATAATAAGAAAACATGGTGTTAAGCGTTTTTCTGTCTATCCTGTCACCAAGCATATCCATGACGATTGCTTCAAATTCGCTGTGAAAGCTGTAAAATAGGTCGTTTACTGCCTTTTCTACGTCCACAGACTTTTCAGGCATAGGGGCAAAATAACCGAATGTCTCCCAAACGAGCTTGTCAGGGCATAAATATCGGTACTGATTACCCTTATCGGATTTTACAGCGATACCGAAATGCATAATATCCTCACGAAGAACACGCTTGAGAAATCGCTCACTTTTCCCGGTAGCCTTAGCGATCTCGCTGATCGGTACATCTCTGCCCGTAAACCTGGGGAATATTTCAGCGATGATCGTTATTTCTGATGCAATCATACGCACCACCTCCTGTATTTATGGTCAGACAGCGTAGCCGAAATCTCTTGCCACAGCCTGAACAGCCCATCGGCTTTCGCAGCCTTGGTTGAAGTGATATGTCAGAACCTCGTTGTAGAGGGAACTGATGAAATATCTGCGGAAATCCTTGATATTATCGACCTGAGCCATTTTTACAAGAACGCTCTCGACCATGTAGATATTTGCTTGGAGCATCTTGGACTTTATCACGCTTCTGGGGAAACTTGTACCTCTGAGTGTGGTGTACGGCAGAGGGGAGCAGATCTCGTCAACGATAAAGCCGACGATATTATCTGCTTCTGCATAGCCGTCCCGACCGTCAGCGGTCAGCCAGTCTCCGAGATAGCCGTAGTCGATATTCTGTTTCACGACTTCCGTGTAATACTCAACTTCTTCTGCGTTATATCCCTCATTCTTCTTTTCAACATTTCCACCGTTGAAAACTTGTGAAATTCCCGCAGAAGGAATGATAGAGGATTTATCGCTCAGTAATTGATTTTTCTGTATTGTATTGTTGTTATTATATTGTCCCTGATTTTCAGACAGCGGACTTTCAGCAGGCGGATTGTCCGGATACGGGTTTTCCACCCTCTGTTTTTCACCTGAAGAAGAAACAGCAGCTTTCGCCCGTCCGCCTTCACGGATCGTGATCGCCTTACGTCTGGTCTCTGCATCAAGCTCATCAGCTTCTTCCTTGCTGACAGGAACATCGAAAAAGCTGTATACATACTCAAAGCAGTTATGAATACTCTCATTAGAGAGAAGCTGAGTGCGAACAAGGTATCCCATATCAATGAGCTTGTTCACAGCGTTATGAACCGCTGTCTTGCCCTCTTTGCATATCGCTTTCAGTCCCGACATGGAGAAATGCCAGTAGTCAGGCAGAGAAAGCACTTTGAGAAGAAAGCCGAGGAGCTTATTCGGAATTTCCTTGTTCCGCAGGAGCTTGCTGCTGATCATAGTATAGTTATCAGTTTTCTTGACACGGTTCAGCACAGCATTCTCGACCATGAATGTTTCAAGTTCATAATCATACTGCGGGATAGAAGTATCCCTTGCAGAATACTCATAGAAACTGTAAAGCGGCTGTATCCTGCCGGTAGATGATTCATTCGGCATAAGCGTTTTTATTTCCAAATAGCCCCATTCTTTCAGTTCTGAAAGAGCGGTGTCGATAGCAGTTTCTCCGTCAGGACATATTGCAATAAGTCCAGCCTTAGAGAAATTCCATTCATGGGGAAAATCCATTACTCTTGCAAGCAGACCAATCGCGCTCCAACTGAGATTGGTAGACCGCACGAAGCAGTTGCTCAGAACGGCATAACCGCTGAATTTATGTATCTCGCAGACGGTATCGTCCACGGTTTTCTTTTTCCTGTTATGATTGTCCATTTCCATTCCTCCCTCAGCTTATCTGCCGTACACAAATTCCATGTTCGCTATGTACAGCTTATTTACCGCATAAACACAGCCATACGGCTTATCCACTTTCAGGAGAAACTTTCTGCCGTTCAGCTCAGATACAGCATTTTTGATCTCATCACGGGTGAACTTCGACAGCTCATCGTGGTCACACAGTTCATCGACAGTGGAATAATCCTTTTCGACCTTGTTGAGCATTACGGTAAGAACCGGAACACAAGCCTTAGCATCGAAGTTGTAGTTTACCCTCGGTAAGCTGATTCTTGTAGGGTTTGGCATAGAAAAACCTCCTTGACATAGTTCATCTGAAATAAAAAATCGCTCCTCATTGCTGAGAAGCGATGTACGGTATTCAATTTTGGGCATAAAAATAGCGGACAGCGCTTCTGTTATGAAACACCGTCCGCTTTTGTCCATTATCCAGTTTGATTTGTCAACAGGCTTTCTACCGTTTTAAGGCTGTTTTCGGCTTCTACCAAGTTTCTACCAACTTTTATCCAGTTGGTTTTCTACCGAGTTTCTACCAGAATTCTTCAAAATGCTTGTATTTTCAGAACAGCGCTGTTACGCTGTTTTTGGGCTTTCTACCACCAAAAAGCCCCATGGAATCGGAGTTTTAGTGTGACTCAGTGTGACACGGTGGTACTCAGTGTGAAATTGGTTTGGTAATACCATAAAATCTACATATTTACAATGCCTTAAGTGACACAATTTAGAGTTTTTTACAAAGTTCGCTGGCAATGCGGTGATAAGGTATAAAAATAGTCTTCATTCAATTTAACAAAAAGCACCTTTGCCCACTTAGCTGGAATAAAAGAGTGAAAAATCAAACTTGCTGATGGTTCTGCAACAACTCAAGATTTTCTAAGCTGGCTTCAACAGTTTTAATAAGTCAATCTTATTGGTTCTGATTTACCTGCCAGCCAAAGCGGAAATCAAGCATTGACCTATAAGTAAATTTACCACATTATCTTGACAAACAGGTAAATATGTGATATAATGTTGTCGCACTTATAAAGGATGTTTGGTAAATGAACGATAATTTCAATTCCAGGCTCATATTCGACAATATTTCCTACCTAATCAAGGAACAAGGGAAAAAAGTTGGAGAAGTTGAAACACAAGCAGGTGTGAGTGCTGGATATATTTCCAGAAACAGTAAGGATTCAAATTCGAAACCAGGAATAGATTTTTTGTTCCGTGTTTCAGAAATCTTGAACACCAGCATTGATACAATTATGAAAATACCACTTTCCGAGTTAACACCAACGGAGAAATATTTAGTATCTTTCTTTGAGAAACTGAAGGCCGATACCGCTTCAGATAAAATATCATGGGAGAGAGAATCGCAGGAGTATTTAAATAGGTTGGAACCAGATATAAATGGCTTTGTTAATCATCCTCTGTTTAGTTACGAAACCTGCTACGTTCCCTCTGAAACAGATTATCCTGATCAAGTTGACAAGACAGTTTTTGTTTCTAAAACTTTTGGCTGCCAGACTGTGATAAACGGTGATTGCTATAATGTTCGTCTTAAAAATGGCGTCAGGTTGTATCTTATGAATATTGTAAAAATTGTGCATCAAGTAAATGACTCTAATGCAACTGCTCTAGAAGCATGGATGATGGACAATTCAGGAGGGCAGTGTCTATGCGGAACACACAACGACCAATTTTTGGCTGGACTCTTAACAGACCTTTACAATACGGTTAGTGAAGCATTAAGACACCCACAGTTATCGGGTGCGTTTAGAAATGCAATTGATGCCTTTATGAAAGATGATATAGCAGACGATTCAAGTACAGATGATTACCCATTTTAAGGAGGATTGGGAATGACAGAAAATATTATAAACAATTTGCAGAATTTTAAAAGCATCAGTCCTAGCGACATAAGAGTGCTAGATGCCATAAAACAGATTACTCGCAAAGGTGACAATGCTGAAGTTAAGCAAAAAAACGACGGCACACTTTCCGTCTACGCTGTTAAAAAGAGCAAGCAAATTTAATATTTTACCAATGCTCAATCGGGAGTATTGAAGAACCAATCGGGGTTATACGGCACTTTGCGTGCTGTATAACCCCTTTTTTGTTTTCCTCTAAATAACGTGCATTGTCTAATTTTTGCAGTTTTTTGCATTTAAACCAGTGGTATCATGGTTATGTATATACATGAATATTTGCAGTTTATTGCAGTTCATTAAGCAATACAATGTTCGATGCTGACTTTTTAAGACACAGTTCTGAAAGAGTCGCTTCAAACCGTCCTTGCCGCACGGACTGATCCCCGTGACCCAACGGCAATTACGGACAATAGAATAAAACAGCTGCCTATTGGGTTGGCCAGCTGCAATCCGAAACGGAGATTTTTCTCCTAGGACTGCGGTGCTTTTGTTATGCCCTTTTGCAGCTGTGATGACCTCCGTTTCGAACTATCGACAACGGAGGTTTTTTATGAAGAACTATCAGAAACTCAGCTATCAGGAATACCGCATCATGCTGTCTGACGGAAGCAGTATCGTAACAACAAGACAAGAGTGCTTTTCCATCGAGCCTGCTTCCGAGGGTTGCCCTTTCAAGCAGAGATGGTATTACTCACCCGACCAGTACATGGCTGTCCGCCTGCCCCGCAACGAACTCGGTGAGCGGCTTGGTAAGGATAATGCAGCCGACCTCAAGGCGCAGGAGCGTCTTATCGCAAGAAATCGGGAACGCAACACGGAAATAGACGCATATACAACCGAAGATAGCGTATCTTTTGAAATTCCCGACCCGGATAGCGTACTGTTCCTCCATAGGCTCTTCACGGGCAAGAATACCGTCCGCAAAGCCGAGTTCCACCGCTTTGTTTGCGTTCATCCACGTTTCCGCGTCCATGAGATGCGAGATTTTCGCTCGGCTCATTCCGGTCTTGATTTCATAAGCGTTCATAATGCTCTCCTTGACCTCGGACAGCATTTCGATTGCTTTCTGCATTTCGGCTGAATCGCCCATAGCAATCGTCATTGGATTGTGTATCATCAGCATTGAAACAGGGGACATCAAAACCTTGTTTCTCGCCATCGCGATAACGCTTGCGGCACTCGCGGCTATACCGTCAATCTTCACGGTGACGTTGCCCTTGTAGTCCATCAGCATATTGTAGATCTGCGCCGCAGCAACGCAGTCGCCACCGGGCGAGTTTAGAATCGCGGTCAACCGTCATTCGGTTAGGCATAAGCGGGTACAGAGCAATGACCTCGCCCTTTCCGTTGCAGATAACCTGCGCGTATGCGTTGCCCCAAAGTAGCAGGTGCGTCATAAGCGTTTCACGGAAAACAAACGAAGTCATTTCGGGGTTCGGTTCGTCGTGGAGCAGGCGGTAAAGAGAATGCGATACGGCTTTCTCCTTGCCTCCGTCCGAACGGTATTTGTAGACGTGCAGCGGTAATCCCGCCACAGCTTCCGACAGCACTCTAACGCAGGAATACACGGCGGTCATCTGCATTGCGGAACGCTCGGTGACGTTCTTTCCCGCAGTAGAACCGCCCATATAAAAGCGGTAGGCGCTGCCGGCGGTGCTGTTTTTAGGCTTGTCCCTTGAATGGAATAAGCTGCTGAATATCTTCATGTAGTCAGTCCTTTCGTAAAATGAGCATAAGAAAAGCACCTGCCATTGCTGACAGATGCAAAGGTGTTATGTATCAATACTGTGTTTCAGAAAGCTGCTTGCTGATATCTCTGCCGCCGTAAATAATGCGGAGAATTGTAACAACCGTCTTTTCCTCATCTGAAAGATAGAAAATCAGATAATTGTTTACCGGAAGAATTCTCAGTCCACGGCTGCGCCATGGTTCTTCGTCAAACAGCCGATATCGCTGCGGCATTTCATCAAGAGAACGAATTGACTTCATTATCTTGTCTGTCAGTTTTTCGGCAATTTCCGGTTCGACAAGGCTGTCACAAATATATCTGTAAATGTTTTTAAGGTCCTGCTTTGCGGAATCCGTATAGAAGATTTGGTATTTCATTTATCAAGCTCCCTGCGGATTTCTGCTTCGACCTCGTCTATTGTATGCACTCTGCCTGCCCTGATATCTTCCATGCTCTTTTCCAGTTCGGCATAAAGCTGTTCTCTTGAAAGAGAGTCCATCATAAGAATACTGTCGTCAACGGGCAGCTTAACATCAAACGGAATTCCTTTCTGAAGTACGACCTGCCTTAAAAACATACCTACTGCGTTGGACATAGGAATGCCAAGACAGTCAAGAATATGTTCAGCCTCTTCTTTTATCTCCGGTTCAACGCGGGCAAATACATTTGCAGTTCTAGCCATAATGAACACCTCCAAATATCAAATGCGCTATCGTTTTTTATTATTATACCACATTTGCTTGCAAAATGCAATACATTTGAAAGCGCTTTTACAAAAATAGCAGACCTCTTTCATCATACACACTCGCTCCGCGGTCATTCCCACAGCGGATAGCACGGTCGAGAGCCATGATTGTTGCCACAGCTCCGTCAATCTTTTCAGTGGATTTTTCCTTATCAGCCTTGATGTTCCCGGCAGGGTCGGTGCGAATGTAGATATTGTCCATGTTCCACCGCAGAACAGGGTGACCGCCGTGTGCTATCTTCTGTTCAAGCACCAGTTTCATCAGTTCCTTTGTCGGAGGGGACATATCCTTGAAACCTTGTCCGAACGGCACGACTGTAAAGCCCATGCTCTCGAGGTTTTGCACCATCTGAACTGCGCCCCAACGGTCAAAGGCTATCTCACGGATATTGAAACGCTCGCCGAGCCGTTCGATGAATTTCTCAATAAAGCCGTAGTGAACCACATTTCCCTCGGTGGTCTGCAAGAAACCCTGACGTTCCCACACATCATATGGAACATGGTCGCGGTTTACACGCAAGGTCAGATTATCCTCGGGAATCCAGAAGTACGGCAGAATGATGTACTTATCCTCCTCGTCAAGAGGTGGGCAACACGATGTTGCGAAGCCGTCCCCCAAGCGTATTTGCCAGCAAACTTATCTGCGGCGATTGCGGAGGTTTTTACGGACAAAAAGTCTGGCACTCTAACGATGCATATCGCAAGGTTATCTTACGCTGCAATGCAAAATTTAAAGGGACAATTAAGTGCCGGACACCTACCCTCTCAACTGAAATCATTAAAGAAAAGTACCTTGCTGCCTTAAATCGACTTATTGGCTCTCGGCAGCAGATCATAGAATCCTGCAAAGAAATGTGTTCTATTGTCGCTGATTGCACCGAACTTAACGCAGAGATTGATTCTTTGAATGAAGAAATAAATGTAATTTCTGAAATGGTAGGTCAATGCATAAAGAATAATGCCTCAATGAAACAGTCCCAGGAAGAATATAGCAACAGGTACAACCGCCTGGTCAAACGATATGAACAAGTAACAGAACAATTGAATAATGCTACTGCTGACAGAAACACAAGAATTCAGAAAAGGCGTGAGATCAACATCTTTATAGATTCCCTGAAAAAGCAACCGCTTGCTATAGAAACCTGGGATGACGAGCTCTGGATTTTATTTCTTGACACAGCCACAGTACACTCTGATGGCAGAATTACATTTCGGTTCAAGAATGGAACGGAAATTAACCAATAGCATAATCAAAACCTCGCTGATATTGAATCGGCGAGGCTATTTATAAAATACCTAACATTGCAAGGCAGCAACATTTCAGTATATAAGAAAAGCGCTGTTTGTTTTAATAAACACTTAATTCTCACCTTGCAGATGTCCTATTTAATGCGATTTTCTTGCTTAATAATGTTTGCAAACTCATACATATTTACAACCTTAACAGCTGTGTAAGTTTGCAAATTGACAAATTAAATCGCCCAAATGCAAACTGATTTTTGTTAGTATATAATAGTTGCTTGAAAGGTGATGTTTATCAATGATTCCAACATTTGCTTCAAGACTTAGACAGTTACGTCTAGATAAAAACCTCCGTCAAGAACAAGTAGCCAAACTGATAGGCGTTAATAAAAGCGCAATTTCTACATATGAAAACAATACTCGACAGCCTTCGTTTGACATCCTAGTGCGATTGGCAACTCTATATCGTGTCAGTACAGACTATCTTCTTGGCATGACAAACATACGTTCTTTGGACTTGAGCGGCCTATCTGATGAAGAGGTAGTAGCCGTTTCTGAACTTGTAGCTATAATGACAAAGAGAAATGAACAGTTAAACAGCTTATTATGACATGGTGGTACAAAGTATGATAAATGGTAATTTTCAATATGAATACTTTTCTTCGGTCACTCAACGCAAGGTTGAATGGCTTTGGTATCCATATATTCCGTATGGAAAACTTACGATTCTTCAAGGCGACCCCGGCGAAGGAAAATCAACCTTTATGCTTAACATTGCCGCCCTTTTGACCCGCGGAAAAAATATGCCAGATGGATATCATGTGTCGGAGCCTCAAAGAGTAGTATATCAGACAGCAGAAGATAACTTGGCGGATACGGTTAAGCCTAGACTAGTATCAGCTGGAGCCGACTGCAACAAAATCGCTTATATAATAGATGAAGAAAATCCACTTACGCTGGAAGATTCAAGGATTGAATCTGTAATTGAGCAAACGCAAGCAAGATTATTTATTCTTGATCCGTTACAGGCATACCTATCTCAAGATTCGGATATGTTCAGTGCGGGAAAAATGAGAGGGCAATTAAAGCGAATTGCTGATATTGCAGCTAAATATAACTGCGCTGTTGTTGTTATAGGACATATGAACAAATCAAGCGGAGAGAAAAATCTGTATCGTGGACTTGGAAGCATTGATATTGCCGCTATTGCCCGAAGCGTTCTAATGATTTCAAGGGACAAATCAGATCCTGCTGTTCGATATATGTTTCCAGTTAAATCAAGCCTTGCTCCGGAAGGTTCTGCAATCGGTTTTTATTTGAATCGTAAAACGGGTCTAACTTGGTTAGGGCAGAAAGACATAGATACAAGTCAGCTTCAGGTCAATGAAACATTTGAAAGCAAGAAGTCGCTCGCCGCACGGATCATTGTAGAGATTCTGAATGAGCAGGACACATACAGCGCAGATATACTTAAGAAACTAAAGTCAATGGGCATTTCGGAAAGAACGATACAGACAGTAAAAAAAGAACTTGGCATCACTTCCTATCGTAAAAACGGTGTGTGGCTTTGGCATCTTCATGACGGTGCTGATTCATCAAGTTGGGAGATTAAGAATGCATAATAACAGCCGTGAAAAACTGAGAGAAATATATCAGCGTGAAGACAACAGTCAGAAAACGTTTATTCCGGCAAAACCTAAAGTTGACCCAAATGAACGAAATAGATTTTTCCGAGTTTGTGCTTATTGCCGCGTTTCCACTGATAGCGATGAGCAGCTATCCTCTTATGAACTGCAGCAAGCGCACTATTTACATCTTGTAGAAGATCACCCTAACTGGGAGCTTCGTCATATCTACGCTGACGAAGGTATATCAGGAACATCCTTAAAAAAGCGCGATCAATTTGTTGAGATGATAGAAGCCTGCAAGCATGGAGAATATGATTTAATTGTTACCAAAAGCGTATCACGTTTTGCAAGAAACTTAGTTGACTGCATTTCAATCATCAGATTGTTAAAGGGACTTCCAAAACCTGTGGGCGTCTATTTTGAAACTGACAATCTTAATACTCTCGGTGAAAACAATGAATTTATGCTGTCATTCTTAGCGACATTTGCACAAGAAGAATCCGTAAAAAAGAGCGAGGCAATGAACTGGTCGCTAATGCAGCGTTTTAAGGACGGTAAATTACTGACTCCTGCATTGCTTGGATATGATCGCCCAAAAGATGTCACCGGCAGATACATAAAATACGCTCCACTTAAAATTAACGAATCAGAAGCTGCTATTGTTCGGTTTATCTATGACGCTTATCTCTTCGGCTGGACTCAGGAAGAAATTGCTAATTTTTTAACCGATATTGGATGCGAAACCAAGACCGGCGTCACGGAATGGAGCAGCAGTTCTATCGGATATATACTGACAAATGAAAGATATTGTGGAAATGTCCTCACATGGAAAACATTCACAGCAGACTTATACGAACACAAGCATAAGCGAAACCGCAAAGATAGGGATCAGTACCTTTACACAGATCGTCATGAGGCAATTATTTCACCGGAGAAATTTGAATCTGTCCAAATACTGATAGACAACCGAAAGCGCCATATCCGAGGAACTTTGCCTTTACTTCATGTGATCGACGAGGGAATTTTCAGAGGATTTATACCAATAAATCATCACTGGATAAATGAAGATCCAAGCGTCTATTATGATATTTCTAACAGTATTGATTCAAAATTGAAGATCAGAAAAATTGAAAAAAGGCATTTGAGCGCATTTGATCTTCAAGGGTATCAGGTGGTCAGGAACCAATTTACACAGGTTCGCTATGAAGGGCCTTCCCTCACGATCTCTGAAGAAAAGATAACTTTTAATCTGTTCTGCATGAAGAAGTTTGACGATGTGGGATTTGTGCAGCTTTTGCTCCATCCAACTGAACGAAAAATTGCAATTCGGCCGTGCCAAGAAACAGATGTTCATAGTATACGATGGCGTCCGGACCCAACAAAACAGTTTTATTCCAAAACCCTGCTGTGTCAGCATTTTGGTAATGCTCTATATAACATTATGAAGTGGAACCCCGATTTTTTATACAAGATCAGGGGTATATGGGCGAAACGGCTTAATGAACAAATCATTGTGTTTAATCTTACAAACGCTATGCCGGCTGTTTTTGTTACAAAAGACGGCACAGAAAATGCAGTTAAGCAAAGGGTTGAGCTTTGTCCGGACGAATGGACAGATGACTTTGGTGAAGAATTCTATGAACATACACTTGAAAATGGATTCTACTATCTTACGCCTGACTCAGACTGGCAAACCAAAACACAAAGTATCCCTGCTCCAGGAATAGAGCAATATTTGATTCCATCTGCAGAAGAATTGCAGCAAAGTATGGCAACAATAAAGAAAGGTACTGATGACAAAAATGAATGACAACAATCAAATCGAAGATATAACGGCAAAGGCTGAACTTCTGGAGAATGTGAGCGAGGATGTTGAAGAAATCAATTTAGCAGGATATCAGGTCACCAAAGCTGAACTTTTTTCTCATACCAAAGAACCTGCAATAACAGTATGGGAAAACCGTGTTAAATTTAATATGGCTTGTCTAAGAAAATTTCCCGGAGTAACGCACATTCAAATTCTCATTCACCCTGAGCAAAAAAGACTCATCATTCGTCCTTGCAAGCCGGATGCTCCTGACTCGCTTCGCTGGGCAAACGGCGGCGGAGAAAAGGAACTTAAAAATCGTGATCTGCTTTGCAAGATATTTGCAGCCAAACTGTTTGACCTAATGAGATGGAATAAACAGTATCGATATAAAATGTTAGGAAAACCGGCTGTCTACAATAATGAGATGCTGTTTCTGTTTAAGCTGACTGATTTTGAATTGTTTGTAGGCGGCGGAAAAAAGGGGTCATATCTTCCCGGCGATTGGAGAGATTACTTTGGAATCCCAGCAGAACAGCACGATGATTCCTATAAAATTGACTTAGCTGACGGCTACATTACAACCGATAGAGTATAAGGAGAAAACACGATGGCGTCATTTAACAACAGCATTCCTGAAATCAGCATTGACGGATTTAAGGTGGTAAGCGGTAAGATGTTCGCACATCTTCCCAGAAAAGGAGAGCCGACTTGTACATTGTGGAATAATAGTATTTCATTCAATATGATGGCGCTTCAGTCAATAAACAGCTGCGAAAGAGTGAGAATCGAAGTCAACCCAAAAACAAAGGGACTTCTTGTAATACCGGTTACCATTCAAGATAAAGATGGGGTACGATGGGTACAAGGAGCAGATAAAATAACACCAAGAAAAATCTTTTGCAGAGAATTTTCGTCACAATTATATGAAACATGGAAATTTAACCTGCAGTATGTTTACAGAGCAAAAGGAAAGTTAGTTTCGTCTGATAAAAAGGTCATGCTCTTATTTGATTTTAGTAAGCCTGAAAACTGGCAATATCATGAAGGAAAGTAATATGAAAGCTGATACATATATTTCTTTTTACCTAAAAGCAAATTGCATTCATATATATATTAGTGCTCTTCGTGATATTGGAAGTCCAAAACGAATTTGCTTTATGATTGACGAACAAGGCCGATCATTACTGGTTGCTCCGTATGAAAACACGGATTTCAAGTCACATAGTGTTCCTGTGTCAGTTTATTCTGGTCTGGCTACATTTCGAATATTTAGCGTTCACCTCTGTCGATTAATTGCTTCATCACATAATTGGGATACCAGTTGCTCATACCGTGTTCCTGGCAAATACAACTCAAAACACAATGTTGTTGTTTTTAACTTAAACGATGCAAGGACAATCGGACAGGAAGAACAAGGAACTTGTGCAATTGCTGACACGCAATTTTAAGAAATGCAACCATATCACAGAAATTGCAACCCTATGCAACCACGGTTGCATAGTATCAAAATTTGAAGCCTTTTTCATAACAGGACACCAATTTTGATACAATTCGTATCTTGATTGGTGTCCGTTTTCTTTATCCGAAAATCCTTGTTTAATGGGATTATCAACACAATTTAACAAAAGCAGGCTCTGCGGTGACCGAAAAATGGTTATCGCAGAGCCTTTCTTATTTTTTACCTTTATACTATTTAACGAAAGGTCGTAAGGGTGTGCATTTTCGGCAAGGGGGTGTGCACTTTTAAATTATTCCAATCACTTTAAAGAATTGCAAACCATCTGTTTTCTGCCGGTCGTTTTTATCAAACTCGCAGTATCATACAATTTTGTCCACTGCATTCTGAATCAGTTCAGCCTGACGCTGAGTTATTCCGCCGCCGGCTGTACCAAAGCTATGCGACAGCGGAATGCCCAGTCCGAACGGTGACTCACGGAAAATGAGCTTATACAGCACGCAGGCGGCGATATAGTTTCCGAGATTATTCTGATGACCGTTATCACCACACTCTTCACCGGGAACGATGTACGGATCTGCCTCAGATATGTTGTTTTCGAGAATGTATCTGTATACAGCGGCCACCGGAGCCAGCAGAGCGCCGGTCTGATCTGCAAGCTTTGTGTACCAATCCATATTGGCCTCGGTCATCTGCTTGTTTGTAAGAGTAAGAATGTATGATGCATTTTCACCATAGTATGGATCTCCCTGTTTTCCTTCGTGCCATGGCTTAACTCCCATATCATAGAAAAAGCCGTAACGATAAGCATGAGTGACCCACAATATCATCCGGGCGTGTTTGTCCGCCGTTTTACCGGAAAGTATCTTCGCACCGTTGAGCATACTGTCACGCATAGAATAATCAGTCGCTCCGACCTTGCGGCTGTAAGTGGAAACCGCCTCGTCACTGTTGCCTGCGAAAACACAGAAATCATAGCGTTCGTTTGCCGCAAATACTTTATCGCACTGAGCGGAGCGTTCCTCGCAGCCTTCCACAAGCCCTGCATAATGACTTATTCCCGTGCCGCCCCAATAGCTATAAGCTATCTGTGCATTCCTGCCGCCCATTTTTGCCAGCTCCCGAAAATAGTAATATGCACTGTCCCACAGCCCTGTGAAGCTATGCCCTACAAACATAACACGGGGTCCCTCCGCTAAAAATTGAAGCCTGACTGTAATGCCTTTTTGTGGAAAAGCATAATTGAATATCCTTATCTTTTCATCATTGGGAGTGCAGTCCTGCCAGACAAGCGCATGGTGCGGTTCTCCGTGATATATTCCTTTATCACGATCATACAGCGCAGGAGTTATACACATTTCCTGCCCCTCATAATACCCGACTGAATTGAATGCGCCGTCCTCATCAGCGACATCTCCGCTGTGCCATACCGAATCGTGCTCAATACCTCCGATGTGAGTTGTTACAACATTCTCATTATATATTACAGTCATATCGATATTGCTTACACGAAAGCTGTTGCGGTTTTCAATGCTGACAGAAATCCCGTTTTCCGCATATTCCGCATTCACAAATAAGTTATAATTATCTTTCATTGTTTCCTCCTATTTGATGAAGCCGACCTGCCTGCATATTTCTTCGCAGACCTTGATTTCTCTCTGTTCGTACAGCTTTTTCCGATTGTCTACAAGGTTATTTCCGTGAGAATCTATCGACACTATCAGCGGTCCGAAGTTATGTATTTTACAGCTCCATAGAGTTTCCGGCATTCCGAGGTCGCGCCATTCAGAACCGGTTATACTCACAACGGAAACTGCGCCTATCACCGCATTTCCTGCCGGGAAAATACAATGCACTGCCCCATATTCGCGGCAGGCACGGACTGTATTTTCGCTCATTCCGCCTTTTCCGATTATGACCCTGACGCCTGTCTGCTTAACAAATTCGTATTCGAATTTCTCCATTCTCATACTGGTGGTCGGTCCGACGGACACCATTTCAAATCCATTTTCCGTTTCACGGACGATAGGACCGGCATGGAATATCGCACCATCAGCGACATCTGCGGGAAGCTGCATTTTTTCCTCCACGACACGCCGGTGAGCGACGTCCCGGCAAGTGGTCATGCTTCCGCTCAGGTAGAACATATCGCCGATATGGAGCGCTGAAATGTCCTCAGCAGTCACTGGCGTTATAAGATGCCTGATACCGTCAATTATTTCAGTCATAAGTTCACCCCCGAATGAGAAGTTACGGTGTAGTTCAGTTCGCTGTCAAAGATTATGTGCCCTCTGCGGTGGCTCCAGCAGCCGACGTTCACGCCTACCCCGATGACCGACGGGTGACGTGCGGAGTTCTCTACATTTACGCCCATCACCGAGTATCTTCCGCCAAGCCCCTGCGGGCCTATTCCCAGACGGTTTATTCCGTCCTCAAGCAAGCGTTCAAGTTTTTCGGCGTTTTCATTTGGATTATGCGAACCGATATCACGCATAAGCGCCTTTTTTGACAGAAGCGCCGCTGTTTCCGCAGAAGTCCCCACACTCACCCCCACAAGCAGCGGAGGGCAGGCGTTGATCCCATAGCTTGTCATAGTATCAAGTACGAATCTGACTACTCCCTCGTACCCATCGCCGGGCATAAGCACAGTTGCCCTGCCAGGGAGAGTGCAGCCTCCGCCAGCCATGTATGTGAATATTTCGCAGCAGTCGGAACCGGGAACAATATCCCATAATATCGTCGGAATACCATTTCCGGTGTTTGTCCCGGTGTTGTATTCAGCAAAGGTCTCAACGCAGTTATGCCTCAGCGGAGCAGTTTTTGTCGCACGAAGCACGGCTTCCCGGAGTATGTCGGATAATTCGTCTATCAGACTGAAATTAGTTCCGCAGCGCACCCAGAACTGTATCGCCCCGGTATCCTGGCAGCACGGACGATCCAATTCCTTTGCAAGCCGAAGATTTTCAAACATAGTGTCATATATCAGCCGTGCGGGCTGACTATCCTCTTTCTGACGCAGCTCCGACAGTTTTGACAGGACATCGTCAGGCAGTATTTTTGCATTGTGCGATATAAAACCTGCCATCAGCCGAGTCATGATTTCAGCGTTCTCTGATTTCATATTGCCCTCCAAATCATATATTGTATCCAAAACACGATTATATTATATCTGCATAAGCCGTAAAAGTCAAGACTTTTACGGACGATTTATTCATAATGAGTAAGCATATCGTTCATGCTTCTTTCAATATGGCTGCGCATAAGCCCGGCAGATTTTTCGCTGTCATGGGATTCCAGTGCGTAAAGTATTTCACGGTGTTCCTCAAGGGAGGTACAGGCATATTCAGCTGTCGAAGCCGTGCTTCCGAGCGAAAGTCCGTTCCACATTTCCATGAGGATATGGTACATTCTGTCATTGCCGGACGCTTTCCATATCTGCTGATGGAAAGCAAGATTGAGCCGGCTGTATTCTCCATATCTGAGTTCTTTAAGGCATTTTTCGGCTTCATCAAACGCTTTTCTTATATTTGAAACGTCCGCTCCGGCAGCAAGACGCGCTGATTCCGATTCCAACAGCGCTCTCACACCGTAATGATCACGAATGTACTTCTCGCTCACGCCGAGGACTACTGCGCCTCGGTTCTGGCGAAGCTGTATAAGTCCGTCACGCTCCAGTTCGGCGAATGCGTCCCGTACGGGGGTAGCTGATACTCCCAGAAGCCTTGCGGTGCCGTCAATAGTGATTATCTCTCCCTCACTGAACTGCCGTGACAGGATAGCCTTGCGGAGTTCGGAAGTCGCCTGTTCTTTTGCTGTGGGAAGTTTTATCGGACTCAGCATTTTTCGTTCTCCTTTCTGCGTGAATCAATCACAAGCTCAGCCAGATCGTTAAAATAAATCCTGAGACGCTTTTTTCTTGCAGCGCCCTGTTCGCCCAATATTTCTGAAAGCAGCGCCGCCTGATGTTCTGCATCGTCAAGGGAACAGGCATAGGCAATGTAGTATTCCGTACCTCCGGACAGCAGCTTTTTCAGATACGGGTTGCCGCACATATCGGAAACAGCGTAATGAAACCGGACAGGCTGCAATATATCAGCCTGCGGAATGCCATTATGCATAGCCATTATTTCAGCGTCGCAGAGAATACTGAATATCTCACGGATATCATCATCAGAAAGCTCAGCTGCTACCATATGCCGTGTAGAAAGCCGTCTGGCAAGTCCATGGTTTTCGAGGATATTCAGAGCCTCTCTCACCGGGATACGAGAGGTTTGAAGCTGCGCAGCGAGAGGTTCCTGCGTAAGCGTTTCGCCGCCGGGAATACATCCCGAGAGTATCTCCTCCGCAAGCTGACGTGCTATGTATTCACTTGTGCGGTTGTGGGTTATTTCGTTCATACAAACCTCTCGATACTATATTGTATTTTTTATTATAGCACATTTTCACGATTTTGCATAGACTGCGGGATATATGTTAATTTTGATAAAAGACATTCTGAAGAAGCATATTTATTTAGTAAAATTCACTTGACAATCGGCTGAAAAGATGATATAAATAAACCAAAGAGTCTCTTCGGAAAATATCCGGAGATGGAATAACAAACAGGAGGTACTGCAATTATGATGGGAAGACTCAGAGCGATGCGTGAGCCGCTCAAATACGTTCAGGGCAGAGACGCCCTGCTGAAATTCCACGAGGAAATGGGTTATATGGGCAAGCGCTGGCTGTTTGTATGCTCAAACAGCGGTTACAAGGCCTGCCACGATAAGATAGAAAAGAGCTTCGGTGACCTTGACGATTACAGACGTTACGAGGTTTTCGGCGGTATTTCCAGCAACGGCGAGATAAACAAGATGAAAGCCATCGTTGAAGCCGACAATATCGACACTGTTGTCGCAGTCGGCGGCGGAAGCGCAGTAGATACCGCAAAGGCAACTGCGTATTACAGCGGAAAACACATCGTTATCGTACCTACCGTTGCCGCAACAGACGCTCCCTGCACCGGACTGTCCGTAATTTACAACGACGACCACAGCTTTGATAAATACCTGTTCTACCCGACAAATCCCGACGCAGTAATGGTTGATACGACAGTTATCGCAAACGCGCCCGTAAAGTTCCTTATCGCAGGAATGGGCGACGCCCTCGGCACTTACTTTGAGGGACGTGCTTCTATCCGCACGGAGTCCGCAAGCCTTGAGGGTACGGGTATCACAAGGGCCGGTCAGGCGCTTGCACGTCTTTGCTACGACACGCTCCGTGAATACGGCAAGCAGGCTGTTGAGGCCTGCAAGGTACACGCCGTTACTCCAGCGCTTGAAAATATCGTTGAGGCTAACGTTTACCTTTCGGGCGTCGGTGCGGATAACGTGAACTGTGCGGCTGCTCACTCGTTCTACAACGGCGTTACCTCCCTCGGAATAAAGCACGCAGATCACGGCTGCTGCGTTGCGCTCGGCACGCTTGTTCAGCTCGTACTGGAGGGCGCCCCCAAGGAGGAATTCAAGGAAGTCCAGGATTTCTGCCTTGAGGTAGGACTTCCGGTAACTCTCGAGGAAATCGGCGTTACTACTCCCGAGCAGGTTAAGACCATCTCCGAGAACGCTTGTATCCCCGGTGAAACTATCCACAACCTCGCAGGCGATGTACAGCCAGTTGAGCTGTATGACGCTATTATGCAGGCTGACGCTATGGGTAAGATTGCGCTCGGCAAATAAGTAGGCTGAATGATTTTGTTTTTGATATGCAGTAACGGGTTGTATTTCCCTGTCACATATCATCTCGACAATAACAGGACACCGATCAAAATACAAAATGCGTATCTTGATTGGTGTCCTTTTTCTTTATCCGAAAGTCCTTAGTTAGTGGTGACTGTCGATTCCCTTGTTCAGAACCTCGCTGCGGGCGGTTAGTGCTTCGGTGGATTTGTCGTTCTTGTCGAACTGCGAATCCACCAGCTTCATTTCGGAACCGAGGACCTTGAACGAGTTGTTTATCTCGGCGAGGGATTTCTTGAATTCACGCTCGCCCTCAAGACCTATTTTAAATCCGAAATTCTCGGACATTCTGCGTCACCTCCTTGAAATGGGCATAAAAAGAGAGCCTTGCGGCTCGGGAATATAGGAAAAGGAGCAGTCGTGGTGACTACCCCTTTAGTGCATTAACTTGCTCGATAAACGGGAATTTGACAGCAAGAAAACAGGAGTTGTCGCTCATCTAAATAATGTGCTCATCCCGTAGTATTGATTCAACCTTGTCGTATTTTTTATTCTTATATGAGATTTCAATCAGTTTTATATCTTTAGCTTTTGCGTACTTCCTTTTCTCTTCATCATTTCTTTGTTGGATAACAAACTTACGTTCTCCACCAAATTCCTCAATCGGCATAAAATGCTGCTCACCTTGGCATTCAATGAATGCAGCCAGTTTGCCTTCCTTATAAACGGCGAAATCAAATCGAAGAGGTGTCCCATTATCTATTCCATACAAACCATCGGCTGTAACTTCAACTTTATAATCAATTCTGTGTTTTATCAGAATATCATTTACAATCCATTGGAAAGAAGAAATCCGATGACAATCACAGAAAATGGCGCTCCAGTATCCTGCATAGGCATTATATCCATGTTCAGTCGGTGGATAAATTCCAAACTTATCACAGGTCACCTTTTTTTCTTTTCCGCAGATATAACATTTACAAAGATATTCCTTATATACAATTATGTCCCTATATTTCTTCTGATGTCTTTGATTGTAATATGGAATAGGAATACTCTCATGTGCAACATTCACGCATTCAAGTACATCAAAAGACTCATATCTTAACCCTACATAATCAATATCATAGTTGACTGCTTTTTTTCTTGGAATTGCCGCAATAATTTGAGCATCCTTTTCCGCCTGCTTTATTAACTCCTTCTTTCTCTTTTCATTCCATGAATCACAATACTTATCTGCTGGAACAACATCATTCTTATCATTCACAAGACATACGGACTCATCATTCTCATACTTCTTCTTTTTATTATAATTGGCATTATTCGCCCTTACAGAATAAGTACATTTTGACGAACAGTATATGGGTTTACAACATACTCTGGGTTCCGTCTGTAATGTTTCCGCTGAATAATATCGTATTTTTCCACATTTTCTACACTTACATTTATAATGCTTAATTTTCTTATCTATAATTAGATTTGCGATTGCCTTATCAAAATCAGAAACCGTAACAGACTCTCCATGTACTTCAAAATTTACAGGCTTATATTCATAGGCAGGTGTTATGACAGTCTCCCCGCCATTCCATCCATAGTGGTCCTTGCGTTTATATTTTCCTTCTTCTGATGCCTTAACAAAGTTTTCCTTTTCTTGCTTTACATTAAAAATAATTTCGCTCATGACTTGTAAATATTCTTCACCTTCATCAAGAACCTGCAAGCATCCAAACTTCATGCCTACTGTAACATCACTTTTTTCAATATGAGAATCAATAGCCATTCTTCTACCTCTTCGATAAGTTACGATTTGTATGGCAGATTAACTGCCCATGTAAGTATTATACCACGCATTTCCACTTTTTTCAACCACTTTTCCACTCAAATTCCCACAGGCACAACCTCGTCAATATTCGCCTCCCGCTTAGGTTTGGAGATTCCAATAAACTGCTTATGACACTCCCACAGATCCATCAGAAAACCGAACGGCATAAGCCACACCTCTTCCGAAGAAAGGTGCAGCTGCGCCGTTCCGTAATAGAACAGCCGGGTGAATAATTCTGCATCGTTCACCCGGCTGTTACTGCGTTTTTTGAGGTATCCTCGCTCTCTACATTCCGTTTCGTGCCTTTCAGCATACTCCGAGCCGCTGTGGGACGACGACAAGAGCGCGGCTCTGAACGAGGATGTCCTCCGGGAACTGCGCGAGATGTACGGAGCGCCGGAAAGCTCCGGCAAGGACTACGACGAGCCGCTCTGGTAATCCGCAGAGCAGGCGACTCATTATCCCGGCAAGTAATGCGAGGCGTTGCGTTTCCACCCTCCATATCCGATTTGTCAGAGCGCGCTAACTCCATGCGTGCTGAAAGACCGCGCCCGGCGGTCAGTCTGATTATAGCGCATTCCGTTTTTTCAATAGGCGTATCCCGTAAATGTGGCAGCTCCGGCGAAACCGCCGTGAATCCCGCCCCTGTCGCTGAAAATCTCACAGCGCGGCGGGAGCGATACAATTAGAAAGTTTTTTTCAACAATTAGGAAGTTTTTTGCAACAATTAGGAAGTTTTGCTTGACGGCGAAATGTAATTGTTGTATAATTATTATAAAAATAGTAGCGGGCGCGGCGGAAGCCGAAAAGCCCGGCATACAAGGAGGAAACAATGAAGCATAGATTATTCAAATGCGGCAGGCTGAGCGGAATGCTCCTGGGAGCCGCGGCGCTTCTGGCGATGGTGCCGCTGATGTCGGTTCCGGCTCTGGCGGAGGAGCCAGGTGCCGCTTACGCAGTGGCCTCAGCGCCGGCGGTGTCAAACTCAGATGGCATGGATTTCACCCCTACGGCGAACCACTGGATTTATTACGATGAGCGCGGCGAAAAAAAATCTTTTAGTCCTGACGATGTCGGCTGGAATATTACCGCCAGGAACTGGAAGTGGTACGGAAAGGCCGAGGGCGATATCCAGCCTAATACCCTTGAGATACTGAACAATTTCGATCTCTATACCACCGATAATTACGCGATAAAGCTCCCGGCGGGCAGCACCGTGATTTTCCATGCCGACGTCCTGCTTGAATCCAAGGTCAACTGCATATACTCCGAGGGCTCAATTACCCTTAAGGGCGTGAGTGAAAACAAAGACAGGCACACGCTGACATTCGGCAGTGCGGGAATATGCTCCGGATTAGACGTTACAGTCGAGAACCTCAACCTCAAAACAGACCCGGAATCCGTTGAAAGCTACGAATACGCCATTGAAGCGAATAAAAACCTCAGGCTTCAGGAATGCTATTTCTACGCCGGCGACGAATGGAAGGGAAAGAACGTAGTAAACTGCAATACCTACAATATAAGCAGGGGCGTTAGCATTGATATCCCCGGCTCGTATTTCGCTTCCATCTCCGGATATGGAAACTATATTGCGAATATCGCTGATGTCAGCAACGTTACATACGGCGGCGGCAACAGCGAAATCAAAATTGGCGAAAGCTACGAAAATAAAACCAGCTACCTGAGACCCGCGGACGACTCCGCGCGCATGGAACTCATCACAAATACCTTCTGGACGGCGGACTACGGCAAGTATATTTACGAGGAAGCGTTGTCCGACAAGGAAAGCGGCATTTACAAGACCCTCGGCGGCAAGACCTATTCGATAGAGCTTTCAGACCTGATGAGCACAAACATCAACGAATATGAATTTGCCCTCGTTGACGCCGATTCGCTGAAATCAAAAGGTTACAAAATCGGTTTAAATATCGATCTCTGGTACCTTAACGTCACCGTACCGAACGAGAATGTGGACGGGAATACAGACATTTACATTGACTTCTCTGACACAAAGTGCGAGTTCGGCACCGGGGAGACAAAGAGGCTTCACGTAATTATCGGCGAATCGTTAAAGACCAACAAGCTTGAAATAGTCAACCCAAGCTTAAATAACGCGGACGACCTGCTGAACCACGTTGACATATCCCTTAAATTAAACGACGCAGAGATCCCATATACTAAGGATTCCAAGTTATACTACCTGATCCCGGAGGGGTATGAGTTCAAGCTGTCCCTCCTGCCGAAAAACTGCCAGCTGACAAACGTATTCTACGGGGATTCGGATACGAAATGCGAGCCGATAGGCCCCTCTGTTGACGCGCTCTATTCTATCTCCCTGGAAAGCGACAAGGGCGTGTATATCTGGTATTCCGAGTCAAACGAGAAGCAGTACAGCACTCTGAGTATCTCGGACGAGCTTATCAGCGCCGTGAAGGCGGGAAAGATCAACAGCGTTATCGCCTATGAAGACGTGAGCGACAAGACATGGAGACTTGACAGGGCAACAAATGAATTCCCGACCAGCTTCCTGAACGGCAAATCAATAGAAATAAAGATCTCCGCCGAGGACTACGGCGTAAGCGACATCTGTGGAAAAGCGCCGCGCTACAGCTCAGAACAAGGGATCAATCTCTATAAGCTGGACTACCTCTTTGTTGAGGGAGACACTGTGATAACCGCTCCGGTGCGCGAGCTGTGCAAGTTCAACGCATTTTCGGTCAACGGTCCTCAGCCCATAATAAAGGGCGACAGAGACCCATCCGGTATGGGCTACCTCGGCGTGGAGTACACGATAACCGCTCCGTACTCCAAAGGGAAGCTCCTTGTCGGCGCTGACTTCAACGGCACGCCTATAGAGCCGTACACGGCGGACGATAATGGCTGGAACTACAAGGTTACAACGATCAGCGGAGCAGAAAACAAGTTCGTGTTCAAGTACACCGACGTTGCGACCCTCAGGATACCCAAGCCGGAGCACGGCAAGGTGGAGTTCACCGGAACTTTGGACGGCGGCAGGGGCGTTAACACCCTGGCAGACGGCACCAGCGTCTACACACTGGCGACAAACGACACGGTGACGCTCAGGTTTGTTCCCGACGACGGATACAAGTTCGTATCTGCGGCGCAGGACGGCTCTGAGCTGAAGGTCGGTTCTGACGGCACCTGTGTTATAACAATGAAGCAGCTTGCTGACTGGACCATCACGGCGAAGTTTGAGAAGAAGTCCGGAGGTTCTACAGGAGGTTCCTCCGGCGGAAGCCACAGACATTCCACTGACTCTGACAAGACGGCGGAGAGCACTCCGACGATGGACGGCAAGCCGATGAGCTGGAACGACATCGGTAATTATCTGAGCAAGCTTCCGGAAAACAGCTCCGCGAAGATCTCGCTGAACGGCAGGACCACCCTGCCCGCAGCAGTTATCAGCGCGATAAAAGACGGAAAGCTCACTGTTGAGTTCGTCATTGACAGTGCAAAGAGCTGGGTAGTATGCGGCGACAAGATCGGCACAGTTTCTGCGGCTGAGCTTGCGGCTTTCCAGGGCAATGCTGACTCCAGCGATCTTCGCGGCGTGTTCGGAGTTGACCTCAGGGTCGGCGGAACGAAGGTTCCGGCGGAGCTGAAGCTGTACTTCCGCGAAGTATTCGCGGGTCAGTTCGCGAACGTTTACAAGCTGAACGGCGGCGTTCTGGAGTTCCAGCGCTGCGTAAAGGTCGGCAATGACGGCACTGCGGTGATTCCCGGCGCTGACGCGGCTGGCGAGTACGTTGTTATGGTTTGCGAATTCAGCGACCTCCCCGGCGACGCAGATAACGACGGCGTACTCAGCGCCCTCGACGTCTCCGCGATTCTCAAGGAGATAGTAGGCAAGGCAAAGTCCGCGAACGCGGCTGTGTGCGACTTTAACGGCGACGGAGAAGTCAACGCACTGGATGCAGCGGCAGCGCTGAAGGCGGTCGTAGAAATAATGTAATTCGTATCGCGAGATAAATTACGGGCAGGCTTGGCGTCTGCCCGTTTATCTGCGGCTGGATCCCGCAGATAAACGGCGAAAAGCAGTAACAAATTCATGTAGTTCCATGAGAATAAAAAGCAGCACCGGACAATGTGTTTCCGGTGCTGCTTTTTATGGGAACCTCTAAAAACCGGTTTGAAAAGGGAAAATGGGTAGAGCGCGCCGAATGCGATGAAAGCCGACGAAGTAAGGCTGTATGCCTTGCGAGGAGGTTTGAAGAAGCAGGCGGTGTGCTATACACATTTTCACTCAAACAAGGTTTTTAGAGGTGACCTTATGTATATTCAGCTTTCTTTCACGAGGTCGTATAAGCATGCGCTGTCATCAAGCTTTCTTGTGCGGATGTTGTTCATTCCCAGGTGGACGTATTTGTCGCGTTTCAGCACGGCGTCCGTTTCCAGAAGAACCGGGCAGTCTCTTCTTATGCCCTCGTCAAAAGCGATCTCAAGCGCTTTACGCATATACCCCTGCCCCTGATACTGCTTTCGCACGACCAACATTCCCACGAAGATATAGGGCCTTTTTTCCTTCTTTATGGTGGCTTCATACGACTTGCCGCCTTTTTTTATGGCAGAAAGCATTTTTACCGCTCCCCTGAAGCCAAGCGTGCTGAATACCGCTTTCAGAAGTATCATGCCAGCGGACGGCGGCAGCTTATCTTTTGAATATTTGTATGAAACGAACGCTTCGTGGTTTTCGCTCGTGCTGTAAATACAGCCGGCTGCCAGCATTGCGCGGACATATCCGCAGATGTATTCCTTTACGCTGTCCCTGCCGTTATATAAAAATGACATTCCCTTTTCGCCGTCGGCATACTGGAAATCCGCGAAAGCCTCACCGATCTCCTCAATTTCCCTTTCGCTTAATTCTGTGACCTTAATTATAACAAAAACCCTCCTTTACTTGGCTGACGGGCTTTTATCCCCTACAAACCAGTAATCGCAGCAATCACCTCCGGAAGCCAGCGTCTGCTTTCTGATGAGCTTTGCGTGCATAAGCTCCGCGGACAGCAGGTCTATTTCGCACATGACCGGCAGCACCTCGATATAGCCCTCCCGGCGTGCAAAATCGTTCAGGGGACATCTGGTGAAATGATAGTAGAACCCCTCCGAATGCTTGGTTTTGTCGAAATTGAAGTCCCACGAAACTCCTTTGTACTGCGGGTGGACTTCAAGCCACTCCGCATTTTTGTGCATTCTCTTTTCCAGCTTTTCAAGCCCGGACCTGTTTGCATTCACAAACAGTCCCACTAACTTCATGGCTGGAAACTGCATTACTGCACGAGTTATCTCACGCAAATCGTCAACGCTTATTTTCCCGTCTGCCGCTTCCCATAAGGCTAAAAACAAAAGACCCTCGTACAAATTCGAAGCCATGGGGTTGTCTTTTCCGATGTCGTCGGCACGGTTCAGCATATCACGGTAAACCACATCTGTTTTTTGTATCAGCGAAGCAGCTTCTTCTTTTCCAAAACGCCTGACAAGATCCTTCTTAACAAGTGGAATTATCATTTTCCAGTATTTATCTGTGTACTCCATCATAATTATATCCCCCTACTATATATCGGGTTAGTTGGGACTACCCAATTAAATTATACTACAAAAGAATGCTCCTGTCAAGGGAGGATCGTAAAAATCAGAAAACAATAAAGCTGTAAAGTATGCTGCAGCCGAATCTGATTGATAATATGATCAATGTAGTTTTACACATTTCCCTCAAAAAACTATTCCATTGCGGCGTCTACCAATATGCCTGACAGCGATAGGAGCAGTAGGTATATCCCTTTCCGTTCATGCGCCTGTTTCCTGTCATGATTGCATTGCAGTGACCGCACCGTATCATTCCGCTTACTTCTACCTCATCGCGTACAGGGCGGAGGACGAGAGCTATTCTCCGGTGTATTTCCGGGTGGACAGGATAACGTCGGTCATCGAGCACCGCACGAAATTCGAACTTCCGCACGGCGTGGATTTCGACGAGGGAGCGCTCCGGAAGAAGATACAGTTCATGTTTCCCGGCGTGTGCAGGACTATCAGGTTCGAGTTCAGTGGACCGTCTTTGCAGGCGATACTTGACAGGCTCCCGACCGCGGTGGTGCTGGATATCAGCGGCGGCAGGGCGCTAATCGAGGCGGATGTATACGGCACCGGGATAATGATGTATCTGCTTTCACAGGGTAGCTGGGTAAAGGTCATAGCGCCTGATGATTTTGTTAATGAATATAAGGCGGAACTTGAGAAGATGATCGGGCAGTATAAATAACAGGAGGGTAATTGTGAGAAACACTATTGAAGCAGGCGAGGAAATGCTGTACTCCGACAAGGAGATACATTTCGATGAATCGCTTACCATCGAGGGCAGAGCGGTATTTGAAAACTGCAAGATCTATTGCTGTGAAAACGGCAACGGAAGCAGTATGGAAATCGAAGAGGACGGAGAGCTTGAGTTCATCAACTGCGAAATTATTTTCTGCGGTATTGGGGTGTCCAAGCGGAAAAATTACGAGTTCTGCTTCATCAGCAGCAATAACGGCTCGATGAAGATAAAGGACTGCAAGCTTTACAATCTCTATCATTTTGCAGATGGAAGCTATCAGGAGCTTGAAGTAACCAACAGCGAATTTACGAATTGTATGTCCGAGATTTTTGATACGGACACCGATTATGATGGTACTATCAGCAACTGTCACTTTATAAGCAGAGAGGTTCCTGAGTTTATAAAAAACTATGATAACGAAAATAAAAAGATAAAATTTTATTTCAACAACTCGCTTATAATGGGATTTTTCAATATTGCTGACTGCACATTTGAATTTGGCGCTGACATGGGTTTATACGCTCTTGAGCTTGAGGAGATCAGCTCAGTTTCAAACTGCACATTCGTAAACGACGAACGGGTCCCGGCAGAACTGCTGCAGGACTATACCACCTGCATTCACTGCAAATTTGCGTAAAAAACATATGGAGGCTGTCCCCAAAGCAGCCTCCATATGCTGATTTTTATATATTGACAATTGGTGATTGAGGTGCTTATATAGCTAAATTGAATTGAGCGAGGAATGGTGATTATGCCAATAGACCCTAATGCAATAGTACCAAAAAATGAGCAGAGAACTTCAAAATCGAGTCTGTGTACTTTTTCTCTTTCTGATCCACTTTTTACTTTTGATGATATTGTGCTGCCTGAGGATACTTTGAGAGAGATAAAAGATACATGCTCACTGATAAAACACAGTAAAATTATATTTGAAGATTGGAATCTGGGAACTGTACTGAAAAAACATAGCTGTCTTTCATTCAATTTATATGGAGAATCCGGAACCGGAAAAACGGTGACTGCTCATGCCATTTCTTCCTATTTAGAGAAGAAGATTGTTCTCGTAAATTATGCAGATATAGAATCTAAATATGTTGGTGAAACGTCAAAAAATTTAGTAAATCTTTTTGCGTTTGCACTAGAAAACAATGCTGTAATTATTTTTGACGAGGCCGACGCTCTGCTCTCAAAGCGTGTCACATCAATGAGCAGCACATCAGATGTCAGCGTCAATCAGACACGGAATGTATTGTTGCATTTATTGGACGGATATAATGGAATTGTGCTGTTTACCACGAATTTTGTCAGCAATTATGACAGCGCATTTTACAGACGAATTTTAGCGCATATAAAATTTGATCTGCCAAATAAAGCTATGCGCGAAAAAATCTGGCTGCATTTTCTTGTAGACGCTTTCCCGATTGACGAGGATAAAAACGTGATGGCTGAAAAACTGAGTAGCATTGATGGCTTATCTGGCTCTGATATTTCTAATTGTATGCTGAGAACGGCAATACATATAGCTGAGAGCGGCAGCGGGCATGCCAGCTATTCCGATTTTTTCAGCTATGCTGAAAAAATTCTCGAACTGAAGAAAAAGACTGCAGATGAATTCAGCATCACCACTAAAAGGGTATCAGAACAATACGTCCAAGAAAAAATCGGACTGAGAAAGGAACAGAAATAATGGGATTAAAGAATTTCTTTATGATCATAGGAGAAAAAATTAAAAGTGCATTTGTCAAAATAAAAAATGCATTTACAAAGTTCTTTGAAAAAGCGCTGAACATGATGAAGAAAGTGCTTTCTAAGCTGGAAGAAAAACTGCGTAAGCCGATTCTTGGAGCTACTCATTTCTTTCGCCGATTGGGAAATAAATACCAGGAAGGAACGAAAAACTATACGGTTGACGAGGAACTTGGCGAATGGAATGAAACCACTGTTACTCGTGAAATAACCATTGACGACGTGCCTCCCAAGTACTTGACGATGGATGATGAATTTGAAATAGATGACACCCAGGAACTTGATAATGCTCTTTCGTATTGAATATAGGAGGAATATAATGAAAAGCAACGGCTCATTATTCAAGGAATTGAGGAGATCATTCCGGTATATGATTGAATCAAGGCATGGAAAATACAGCTTATCCACCTATCTGGAAATAGTCGGACAATATGCTGATACCCAGATCATTGAGGCTAGAAAAAATGGCTTAAAGTATATCGGTGGGGAGTGCGTTGTGAATCTGGAACATGGCGATCCGGACAAATATGTTTTTTCTGTAGAAATGTTTTTTGTCGACCAACAGGGTCAGAACATCAGAAAAACTGCTTGCAGAAAACTTGATGCTAAACGTTTCACACGGGAAACAAAAGAAGAAATCAGCACCGAAAAAAAACATTTTAATATTGAAGAACCGAAAGGATAAATAATATGCAGGTTGTAATTATAATAATCGTGATCGTTGTTGTTTTTGCTTTGTTACAAGCATTAGTTGAGAAGATCGGAGACGGAGCAAAACTTTTGAACGGCTTTATAAAAAATACCATTGGGTGGCCCTGGCTGATAACAACAGCTATTCTTTGTATTGCCTCAAACCTGATATGGGGACTTGGAGGTATGTTCATCGTGCTTGGAATTTGCTGTGCATTGCGTTTTATCTGGGCCGGTATAAACAATATCTCTGACAAAAATCGTGAAACGGCGGATATCAACCGTCAGACGCAGCAGGAAGCGCAAAAAAATAACAATGAAGCTGAACTGATAAGGGAGCTTAATACCAATTGTACATATCTTGGCTGTATGAATTCTGATATGTGGGTGTCAAAGCTGCCGAATTATGCAAACAAACAGTATACTACATCTTTTTCAAAAATCACGTCAAACTTTGCAAAGCAAATGGAAAAGCAGTATATTACCAATAACGATTCATGGTTTGAGCCATTTATTGAATATTTAGTTATGCACCCGCAGGGAGCTACTCCGACCAAAATGCTTGCAGAATTACCATCGCCGACATTGCGAATAACTCATGTGACACCGGATATCGAACTTCTTACTGCCGCTCTTAACGAGGGAACCAGGAAAGCCAATACCGATGTTCCGGCGCTGTTTGAAGCCATTCCCATCAATACTGATGAGATATTGTACAAACCAACTAAATATGCAATGAAAAGATTTGGCGAAGGTTCAGCAAATGTGATCAATGAATCTTCAAATACAGAAATAAACTTTGATGATCTATAATTTGAGGTGAAAAGGTTGAACTGCGAAAATATAATTAAACAAAATGCATATAAGTTGAAAACGTCCCGGCGTGATATAGATATTGCGCCTGACATATCACATAGCGACCGTGAAAAATGGGCAAAGAAATATGCGTCAGATCTCTCGGACAGCAATGTAGCTGATATAATTTTAGCACTGTCAGATACGTCGGTAGGTTCGCTTGCGATTACCGGCAGGGAATTGTTGTTTGATAATTTCGGAGATCATGGGTTAAGGCATGTTGCTTTTTCTCAAATTGAAAGCGTATCTTCAACACAGGGAGGACGCTTCAGCCCGGATACAATATCATTGCATTTATCAGATGGATCAGATGTAAAGATGGACGGCAGCGTTGACGGACTGAACATAGATTTAATTGCTGCAATTATCAACAAAGCGATTCAGCTTTCAAAGCAGGGAGAGCTTACAACAAGCAATCAGAATGTAAGCTCCTTTCAACTTTCGGAACGGCTGAAAGTCTTATATTTTAAATTGGTTCATATCACACCCGCCGGAGAGGCCTGCTGCCGGGAAGCGGTCGGATACATGGAAGAAGCGGATAATATTCTGCTACATGGGTTTTCTGAGGATGAGAAATCCTTATTCAATCAGCTTTTGGCAAGAGCCGCAGAAAATATGAAGTGAATACCCACCGAGCATGGCGGGTTTCGCTCAGAGTAAAATGATAGCGTGCTATCATAATCGGAGAACGTTATGGAAAATAATAAGTCGATGGAAGTCTTTGCGAAGGCACAAATTCGCAAAGCGGTTTTACAAAACGCTCTGCCTGCAATGGCAGCGATGCTCATGGTGCTGATTTACAGTCTGGCGGACACCTTTTCATCGGGCAAACTCACGACGATCTGCAGGTGGCGGCAGTTTCCCTTCTTTAATTCCAACCAGTCCACCACAAAAAGTCATCGGAAACGGCGAAGGGAAGCTGCTCGTCATCAATGATTCCTACGCGAATACCTTCGGGCGGTTCGTGTTAGACGACTATGCGGAAACGCACCTCACCGACATGCGATTTTTCAGGGGAAAGGTCAGCGGATACATCGCCGAAAACGGCATAACCGAGGTGCTGGTGCTGTACAATATCCCGAATTTTTGCGAGGATACGGGAGCGGCAAAGTGCTTTTGATTCAGCGCCGTACTCGTAACCGCGCGATATTTTCCTGAAAAGGCATTGCAATCGGCCACCGGCTGTGGTATACTGATATTACATTATTTTGACCGGGAGTGGTTTTTCTGTATTACATAACTGTAAAGGATATACTTGAGCTTGACATAGCAAAGGACTGGAAGGTCATTGCAGGCGATGGCGGTCTTTCCAAGACTGTGAGCTGGTTTTACATCTGCCAGGACGACGAGATAACCCCGTGGGTGCAGGGGCGTGAGCTGATGATACTATACGGATCGGGAGTCAAACGCGATACAGCAAATCTTGTCAGAATTGTTGATATCTGTGCAGAACACCAGATATCTGCAATACTGGTGCTGATAGGGCATTATTTCGTGGAGCTGCCAAACGAAATGCTGGACGAGGCAGACCGGCTTGATGTTCCGATTATCACTATGCCAGCGACTATCCCTATAGGCACGGTTACAAAGGCTGTTGCATATATGATTTTATCCGAGAGACATTATTTGCGCCGCGGCAGCGAGGCTCTGCGGGATATAATATACGGATATGACGAAGATGAGCGAAGTCACTTCAATGCCATCGAGCGCGCCGGCTACAAGCTGCGTCAGCGCTCTTTCGTTGCTGTCATGCGCACCCACGACCGGGCGCTCTCCGAAATGAAGGACACCCAGCACATTCTGACAGATGTGTGCAATGTGTTCAACACTCCGATAGCCTATATCCAGAAAAACCGAATAGTTGCCCTTACCGGCACCGACGATATGAATTCCGTCCGTCCCATCATGGACGCCGGCGAAAGGCTGGTGGCGCTCGCTGCTGAGAAATATGGGCTGAAGAATATGTACTTCGCCCTCGGCAGCCAGATAAATCCGAAGAACACGATAAAATCCAGCTACCGTGACGCCGTGAATACTGTCAGGGCAATAGACGCATATCCGGTCAACAAAAGATGCAGGAATTACGCGGAGCTTCCTGCAATAATCAAGATGCTTTTCCGGGCAGATGACCGTGATTTCGTAAGGAGCTGCTACGAACAGGAGCTGGGAGAAATAATCAGCTATGACCAGAAGCATAACACCGAGCTTCTGCTGACCCTGGAGCGGTTCTTCGAGGAAAACTGCAATGCAAGCCACACCGCGGACAAGCTGTATATTCACCGGAATACCATGAACAACCGCCTGCGGCTTATTTTCGATATCCTTGGTCACGACTGCTCCGACCCGGAAAAACGCTTCGCCGCAGAGAACGCTATTTACTGCTATAAATATCTGAATATGCAGGAAGAACAAAAATAAATTGCAATACTGTGCAAACTGTACATCGCATTTTCGCGAATATTGTGCTAAAATACAATCAAGCAAAAGGACAGCGCAGTCCTGGAGAAGCTTCAAGGCTTCGTCAGGACTGCGCCTTTTTTTATTCAATGATTCAGGAGGTAACTGAAATGCTAGTAAAAAATGCAAAGCTCAGAAAGAAAGACGGACTTTACGACATCATGGTGACCGACGGAAAGTTCGGAAAGATAGTTCCTGCCGGAGAGGGCGGAGCGGACCCGGAAACGATCGACGCGGCAGGAAAGCTGGTCATTCCGCCCTACTGCGATTCCCATGTTCATCTCGACTACGCGATGACCGCCGGAGTTCCTCATCACAACCTCAGCGGAACACTGTTCGAGGGAATCCAGATCTGGGCAGAGCACAAGGAGCAGGTTCCTCTCACCAGGGAATACATCAGGGAGAACGCAAAAAAGACCCTCGACCAGATGATGTTCTACGGAGTTCAGCACGTCCGCTCCCATGTTGATACCGGCGACGAGAATATGCTCGGCGTAAAGACCCTGCTGGAGCTGAAGGAGGAATACAAGGACAAGGTTGATATCCAGCTTGTCGCTTTCCCACAGGATGGTATATACACCTACGGAAAGGGCGCAGAACTCCTCGAAGAGGCTGTGAAGCTCGGCTGCGACTGCGTCGGCGGAATTCCGCACTTTGAATACACGCGAGAATATGGCGTGAAGTCCGTGGAAAAGACCTTCGAGCTGGCGGAAAAATACGACAGGCTCATTGATATCCACTGCGACGAGATAGACGACGAGGCTTCAAGATTCCTCGAGGTCGCCGCAACTCTCGCATACGAGAGCGGTCTTACCGATAAAGTTACAGCAAGCCACACGGTGGCGATGCACTCCTACAACAACGCCTACTGCATGAAGCTGTTCAATATCCTCAAGAAATCCAGGATCAATTTCGCGGTATGTCCGCATGAGAACACGCACCTCCAGGGCAGGGCGGACGCTTATCCCAAGCGCCGCGGCGTAACCAGGGTGAAGGAACTTCTCGACGCAGGACTGAACGTTTCCTTCGGTCAGGATTCCATCTCCGACCCGTGGTATCCTCTCGGCACGGGGAACATGCTGTGGGTGCTCGAATTCGGGCTTCACGTCTGCCACTACATGGGCTACGATGAGATCTCCAACAGCCTCGACCTGATCACAGAGAACGGCGCTAAGACAATGCACCTGACTGACCGCTACGGAATCAGCGATGGAAAGCCGGCGGACTTCCTCATCATCGACGCAAAGGATGATTTCGAGGCGGTTCAGTACTTAAAGGACGTTCTTTACTCAGTAAAGAGCGGAAAGGTTATAATGAAGCGCGAACCAGCAGTGGTAACGCTTTACTAAACAGAAAGAACAGAAGATAATCAAGGAGGAAACTACAAATGAAATCACGATTCTTAAAGAAGCTTTTATCCGCGGCGCTGGCGGTGACAACCTGCGCAGGCATGGTAGCCGGAATGACAGGCTGCGACAGCGGCTCGTCCGACGAGATCAAGATCGGTCTGCTGTTCTCAAAGACCGGCGCTACCGCCATCACCGAGGAATGTATGATCAACGCCGCGCAGATGGCGATTGACGAGGTGAATGAAGCCGGTGGAATCAACGGCAAGAAGATCACATACGTTCTCGAGGACTACGCGACAGACGCCGCAACAGCCGCAGAGAAGATCAAGAAGCTGATCATGCAGGACGAGGTCGTTGCTACAGTCGGCTGTTACACCTCCGCTTCCCGTATCGCGTGCGAGCCGGTAGTCGAGGATAATGACTCGCTGCTTATTTACCCGACATTCTACGAGGGCGAGGAGCCGTCCAAGAACGTTGTCTACACAGGCGCAGTCCCGAATCAGCAGGGCGATATCTTCGTACCGTGGCTCGTAGAAAACGTCGGCAAGAAGTTCTTCCTGCTGGGCACCGATACGGTTTACGCTCAGCTTATCAACACACAGTGCCGTGCAAGCCTTGAGGAATGCGGCGGCGAGGTGGTCGGCGAGGAATACGTTCCCAACGCGCACAACGACTTCTCATCCATCATCACGAAGATCAAGGAGGCTGACCCGGACGTACTGTTCGTAAACCTGAACGGCGACTCCGGCGTTGCATTCTTCAAGCAGTACAAGCAGTACGGTCTGGACGCTGCCACAATGCCGGTGGCTTCCTACCTGCTGGACGAATCCACTGTTGCGGCTCTCGGCGCTGATACCGCCGCAGGTCACTACACCTCCATCAACTATGTAAGCACACTGGACACCGATGCGAACAACGAGTTCCTGAAGAAGTACCACGAGAAGTTCGGCGACGACGCAGAGATGACCGTTGTCGGTGAGGAAACCTACGTTTCCGTAAAGCTGCTTGCAGAGGCTCTTAAGAAGACTGACGACTACTCCTCCGCTTCCATCATCAAGGCAATGGACGGTATCACACTGGACGTTCCCGAGGGTGAGGTCAAGTTTGATCCGGAAACCAATCACCTCTATCTCAGGGGCAGGATCGCAAAGGTAAACGACGAGGGTAAGTTCGAGGTAGTTTACGAATCCCCCGAGCTCATCAAGCCGGATCCCACAAAATAATAGCGAAATCCATTATTCCAAAACGAATGGAGCGGCAGCGGTTGCCGCTCCATTTACCGAAATGAGGTGCATTTTATGTTTATCGCTGCTCAGCTGATAAACGGTATATCGGCGTCTGCGCTCCTGCTGATATATTCCCTCGGTGTTGTCGTGATCATGGGTCATATGAACGTGGTCAATATGGCGCACGGCGAATGTATAATGCTCGGAGCATATGTATGCTACTATATCAATACAGTTGCGGGCGCGCCGTTCTTCGTGGCGCTGATAATGTCGTTCGTTGTCACGGCATTGTTTGGCCTGCTGATAGAACGTCTTGTCATACGGAAGCTCTACGGGAAGACCGCGGAAACGCTGCTCGCGACATATGCGCTGTCACTCATCGTGAAGCAGTTGATAAATCTTATCTGCGGCTCGGAGCTGAAATACATCGCGATACCATTTGAGGGTCATTTCGATATTGGCGGCGTTACTATCCCGTACTACAACATTTTCATTATCCTGTTCGCTGCGGCTATCCTGCTCATAACATGGCTGATATTCTACAAGACTCCGTTCGGAACAAAAATGCGTGCTGTCACCAGCAACCGCCCGATGACCGAGTGCCTGGGTATCAACGCACATGCGGTGGATTCCCTCACATTCGCTTTCGGCGTCGGACTTGCAGGTCTTGCCGGCGCAGTGCTTGCACCTATCCGCGGCGTATCTCCGTTCATGGGCGCTTCCTACATCACCGACTCTTTCATCAATGTCTGCGTCGGCGGACTTCAGTCCATGATAGGCACAACTCTTTCTTCGCTGCTTATCGGCGAATCCACTTCTATCCTCGGCGGCTTCTGGAACGAGGTTGACGCAAAGATCCTCGTGTTCCTGATCGTTGTGGTACTTATCCGGTTCCGTCCGGACGGACTTTTCAGAAAGGAGAAGAGATAATATGCTGGAACGCATTAAAAAATTGCCCGTCAACAGATGGGTCGATATCGCACTCTTCATCTTTCTGCTGATCTTTCCGCTTATATTCAACGATTACCGCACGGGCTTCATGGGAAAGACTGCAGCCTACATGATTTTTGCTCTCTCCCTTGACCTCCTGTGGGGCTATACCGGACTCATGAGCTTCGGTCACGCAGCGCTGTTCGGACTTGGCGGCTATATCGTCGGGCTTTCGTTCTCCATTCAGGACGGTATTCCGGCATTTATGTCGAGAATGGGCGTTGAGGAACTGCCGTGGTTTCTTAAAATCCTTGAGAACAACATCGTTGCCTCACTGCTGGGGCTGATTATTCCGGCGGCGTTCGCAGCATTCCTGGGGTACTTCATATTCTCCAGCAAGGTCAGCGGAATATTTTTCTCGCTGATCACGATGGCGCTGGCTCAGATCTTCGAAACTTTCTTCGCTAATCAGTCCGCCTATACCAACGGCACCAGCGGACTTGGCGGACTTCCGCGCAGCTTCTTCGGCATCGAGCTGAAGATCAAGCCGTTCTACTACCTTACGATCGGCATTGTGATACTGGTTTATCTGCTGTGCCTGTGGCTGACGAATTCCCGGTTCGGCAAAGTGCTGATGTCCGTGCGCGAGGACGAGCGCAGGCTCTCCTTTATCGGCTACAATCCGGCACGGTTCAAGATTGCCGTTTACGCGCTGTCAGGTATGCTGGCAGGTCTTTCCGGAATGCTGTTCGTTCCGTTCAACGGAATGATCTCCCCGACTGAGCTCGGTATCTCCCTCTCCACGATGGTGCTCATTTGGATCGCCGTCGGCGGCAGGGGAAACCTCACCGGCGCAATGCTCGGAACCGTTCTTATCAACTGGCTCCAGACGCTGTTGTCTGAGTACTCCGCGGACATCTGGCCGCTGGTGCTCGGCGCGCTTATCCTGGCGGTAATATTCCTTATCCCGACAGGTATCATCGGCAAGCTGAAGGAGATACAGTACAATATCTCCGCACGGAGGACCCTCGAAAAGCTCACGGCAAAGGAGGAAGAGAATCATGGGTGAACTACAGCCGCTGCTCAGAGTGGAACACCTGAGTGTAGAATTCAAGAAATTCAAGGCGCTGACCGATGTCAACCTCACCGTAAACAAGGGCGAGGTGCGGGTGGTCATTGGTCCTAACGGCGCCGGAAAATCCACGCTGATGGACCTTATCTGCGGCAGGACGAAGCCAACCTCCGGCAAGGTGTTCTTTGACGGCGTGGACATCACCGGCAAGGAGCCCTACGACATCTCGGCGAAGTACGGAATAGGGCGTAAGTTCCAGAATCCGAACATATTCAACATGCTGACGGTGTATGAGAACATCGAGGTGGCTCTCCGCGGATTCAACACGGTGTTCAAGGCGCTGGCATTCCGCCGTACGGCGGAGGTTAAGGAAAAGATCGACCGCGTGCTGGAGATGATAAAGCTCAGCGAAAAGCGGAACATAATCGCATCTTCTCTTTCCCACGGCGAACGCCAGTGGCTGGAGATAGGCATGGTCATTGCCCAGGATCCCAAGCTCATCATTCTTGACGAGCCGACCGCCGGTATGACCGCCGCCGAAACCTACAAGACCGGCGAGATGATAAAGGAGCTGCTCGCCGATCATACCGTAATGGTGGTCGAGCACGATATGGATTTCGTAAAGCAGGTGGCGCAGACCGTCACGGTGCTGCACCACGGTCAGCTGCTTGCGGAGGGCACATTCGACGAGGTGGAGAAGGATCCGCGCGTTATCCAGGTGTACCTCAAGGACGATTCAGACGAAGAAGCAAAGGAGGCGTGAGAATATGCTGGAGGTATCGCACGTCAATGTAAACTACGGCAAGAGCCGTGTAATAACGGACGTATCATTCACCCTCAACCGCGGCAGAAAGCTGGTGGTGCTGGGGCGCAACGGTGTAGGCAAGACCACGCTCATGAAATGTATCATGGGACTTCTCCCGGTGGAGGGAAAGGGAACTCTCAAGCTGGAGAACAAGAATATCACGAAAATGCCGGCGTATATGCACAATCAGATGGGCATCGGATATGTTCCGCAGGGGCGCGAGATAATCCCGGATTTCACCGTGCGCGAGAATCTGGAGCTTGGCTGCCTCGGGCACAACTCGGTCAGCTTCAAGGAGCAGTTCGAGATCGTGCTGGATTACTTCCCGGCACTCAAGGAGCACATGAACCGCAAGGGCGGCGTGCTTTCCGGCGGTCAGCAGCAGCAGCTCGCCATCGGGCGCTGCCTTATGGGCAGACCCTCGATAGTGGTCCTTGACGAGCCGACGGAGGGTATTCAGCCGAACGTGGTTTCCGAGATCGCCACGACGCTGAACCGTATCTCAAGGGAGATGTATCTCAGCGTTATTCTGGTGGAGCAGAACATAAAGTTCGCCAAGAGGATAGCCGAGGATTTTATAATCCTCCAGAAGGGCTCCATCGTTGCGCAGGGGGCGATAGGCGAACTTAACGACGACCTTGCCAAGAAGTACCTGGCGGTGTGATCCTGCACGCTTCCCGAAATAAATCCCTCCCGGCTCGGGAGGGATTTCTGTTATTGGTCTGAGTTTTCCTTGAAATACACGATGAATCTGTGCGGACTGCCGTCGGATTTGCCCACCGGGCGCTTTTCCAGCAGCAGGTACTTCTTTCCGTGTTCAATAGTGACTGTGAACATGCGGTACACCAGCCATTGTAGGCAACAGCTTCATGCGTATCATCTCCTTTTGGCTATATTGTAACACTACAGGAGGACACCCCCAGCGTCCGTATAAAAACTTCCTGAGCGGCATACATTACTAATAGTAAAGATAGGCTATACTTCAGTATAGCACAATATGCGATAAATGTCAACAGTATCTTTACTTTCAGTAAGTTCAGCAAATCCGGATAGTATGCTATACTTTTATCAGGGGGGATCGGAATGGCTACTCTTGGCGAAAGGCTCCGTGCACTGCGCGGCGACAATGGTATCACTCAGGCGGAACTTGCGGAAAAGATATTCGTGAGCGAAAGCTACATCGCGCTTATTGAACTGAACAGGCGGAATCCCAGCACTGAAATTCTCGGGAAGCTGTCGGACTACTTCGGGGTGTCAACGGATTACCTCCTTAACGGGGAGCTTTCCGAAGAGGACGTCCTGCATGTGAAGGAATGGCGCGCCCTGGTTTCCGGGCGGAGCGACCGTGAGATAACAAGCGCCCTCAGGCTGGTGCGGTCGTTTTTTGAGAGCGTTGACGAGGCTAGATGAATTTTACCCGGACAGTGGACTGTCCGGGTAATTCTGTATCATTAGTTATGAGGTGATACAGATGACTGAAAAGGAACGTATGATCGCGGAGCTGGTCCGGCTGCTTTCCGGCAGGTCGGAAAGAGAAGTGGAGCTTATCTCCAGACTGGTGAGGGATTACATCACGCTGGTGGACGAGAATAAAAATCCGGGCGGAAGTTCGACGGAGCGCGTATTGAAAAATACTTTATAATGTGATATAATACATATCGCCATAAATGGATCCCGACAGAGCCGGATATTCTGAATTTTCCGGTGGGATTTCACGGATATTTCACAATTGTGTGTTATACTATAAAAAAACACAAAGCTGAAAGCGAGGATATGTTATGTGCACGGCAGCAACCTATCAGACGGAATGCTTCTACATGGGCAGAACGCTGGACTATGAATTTTCCTACGGTGAGCAGATCACCATCACGCCCCGGAATTACCCATTCCATTTCCGGCATGACGGCGACCTTGACCATCACTACGCCATGATCGGAATGGCGCACATTGCCGGAGGTTATCCGCTGTATTACGACGCGGTGAACGAGAAGGGGCTGGGAATGGCAGGGCTGAATTTCGCCCGGTCCGCGGAATACCCTGAGGTCGGCGAGGGGCGCTGCGTGGCGCAGTTCGAGTTTATCCCGTGGGTGCTCAGCCGCTGCGCCGGACTTTCCGAGGCGAGAAAGCTGCTGGGCGAGATAAGCCTGGTGGGGACTCCGTTCAGCGCACAGTTCCCGGCGGCGAAAATGCACTGGATAATCGCCGACAAATCCGGAGCTATCGTTGTGGAGCCGTTCGCGGACGGGCTGAGAATACACGAGGATCCTGCCGGAGTGCTTACTAACGAGCCGCCCTTTGAGCAGCAGATAAACCGGCTGTGCGACTACATGAGCCTTTCCCCGAAGCAGCCTCAGAATAATCTCGGGATTCCGCTGGAATGCTACAGCCGCGGAATGGGCGCCCTGGGACTTCCCGGGGATCTCTCCTCCACGTCTAGGTTTGTGCGCGCTGCGTTTACACGGGCTAACTCCATATCCGGGAAATCCGAGGAGGAGAGCGTGGGGCAGTTCTTCCACATTCTCGGCTCGGTGGAGCAGGTCCGGGGCTGCTGCGAGGTCGCGGAGGGGAAATACGAAATAACCATCTACACCTCCTGCTGGAACGCGGACAGAGGAATATACTATCACACCACCTACAACAACCGTCAGATATCCGCGGTGGACATGCATAGCGCCGACCTGGACGGGTGCAGGCTGTACTCCTGCCCGATACAGGACCGGGAGCAGATACGCGTCTGCAATGCGGAGCCGGTGGAGTGACTTACAGGAGCGAATGATGATAACACTTGAACCCTACAGAAAAGAAACTGAGAAGCAATACCGCGCGCTGTACCTGTCGGCATTCCCGAAGGAGGAGCGCGCACCCTGGTGGCTGCTGAAGCGCCGGGCAAAGCAGGGCAGGGCGGAGGCGCTGGCGGCAATGGACGACGGCAGATTCGCCGGAATGGCGTATGTGGTCACGCTGGGGGACATGGCATACCTGTTCTACCTCGCGGTGGAGGAGGGGCAGCGCGGCCGCGGCACCGGCGGAAAGATAATCGCGGCGCTGCGCGAGCGCTTCCCGGACAAGCGGATCTACCTTGCGAGGGAACAGCTGGACGAATCCGCCGGGAACTATCCGCAGCGCGAGAGCCGTCATCGCTTTTACCTCGCGAACGGCTTCCGGGACTGGGACATTATCATAAAGGAGGGTCCCGTTACATACGACGTTATGGGGATTGGAACGCCGGTGACTCCGCCGGAATACCGCGCGCTGATAAGCGGCTGGGCAGGGAAACTTCCCGGGCTGTTCTTCCGGGCGTATATGGAATAAAAACTGTTGACAAATGCTGAATCATGTGATATACTATAGTCACAAAACCGAACTGGTAATTTGTGAAAAGGAGCGATAACATGAACAGATTTGTCAGAAAAATAGCAGCTGTCACACTGGCTGTGGCAATATCGGCAGGAGCGGCGGTAAGCGCTTCGGCTCAGAACTGTGTTCCGCTGCCGGAGGTCAAGACCGTAGAGCTAGACCGGCTGGGCGACAGGGTGGCTTACAGCGGATACCCGGATTACGGCGTCAGCGTGCTCGTAGAGAACTGCACCGTCAAGAAGAGCCCGATATATGTAAAGCCCGGCGATACCCCCACAAGTGAATTCGTCGTGCCCAAGGGGAAGAAGCTCGTCCTTAAGAAGGGCGCCGTTATCGACGGCAGCATGTACATCGAGAAGGGTGCGACTGTATCTGTCAGCGGCGGAACTCTCAAGTTAAACGGAAGGCTGATTTGCGACGGCGCGCTCAACATCGGGGAGAAAGCCTCCATGTTGCTGGCGGACGGCAGCAGATTCGTGGTGAATACCTCCGGTACCTTCAGGTACAACGCCGATGGAATAACCATCAACCGGGACGCGGACTACGCCTGCTTCGGGAAGTTCACATACAAGTACCTTGGCGACAGCACTGCGCAGGCGATCGCCGCAAAGCCGCTGTGCGTGCTTGCCGGGGATTACGGAAAGCTGTCCATGGTGACTGACGGGGAGTCCATTGACGGATACGTTTCCATGCTGCGCGGCTACGGGCATGGGAATCCTGGTTCTACGAGCGAAAGCCTGTATTTCATTATGGGCAACGGCTCCAGAATACGGGTGGATACTGCGGCGGACAAAGTGTCGGATATCGCCGGAGTTTGGGTGCTGAGAATGATCGAACTGACTGACGAGCTGCTGAAAAGGTAATCAATAGAATACGGAAATGGCGCCAGTCTGGCAGGCACAAAGCCTGGTCAGGCCGGCGCTTTTTAGTATCCGCAGCTTTCACGGCATTCCGGAAAGTACTTGGAATATGCGTTGTGCGTAATTACCGAACATTCCGATGTGGAATTGTGCAAAACGGAAAATTTTCAGAAACCCTTGAAAAATCTGTGGATTTATGCTACAATCAAATTGCCGGAAACGTTTTCGGTAATTTGATTCGAACAATAGGTGAGCCATTGACTATAAAGGATATTGCAAAACTTGCGGGCTGCGGCGTGAGCACGGTTTCCCGGGCGCTGAACGGCAGCAGCGAGATAAGCGAACAGACCCGGGAGCGCATAAACGAGGTGATTCGCCAGTATAACTACACCCCGAACGGCAATGCGCGCCGTATGCGCCAGAGCGCAGAAAAAACCATTCTGCTCATCGTGAACGGAAGCAGCAACCTGTTCTTTTCACCGCTTATTGAGCAGATACAGATAGCGGCTTCCTCCGCGGGATTCCAGGTCGCGGTGAATTACATCGATGAGCAGGAGGACGAAGTGCAGTTTGCGTCAAGGCTCTGCACTGAGCAAAGACCTGCCGGGGTGATATTCCTGGGCGGCGATATGAGAAACTTCCAGAGGAGCTTTGAACAGATAAAACTCCCCTGTGTACTGAGCACGGCGAACGCCGAGGAGCTTGGCTTTGAAAACCTTTCCTCCGTCAGCGTGGACGACTACGACGGTGGCAGGGCGGCGGCGGAACAGCTGTTCGACCAGGGGCACAGGAAAGTCGGGATACTCGGCGGCGACCTCAGTTCCTACGGTCCCTCGGGACTTCGCTACGGCGGCTTTTGCAGCGTATGCTCCGAGCGCGGCGCGGATATTCCGGACAGCGAACTATGCGCATATACATTCAGTTCCGCATATGAGGCGGCGGTTGCTCTTTATCATAAGTGCAAGGGCATGACGGCGGTGTTCGCCATGTCGGATATAATCGCTGTGGGTGCGGTCCGGGCGTTCCTCGATATGGGGAAGCGCGTTCCGGAAGATATTTCCGTGCTCGGTTTCGATGGAATTGAGTTGTCGGAATACAGCAATCCCAGAATAGCAACATTAGCCCAGCCGATTCACCAGATATCAAGTCTGTCTGTGCGCATGCTAGTGAATATGATCGAAGACGGCGCCGAGGCAAGTCATGTAACTCTCCGGGCGCAGTTCAGGTCTGGCGGTTCAATGGGCAGAATATAGAGATTTCATTGGAGGACAACATGAGAAAAAGCGGTATTTTACTGCACATCGCCTCACTGCCGAATAAATACGGCATTGGCACGATGGGCAGGGAAGCCTATAATTTCGTTGACTGGCTCAAAAGCGCCGGTCAGAGTCTGTGGCAGATACTTCCGCTGTCGCAGACAAGCTATGGGGATTCACCGTACCAGAGTTTTTCCATATACGCCGGGAACCCTTACTTCATCAGCCTTGAGACGCTGGAGGAGGAGGGACTCCTGAAGCATGAGGAATACGCGGATTTAAGCTGGTGCGAGGATCCCAGATATATCGACTACGCCACAATGTACGAGAACTTCTATAAGGTAATGAGGTTCGCATTCGGGCGTTTTTCAAAGGACATGAATGGTAACGTTTCCGCTGAATACACGGCGTTCGTAGAGGGAAATCCCTGGCTGGAGAATTATACGCTGTTCATGGCGCTCAAGGACGCTCACAGCGGAAAAAGCTGGAGCGAGTGGGAAAAGCCGCTGCACCTGCGCGACGCCAAAGCGGTGGCTTCCGCGAAGAAGAAGTACGCAAGGGATATGGAGTTCTATGCGTTCCTTCAGTTCAAGTTCTTTCAGCAGTGGTTCAGGCTGAAGGAATACGCGAACAGCAATGGAATTCAGATCATCGGTGATATCCCGATTTACTGCGCGCTGGACAGCGCCGACGTCTGGTGCGAGCCGCAGCTGTTCCAGCTGGACAAGGACAGAGTTCCCACCGTTGTTGCCGGATTCCCTCCGGACGCGTTCTCGGCGGACGGGCAGCTGTGGGGAAATCCCATCTACGACTGGGACAGAATGAAGCAGGAAAACTACCGCTGGTGGGTCGGCAGAATGGGTTTTGCAAAGAAGCTGTATGATATCGTCCGTATAGACCACTTCATCGGCTTCAACAGCTACTACGCTATCCCGTTCGGAAACAAGACCGCGCACGGCGGCGAATGGCGCGAGGGTCCGAAATACGACCTGTTCGAGGTCATCAAGAAGGAAACCGGAAAGGACGGTATCATCGCGGAGGACCTGGGAATAATCACTCCGTCTGTAAGGAAGCTGCTGAAGCAGGCGGCCTATCCCGGAATGAAGGTGCTTCAGTTCGCTTTCGACCCCACCGGAAAGAGCGAATATCTTCCGCAGAACTACACCTCGCAGAACTGCGTCGTGTATACTTCCACCCACGACAACGATACGGCGCTGGGCTGGTTCAACAACCTGGACCGTAAAACCAAGCGTTTCGTGAAGGAATACCTTGGAGTGCGCCGTGCGGCGGAACTGCCAAAGGCGTTCATCGACATCGCCTGGAAAAGCACCGCGGATATGGCTATGACCACAATGCAGGAACTGTGTGGATTCGGCACCGAAGCGCGTATCAACGTCCCCTCCACCGTCGGAAACAACTGGCGCTGGAGAACTCTGGATAGCGATTTCACCGCAGAAAGCGCGGAATATCTCAACAGACTGACCGAAATCTGCAACAGAAAACCTCCCGTTAAGAGATCAAGAAAAAAGTAACAGCTGAAAGGAGCATAATATGAAGATCGAAAATTTCAAGGAGAAGCTTGTTTCCATCTGCGAGAAGGAATATCGCGCACAGCCCAGGGAGCTGACCGCAAATCAGCTGCACTGCGCAGTTTCCAAGCTCGTTATGGAGGAGCTTTCCCCGGCGTGGGACAAGAGCCGCATGGCGCATGACAAGGCACGCAAGGCAAGCTATCTGTCCATGGAGTTCCTGGTAGGCCGCGCAATATACAACAACCTGCTGTGCCTGGGTATCCTGGACAGCACCGCGGAGGAACTCAAGGCGCTGGGCGTGGATATCTCCGAATTCGAGGAGGTAGAGGACGCTGCTCTCGGCAACGGCGGTCTGGGCAGACTTGCCGCGTGCTTCCTGGACAGCGCGGCGGCACTGGATCTTCCGCTGGACGGCTACGGAATACGTTATAAGTACGGTCTGTTCAAGCAGGGCATCAAGGACGGATTCCAGACCGAAACCGCGGACGACTGGCAGAGATACGGCGACCCCTGGAGCATTCGCCGCGAGCAGGAAACTGTTGTAGTACACTACGCTGACGGCGATGTGAATGCGGTTCCCTATGACTACCCGGTTATCGGCTACGGCACTGAGAACGTGGGTACTCTGCGCCTGTGGCAGGCTGAAACCGACAACGAGTTCGACTTCAACCTGTTTAACCAGAGCAGGTTCACCGAGGCAGGCGAGAAGAAGCGCGCCGCTGAGGACATCTCCCGGGTGCTCTACCCCAACGACGAAACCGAGGCAGGCAAGATACTCCGTCTGAAGCAGGAGTATTTCTTCAGCGCAGCCGCAGTTGCTGATCTTATCAGAAAGCATAAGGCGATTTTCGGCACTATGGAGAATTTCGCAGACTACAACTGCATTCAGATGAACGACACCCACCCTGTTATCGCCCTGCCGGAGTTTATCCGCGTGGTAATGCGCGACGAGGGCTGGACCTTTGACAAGGCGTTTGAGGCAGCCAAGAAGGTGTTCAGCTACACCAACCATACCATCATGCAGGAAGCCCTTGAGAAGTGGGACAGCAGACTTATCGAGCGAGTAGTTCCCGAGGTTTACAGCGTGATGATCATGCTTAACGAGGCATTTGAATCCGAAATGCACCGCAGGAATGTTCCCCAGGATAAGCGCGCCGTTATGCGTCTTATCAAGAACGGCACAGTTCATATGGCGAATATCGCGGTATTCGGTTCTTCCTATGTGAACGGCGTTGCGGCTATCCACACCGAACTGCTCAAGACCACCGTGCTGAAGGACTGGTACGAGCTGTATCCTGAGAGATTCCAGAACAAGACCAACGGCATCACACAGCGCAGATGGCTGGCGCTCTGCAACCAGGAGCTTTCCGCACTCATCACTGAGCTCCTCGGCGACAACAGCTGGGTTACTGACCTCGACAAGCTCCAGGGTCTGAAGAAGTACGCTGACGACGAGGCTGTGCTCCGCCGATTCATCGATATCAAGCATACCAAGAAGCAGCAGCTTGCCGACTATATCGAGAAATCCGAGGGAGTTGAGATCGACCCGAAGTCCATTTATGATATCCAGATCAAGCGCCTGCATGAATACAAGCGCCAGCTTCTCAATGCGTTTTCGATACTGTATCTGTACTACGAGATCAAGGACGGCAATCTCAGGGATTTCACACCCACGACATTCATTTTCGGCGCAAAGTCCGCACCGGGATATTATCGTGCAAAGGGCATTATCAAGTTTATTAACGAGGTAGCTAAGCTCGTAAACTCCGATCCGGATACGAAGGACCTGCTCAGAGTTGTATTCGTGAGCAATTACCGTGTTTCCTATGCGGAGAAGCTTGTCGCTGCGGCGGATATTTCCGAGCAGATATCTACAGCGGGTACCGAGGCTTCCGGTACCGGAAACATGAAGTTCATGCTGAACGGCGCAGTTACCCTGGGCACACTGGACGGCGCTAACGTTGAGATCGCCGAGGAAGCCGGTTCAGAGAACGAATACATCTTTGGCGCGACTGTCGAGGAACTGGAGAAGATCATGCCGAACTACGTTCCGCGTGACGTCACCGAGAGCGATCCCAAGATCAAGCGCGTGGTATCCTCCCTCATTGACGGTACCGTTTCCGACGGCGGCAGCGGCGTGTTCAGAGAGCTTTATTTCGCACTCATGGAGGGCGCTAGCTGGCACGTTCCGGATCATTACTACCTGCTGGGCGACCTTGACAGCTACGTTAAGGCAAAGCTGGCGGCAAACCGCGACTACAACAACGAGCTTGCGTTTGCCAAGAAATGCTGGCTGAATATCTGCTCCGCCGGTAAGTTCAGCTCGGACCGCACCATTGCTGAATACGCGAAGGATATCTGGCACATCAGCAAGGTATAATGCTCTGAGTTTTAGCATTGATTTCCCATTTTAGGTTTCAGGCTTCGTTTGCGGTGAAACGCGTTATATGTATTGTAACATTGTTTCACCGGAAACGTTGCCATTATTCACAAAAGTGACCTAGAGCGATTTGTCTATCATGACAAATTTACAATTATTTTTGAGATTATTGAAAATAATTGTGCAAAATCGCTTGACAAACCCAAAAAATCTGTTATAATTAAAACGGAATTTCGAATCAAACAAGCAAATTTCGAAACAAAGCCTAAACTCGCAGGGAAGCACAGACAGCCTGCGGGACTAATTCTAGGAAACATTGTTTCGAAACAAAGCGAAGATTTCGAAAGACTTGAAAACAAATGATCATATTCAGGAGGAATGAATTATGAAAATCAGAAAGATCATGACAGCGATAGCTTCCATGGCAATGGCAGGCGTAATGATGGTTGGCTGCTCCAGCAACAACTCCAGCGACAACTCCAGCAGCACCGGGAGCGGTTCTGCGGCTGACAGCAGCGCAGCTTCTTCCAATGGCGGTGACTCCACCGGCAGCGGCGAGGCTGTGAACCTCACAGTATGGGGTCCGCAGGAGGATCAGGAACTGCTCAAGCAGATGTGCGACGCGTTCGCGGCCGCAAATCCTGACAAGACTTACACCTTCACCTACGGCGTTGTCAGCGAGGCAGACGCTCAGAAGGAAGTTGTCAAGGATATCTCCGCAGCAGCTGACGTATTCGCTTTCGCTTCCGACCAGACCGCAATACTGGTGAACGCCGGCGCACTCTACAGAGTGACAAAGAACAAGGATGAAATCGTTGCCGAAAACTCTGAATCCTCTATTTCGGCGGCTTCCATTGACGGCGAGCTTTACGGCTATCCTTATGTATCCGATACTTATTTCATGTACTACGACAAGTCCAAGCTTTCCGAGGACGATGTCAAGTCCATCGAGGGAATTATGAGCAAGGACATCGAGGGTGTTACTACAAACTTCGCTTTCAATACAGATGACGGCTGGTATCAGTCCGGATTCTTCTTCGGCGCAGGCTGCAAGCTCTTCGGCGAAGATGGAACCGATCCCACACAGTGCGATTTCAATAACGAGCGCGGCTACATGGTAGGTGAATATCTCATCGACCTGGTTGCAAACCCCAAGTACGGCGCTAACTTTGACGACTCCCTTGTAAAGGCTGGCTTCGCAGAAGGCACTCTGGCGGCGGCAGTTTCCGGTGTATGGAACGCAGGCGAGATCCAGGCTTCCCTCGGCGACAACTACGCAGCTACCAAGCTTCCGGAGTTCACTCTCTCCAACGGTGAAACCGTTCAGATGGGCAGCATGGCTAACTTCAAGATCATGGGCGTAAATTCCGAGACCAAGAACCCGCTCGACGCAATGGCTCTTGCTGAGTGGCTTACAAATAAGGACAACCAGAAGACCAGATTCGAGGTTCGCTCCTACGCTCCCACCAACGTTGAGCTTGCAGGCGATACCGATACAATGAACTCCAACATCGCTGTCGGCGCTCTTGCACAGCAGGCTCAGTACGCAACCGTACAGACCTCCATCAGCCAGTGCCAGAACTTCTGGACTCCTGCTGAGGCTTTCGGTCAGGAGATCATTGCAGGCACATGCACAAAGGATAACCTCCAGCAGAAGCTTGACGCTTATGTTGAGTCCGTTCTCGCAACCCTCGGCTGATAAACAAGCATTCATGATAATCCACCATTAAGTATATAGGTTTCTCCCAGTTCCATCATGTGGGCGGTCTGACCGCCGCCCACAGAAGTGGAACAAGCTTTATGCAGTTTCAATGCTTCCTGAACACTTGACGCAGATTGATTTCAGTTGTATAATGATATCTGGTGTGCTGAGTGAACTCCTCCCACAGGCTGCATTGAAACTGCACAAAGCGTCAATACTACTCAAGGAGGTAACTGCAATGACAAGTCTTGATTTTTACGTTCTTCCGTGGTACAAGAAAATACTTGTTAGAATAGCAGAATTTTTTGCAGCCATCGGAAAGGGTATCGCTCAGTTCGTGATCGGCTTACCCGGCGCCGTTTGGCGCTTCATAAAAGCTATCGGCAGGGGATTCGCCTGGCTGGGAAGCACTTTCGCGCACGGTGACGTTCTCACCAAGCTTTCGTACATTGTCATGGGTGCCGGAAGCCTTTTCCGCGGACAGATAGTCAAGGGACTGATGTTCCTTGCCGCAGAGGTGGCGTATATCGGCTTCATGATCGACTCCGGATTCGGCTTTGTTGCGGGTCTGAGGAATCTCGGCACGGTGCAGAGAGGCTGGTACTTCGACGAGGAACTCGGCATTGATGTAATGCGCGAAAACGGCGACAACTCAATGCTCATTCTCCTTTACGGAATTTTCGCGCTGTTCATAACCGTGACATTCATATTCCTATGGGCGCAGAACATAAAGTCTGCATACAGCGCACAGCAGATCAGAAAATCAGGTAAGAAGCTCCCGGGATTCGTGGACGACATTAAGTCGCTGCTGGACGAGCAGTTCCACAAGACGCTGATGTTCATTCCTGTGGCCGGCGTCGTGGTATTCACGATAGTTCCGCTGGTTTACATGATCTCGCTGGCGTTCACCAACTACGACAAGGATCACCAGGTGCCGGCAAACCTGTTCACCTGGGTGGGCTTCGATAACTTCAAGGTTATCCTGGGGAGCGATTCCACTATCGGCAGCACTTTCTGGCCCGTGCTCGGCTGGACGCTGATATGGGCGGTCCTCGCGACATTCCTGAACTACATCCTCGGAATTATCCTTGCTATGCTCATCAACAAGAAGGGCGTCAAGTTCAAGGCGTTCTACAGAACGCTTTTCGTGCTCGCTATCGCAGTGCCGCAGTTCGTTTCACTGCTGGTAATGAAGAATGTGTTTGCTGAGGCTGGTCCCGTGAACGTACTTCTTCAGGAGCTGGGCTGGATCACATCTCCGCTTCCGTTCTTCACCGATCCGATGTGGGCGAGGGTGACGGTCATAGTTGTTGACCTGTGGATAGGTATCCCTTATACGATGCTTATCGTTTCTGGTATCCTCATGAATATCCCAGAGGATCTGTACGAGGCGGCAAGGATCGACGGTGCTTCCCCCTTCATCATGTTCACCAAGATCACAATGCCGTATGTGCTGTTCGTCACCACGCCTTACCTTATTACACAGCTTGTCGGCAACATCAACAACTTCAACGTTATCTACTTCCTCACCGGCGGTACTCCGGCAACGCTGGATTACTACCAGGCAGGAAAGACCGATCTGCTCGTTACCTGGCTGTATAAGCTGACGGTCAACTCGAGAGATTACAGCTACGCTGCGACAATAGGCATTCTGGTGTTCATCATCTGCTCGCTGCTTTCGCTGATAACCTTCCGCAGATCCGCGTCCTATAAGAATGAGGAGGCGTTCCAGTAATGAAAGAGATAAGAACACAGTCACACTCCTACCACAGACGGCAGCGCACAATCAATGTAGTTATCCAGATCGTGCTGCTGGTGCTTGGCATAATGTGGATCCTCCCACTTATGTGGATAATCCTGACATCGTTCCGTGCGGAGCCTGGTTCATATACCAGCTACTTCTGGCCAAAGGGCTTCACACTGGATAACTTCACGAGGCTCATCTTTGAGGATCAGCAGTTCAAGTTCACCAAGTGGTTTGTGAACACGTTCATCGTGGCGGTAGTATCCTGCGTAGGCTCAACGTTCATCGTGCTTGCGGTATCCTACGCCCTCAGCCGCCTGAGATTCAAGATGCGCAAGCCTATGATGAACATTGCGCTCATTCTTGGAATGTTCCCCGGATTCATGTCCATGGTCGCTATATATTATATCCTCAAGGGTCTTGGACTTACCGAGAATCCGCTGGTTTGCCTGACTCTGGTTTACATCTGCGGTTCCGGACTTACCTACTACATCGCAAAGGGATTTTTCGATACGATCCCGAAATCCCTTGACGAATCCGCGTACCTTGACGGTGCAACGCGGTCGCAGGTGTTCTTCCACATCACTATCCCGCTTTCCAAGCCTATCATCGTATACACGGTGCTCACAACGTTCATGGCTCCCTGGGTGGACTACATCTTCCCGAGCATGATCTGCGGTGCGAACTACGACAGCTACACCGTTGCGCTGGGCATGTTCAAGATGCTGGAACGTGAATTCATCGGCACATACTACACGCAGTTCGCTGCGGCGGCAGTGCTGGTTTCCATTCCTATCGGCGCGCTGTTCATCGTTATGCAGAAGTACTATGTCGGCGGCGTTACCGGCGGCGCAGTAAAGGGCTGATGACCACTGCACACTAAAATCACTGTTCCAGGAGGATCTCATGGCTGTTAAGAACGTGACTATCCAGGATATCGCCGACAGGCTCGGCATGGCAAAGAGCACAGTTTCCAAGGCGCTTTCCGGGGCGACTGACATCAGCGAAAAAACCCGGGAGCGCGTGCTCGGCTGCGCAAGCGAGATGGGATATCAGGTAAAGACCAACCGCACTTCCTACACGAAGTCAATAGTTGTCTTTATCTACGGAAGTATCCACTACGACAAGGTGGATCAGTTCGGCTATGAGATCATTCTCGGATTGCAGGCCGCCGCTGCGGAGTACGGTATTGGGGTAAACATCACCGCAATAAGCGATACTGAGCTGAAAAGCGGCACCTACTATCCGATCGTGTCCGGGGGAAACTGCGAGGGAGCGGTTTTCCTGGGCTTCAAGCCGCACCCGGTGTTCATTGAGCATGTGCGCAGTCTGAATATCCCGCTGGTGATACTCGACAATAACGTGGATTATCCGCTGGCGGCGCGCGTCGGCTGCGATAACGCAGGCGGAATACGCCAGCTTGTGCGCTATCTCTGGACGAGAGGTCATGACAGGATCGGATTCCTCGGGGGCGAGGAGGACAGCGTCGTTACTCAGGAACGCTATCAGGCGTATTCCGGCGCGCTCAGAGAACTCGGGCTTGAGGAGGACAACGGCGCGGTCAGATATGGACATTTCTCTGCGAAAGGCACACGAAAGAGGATCCTCGAGATCGCTCAGACTGGAGTCACTGCAGTGGTTTGTGTCAGCGACCTGTTAGCGTGCACGGCAGTGCAGGAACTTGCAAAGGCGGGCTACATCGTGCCCGGAGATATCAGCGTGACGGGCTACGACAACCTTCCCCCGTCAGAATATTCGCAGCCTCGTATTACAACAATGTATCAGAACCGCATACATATCGGAAAGACCGCGTTTCTGATGATTCAGCAGATGAACAGCGGTATCTCAATAGAAGCGGTTCGGCTTCGTCCGGAACTTATTGAGAGAGAATCCGTGAAACTTATCACCATGAGAACTTTGCCCGAGGAAGATCAATGAAAAAAACACCATTTTCTATTTCAGCCGCAGCCGCTGTTACGGCGGCGGCTATTCTTTTATCTGGGTGCGGCACCCCGGAGGAAACTATGTCAGATAGCTTACAGCCGCAGGCTACGGCATATCAGTACGATCATGAGCTGAATGTGATTGACGACAACTACCGCAATTACTACCAGGTGTTCGTTTATTCCTTCTGCGACAGCAACGGGGACGGCGTCGGCGACCTTGCCGGAGTGACCTCCCGGCTGGATTATATTCAGGATATGGGCTTCAACGGTATCTGGCTTTCGCCGATAATGCCGTCGGATTCCTACCACAAGTA
>ENA-UPSY01000319-UPSY01000319.1-human-gut-metagenome-genome-assembly--contig:-NODE-319-length-58997-cov-53.029209_pt1 | contig 58997 bp, 54 predicted proteins | sample MGYA00250044_ERZ773365 | MGnify/ENA primary metagenome ERZ773365 (study PRJEB29103, sample SAMN06111932) | human gut metagenome | biome: human gut; feature: ankylosing spondylitis patient; material... | reverse complement strand
CGCAGCTTCATCCGAGTGATCGGGGTTTGCAGATCGTGGGAGATGGCGGCGAGGATCCGCGCCCGCTCCTGCAGATGATCGTGGATGCGGGTCTGCATCGCGTTAAACGCGCGGGCGGCACGGCGCACCTCCTCCGGCCCCTGCTCGGCCATGGTTCCCGCCGTGTCGCTGGCCGGCTCAAGCGCATTCACCGCATGGGTAAAGCGAGTGATGGGCTGCAGAACCTGGCGAACCGCGTACCAGGCGCAGGCCAGCAGGAGGACAAACTGAGCGATCAGCACCACCGGCAGCCAGCGGGCGATGGGCGGTAGTTTCGGCCACAGGTCGAGGGTTAAGGGGGCGCCATCGTGGAGGGTAATATGGGCCTGGATATGCTGCCGCGGACCGGGGATCGCCACAATACTCACCGGATACTGGGCGCTCAACGCCTCCTGCAGGGAGCGCGCCGCGTCCCGGGCGCGCCAGCTGTCCGGGTAGTCGCCGCGCTCGCCGACGTCCAGCTGATAGCGGTAGTTGCCGCGCGCCAGCTTCGGCAGCCACTGCGGGCGTTCAGCGGGCGGCAGACGGTCGAGGATCGCCACGCTGGTGGCGACATCAGACGCCAGATTGCCCAGCATCACGCTGCGGGCGCTGCTCATACGCTCATAAAACAGCAGCGACAGGGTTAAGGTATTCGCCAGCAGCAGCGCCAGAAACAGCAGCGCCATCAGCCTCGACTGCAGCGAGGCGGGCCAGAACCTCATTCATGCCTCTCGCGGATGGAGACCGGGACCGACAGCACATAGCCTTCACTACGCACCGTCTTAATGTAGGCCGGCTCCCGGGCATCCTCCCGCAGGCGCTGACGCAGTCGGCTCACCAGCAGGTCGATTGACCGTTCAAACAGTTCGGCGTCGCGTCCCTGGGTCAGATTGAGCAGCTGATCGCGGTTCAGCACCCGCTGGGGGTGGTCGAGAAACACCCGCAGCAGTCGATACTCCGCCCCGCTGAGGGCGACAATCGCCCCGCTGTCGTCCAGCAGATGGCGGGCGGCGGTATCGAGCAGCCAGTCGCCAAACGCGATCAGCCTGCCCGCCTCGGTGATCTGCAGGTTGGGCGGCAGCGCCCGGGTGCGGCGTAAAATGGCTTTGATGCGCGCCAGCAGTTCGCGGGCCACAAAGGGCTTCACCAGATAGTCGTCAGCCCCCATCTCAAGGCCGAGGATCCGGTCGCTGTCGTCGGTGCGGGCGGTGAGCATCAGCACCGGGATATCCTGTTGCGGGTTTGCGCGCAGCTGGCGACAGAGCGTTAAGCCATCCTCCCCCGGCATCATGATATCCAGCACAATCAGGTCGATTTGATGGTTTTTGAGCACCGACCACATGGCTTTGCCGTTCGCCGCGCCGCTGGCGCGGTATCCCGATTTTTCCAGATAGTCGACAATCAGTTCCCGGATGTCGCGGTCGTCATCGACGACCATGATGTGGTCAATACGCTCCAAAGGCTGCTCCTGCGGCAAAATAGACTCTTCACAAGCATAAGCCGTGTTGCCGGAAGCGCAACGTCGCGCCGCCGGCAAGGCGCGGGTTACAAACGATCGGCATCCACCACCGCCTGCACAAACGCCGTCGGGTCCTCCTGCGGCGGGTTATGGCCCACCGGCCCCTGCAGATCCCGGTGCTCATATTTACCGGTAAATTTGGCCCGGTAGCTGGCGGGAGCCGGATGCGGCGCGCCGTTATTCGCCCCTTCCAGAGTGATGGTGGGCACCGTAATCGGCGGCAGCGCCGCCAGCCGTTGTTCATAGCTGGCATACTTCGCTTCTCCCTTCTCCAGCCCCAGGCGCCAGCGGTAGTTGCTGATGGTGATCGCCACGTGGTCCGGGTTATCCAGCGCCCGGGCGGTTTTGGCAAAGGTTGCGTCGCTGAATGGCCACTGCGGCGACGCCTGATGCCAGATAAATTTCGCAAAGTCATGGGTGTTCTGCCGGTAACCGGCTTCCCCGCGCGGAGTGGCAAAATAGAACTGATACCACCACGACAGCTCCGCCTGCGGCGGCAGCGGTTTTTCGCCAATCTGCTGACTGCTGATCAGATACCCGCTCACCGAGACCAGGGATTTCACCCGCTGCGGCCACAGCGCGGCGACGATATCCGCCGTGCGCGCCCCCCAGTCAAAGCCGGCCAGATCCGCCTGCCTGATGTTCAGGGCATCCATCAGATGGACAATATCGGCCGCCATCGCCGACGGCTGACCGTTACGCGGCGTGCTGGCGGAGAGGAAACGGGTGGTGCCGTAGCCGCGCAGATACGGCACAATCACCCGGTAGCCCTTCTGCGCTAAAGCCGGCGCCACCTGGGCATAGCTCTGAATATCGTAGGGCCAGCCGTGCAGCAGAATCACCGGCTGGCCGTCGCGCGGGCCGATATCCACGTAGCCAATATTCAGATCGCCGGCGTGGATCTGGTGGATCTTGTCGAACGCCCCCGCGTCTTCAGCGGCGCAAACGGCGGCGGACCACAGGGTGGATAACCCCAGCGCCGCGGCGCTGGTATACCGGATCAGGGATAATCTGTTCATCGCTATGTCACCTTTCATCGTCATCAAGAGAGTACGTAACCAGTTAAGCGGAAATTTGTATCCGCCGTGTGCCCGACCGGGGCCGTTTTTATCTCTTCATGTCAGCGATCCGCCGCGGGATACAGTGTGATACATAATCAATGTTGGCAATTGTTGCTGGCTTGTGAATTTCTGCTTGCCCCCGGGAATAAATCCGCTACCGTGACAGCCATTTTTACCACCTGATAACCCAGGAGCCCGCTGTGGCGATTTTTGATGGTCACAATGACCTGCTGCTGAATCTCTGGCTTCACCATCGCGAGGATCCGGTGAACGCTTTCTTTGCCGGGATAGAGAACGGCCACCTCGATTATCCGCGTATTCGCCAGGGCGGTCTGGCCGGCGGCCTGTTCGCCCTCTTTGTACCGCCGCAGGAGTATATCGCCCGCGTGGCGCCCCAGTACGCCAGTCAGGCGTGGGACCCATTAACGATCCTCTGGCAGCAGCTGGCTATCCTCAAGGCGATTTGCGCCCATGACGCCAGCCGCGCGCGGCTGTGCCTGAGCGCGGCGGATATCGAACGCTGCCGTCAGGATAAGGCGCTGGCGATGGTGGCGCACATCGAAGGCGCCGGCGGGTTCGACGCCCAGGGCGAAGATCTGCAGGACTTTTATCGCGCCGGGGTGCGCAGCATAGGTCCGTTCTGGAACATCGCCAATCGCTTCGGCTGCGGGGTCACCGGCGCCTTTCCCGGCAGTCCGGACAGCGGGCCGGGTCTTACCGGCGAGGGTATCGCGCTCATTGCCCAGGCCAACGCCCTGAAGATGCAGATCGATGTTTCACATATGAATGAACAGGCTTTTTGGGATACCGCCCGTCACTCCACCGCCCCGCTGGTGGCCACCCACTCCAATGCCCACACCCTGTGCCCGCAGCCGCGCAACCTGACCGATCGGCAACTGCGGGCGATCCGCGACAGCGGCGGCGTGGTGGGCGTTAATTTCGGCAACGCCTTCCTGCGCGCCGACGGACGGCGCGATAGCGACACGCCCTTCGCCACCATCATCCGGCATATCGACTATCTTATTAACATAATGGGTGAGGATCATGTGGCCCTTGGCTCGGATTTTGACGGCGTCACCCTGCCGGACGCGCTGGGGGATGTGGCCGGCTTACCGCGGCTTATCAATGCCTTGCGTGACAGCGGCTATGATCAATTGGTGCTGGATAAGCTGCTGTGGCGTAACTGGCTGCGGGTATTAAAAAATGTTTGGCAACAATAGGTTATATTGTAAACATAAAGTTAATTCCTTACAGATTCCGGGTTGATCTCTCTCCCGGTGAAGCGCAATATGCGGCGGCCGTCACAGATCCTGCATTATCCGTGAGGCCTGTCGTCATTTTTAAGAGGAACAAAACATGTGGAAGAAACCTGCTTTTATCGATTTACGTCTCGGTCTGGAAGTGACGCTGTACATTTCTAACCGCTAATCGCCCCGCCCGCCGTTCGCGCGGGCCTCTTTTTTCATTACCCGGTCCGTCTTCATGTTCATTAAAGTCCTCGGTTCCGCCGCCGGCGGCGGTTTCCCGCAATGGAACTGCAACTGCGCCAACTGTCAGGGTCTGCGTGACGGCACGATCCAGGCCAGCGCCCGCACCCAGTCGTCGATCATCGTCAGCGATAACGGTCAAGAGTGGGTGCTGTGCAACGCCTCGCCGGATATCAGCCAGCAGATTGCCCACACGCCCGAGTTAAATAAAACCGGCGTGCTGCGCGGAACACATATCGGCGGCATTATTCTCACCGACAGCCAGATCGACCACACTACCGGGTTACTCAGCCTGCGCGAAGGCTGCCCGCACCAGGTGTGGTGCACCCCGGAGGTCCATGAGGATCTCTCCACCGGCTTCCCGGTGTTTACCATGCTGCGCCACTGGAACGGCGGCCTGGTGCATCACCCCATCGCGCCGCAGCAGCCTTTTACCGTTGACGCCTGTCCTGATTTGCGGTTTACCGCGGTGCCTATCGCCAGCAATGCGCCGCCCTATTCGCCGTATCGCGACCGGCCGCTGCCGGGCCATAACGTGGCGCTGTTTATCGAAAACCGCCGCAACGGGCAGACGCTGTTCTACGCTCCGGGGCTCGGTGAGCCGGATGAGACCATTCTGCCCTGGCTGCAAAAAGCGGACTGTCTGCTGATCGATGGCACCGTCTGGCAGGATGACGAACTGCAGGCCGCCGGCGTCGGGCGCAATACCGGCCGCGATATGGGCCACCTGGCACTCGGCGATGAGCACGGGATGATGGCCCTGCTGGCCTCCCTGCCGGCAAAACGCAAAATTCTTATTCATATCAATAACACCAACCCGATCCTTAACGAGCGCTCTCCCCAGCGTCAGGCGCTGACGCAGCAGGGGATTGAAGTGAGCTGGGACGGGATGGCTATCACCCTTCAGGATATCGCATGCTGATCACCGACACGCTGTCGCCGCAGGCCTTTGAAGCGGCCCTGCGGGCTAAAGGCGCCTTCTACCATATTCACCACCCTTACCACATCGCCATGCATAACGGCGACGCGACCCGCGAGCAAATTCAGGGCTGGGTGGCGAACCGGTTTTATTACCAGACCACTATCCCGCTGAAAGACGCGGCGATCATGGCCAACTGCCCGGACGCGCAGACCCGGCGCAAATGGGTGCAGCGGATCCTCGACCACGATGGCAGCCACGGCGAGGACGGCGGGATTGAAGCCTGGCTGCGGCTGGGGGAAGCGGTCGGTCTGAGCCGCGACGATCTGCTCAGCGAGCGCCACGTGCTGCCCGGCGTGCGCTTCGCGGTGGATGCCTATCTTAACTTCGCCCGTCGCGCCTGCTGGCAGGAGGCGGCCTGCAGCTCCCTGACCGAGCTGTTCGCTCCGCAGATCCATCAGTCGCGCCTCGACAGCTGGCCGCAGCACTATCCGTGGATCAAAGAGGAAGGCTATTTTTACTTCCGCAGCCGTCTGAGCCAGGCCAACCGCGACGTTGAGCATGGCCTGGCGCTGGCGAAGGCCTACTGCGACAGCGCTGAAAAACAGAACCGGATGCTGGAGATCCTGCAGTTTAAGCTCGACATTTTATGGTCGATGCTCGACGCCATGACCATGGCCTATGCCCTGCAGCGCCCGCCCTATCATACGGTCACCGACAAGGCGGCCTGGCACTCGACCCGACTGGTGTAACCATGCAAAAAACCTCCATCGTCGCCTTTCGTCGCGGCTACCGCCTGCAGTGGGAAGCCGCCCAGGAGAGCCATGTGATCCTCTATCCGGAGGGAATGGCCAAACTCAATGAGACCGCCGCGGCGATCCTCGAGCTGGTGGATGGCCGGCGCGACGTCGCGGCGATTATCGCCATGCTCAACGACCGCTTCCCGGAAGCCGGGGGCGTTGATGACGACGTCATCGAGTTCCTGCAGATAGCCTGTCAACAGAAGTGGATCACCTGCCGTGAGCCAGCGTAAACCCGCCGTCAATCCGCCGCTGTGGCTGCTGGCGGAGCTAACCTATCGCTGCCCGCTGCAGTGCCCCTACTGTTCGAATCCGCTGGACTTCGCCCAACAGGAAAAAGAGCTGACCACCGAACAATGGATCGAGGTCTTTCGCCAGGCGCGGGCGATGGGCAGCGTACAGCTGGGCTTTTCCGGCGGCGAGCCGCTGACGCGTAAAGATCTGCCGGAGCTGATCCGCGCCGCGCGCGACCTCGGGTTTTATACCAACCTGATCACCTCCGGGATAGGGCTGACGGAGAGCAAACTCGACGCCTTCAGCGAGGCCGGGCTGGACCATATCCAGATTAGCTTCCAGGCCAGCGATGAAGTGCTCAACGCCGCGCTGGCCGGCAACAAAAAAGCCTTCCAGCAGAAGCTGGCGATGGCCAGAGCAGTGAAAGCGCGCGACTATCCGATGGTGCTCAACTTCGTTCTGCACCGGCACAACATCGATCAGCTGGATAAAATTATCGCACTGTGCATTGAGCTGGAAGCGGATGACGTTGAGCTGGCCACCTGCCAGTTCTACGGTTGGGCGTTCCTCAATCGCGAGGGGCTGCTGCCGACCCGGGAGCAGATCGCCCGCGCCGAACAGGTGGTCGCCGACTACCGGCAGAAAATGGCCGCCAGCGGCAACCTCACCAACCTGCTGTTTGTCACCCCGGACTATTACGAAGAGCGGCCGAAAGGCTGCATGGGCGGCTGGGGATCGATTTTCCTCAGCGTCACCCCGGAAGGCACCGCCCTGCCGTGCCACAGCGCGCGCCAGCTGCCGGTGGCGTTTCCGTCGGTGCTGGAGCAGAGTCTGGAGTCGATCTGGTATGACTCGTTCGGCTTCAATCGCTACCGCGGGTATGACTGGATGCCGGAGCCGTGCCGCTCCTGTGATGAAAAAGAGAAAGACTTCGGCGGCTGCCGCTGCCAGGCCTTTATGCTGACCGGCAGCGCCGATAACGCCGACCCGGTGTGCAGCAAATCCCCGCATCATCACAAAATCCTCGACGCCCGGCGCGAAGCGGCCTGCAGCGAGATAAAAGTCACCCAGCTGCAGTTCCGCAACCGGGCCAGCTCGCAGCTGATCTACAAAACCCGGGACCTGTAATGACGCTGGCGACCCGCACCGTCACGCTGCCGGGCGGCCTGCAGGCCACCCTGGTCCATCAGCCGCAGGCCGAACGCGCGGCGGCCCTGGCGCGGGTCGCCGCCGGCAGCCACCACGAACCGTCGCGCTTCCCCGGGCTGGCGCACCTGCTGGAACACCTGTTGTTTTACGGCGGTGAGCGCTACCGGAATGATGACCGGCTGATGGGCTGGGTGCAGCGCCAGGGCGGAAGCGTGAATGCCACCACCCTGGCCCGCCATAGCGCGTTTTTTTTCGAGGTCGCCGCCGATGCTCTGGCTGACGGTGTCGCGCGTCTACAGGAGATGCTGCAGGCGCCGCGGCTGCTCAGGGAAGATATTCAGCGCGAAGTGGCGGTGATTGACGCCGAGTACCGCCTTATCCAGCAGCATGAGCCGTCGCGCCGGGAAGCCGCCGTTCGTCACGCCGCCAGCGCGCCCGCGGCGTTTCGCCGCTTTCAGGTAGGCAGCGCCGACGCGCTGGCGGGCGATCTCCCTGCGCTGCAGGCGGCCTTACGCGATTTTCACCACACCCATTACGTCGCCCGGCGGATGCAGCTCTGGCTGCAGGGGCCGCAGTCGCTGGAGGCGCTCGGCGAGCTGGCGGTCCGTTTCGCCGCCGGGCTTGCCGCAGGCGAGGCTCCGCCGCCGGCGCCGCCGCTGCGCCTGGACGAGACCACTGAACTGCAGCTGGCGGTCGACGCCCGGCCCGCCCTGTGGCGCTGTCCGCTGATCGCCTTAAGTGACAACGTCACCTTACTGCGCGAGTTTTTGCTCGATGAAGCCCCCGGCAGCCTGATGGCCGGGCTGCGCCAGCGTGGTCAGGCGCAAGAGGTAGCGCTGAACTGGCTGTATCAGGATCGGCACCTCGGCTGGCTGGCGCTGGTCTTCGCCAGCGACCAGCCGGAACAGGTCGACCGGCAGATAACCCACTGGCTGCAGGCGCTACAGCGGACGACGCCAGACCAGCAGCAACACTACTATCAGCTCTCCCGGCGCCGTTTTCAGGCGCTGTCGCCCCTCGATCAGCTGCGCCAGCGGGCATTCGGCTTTGCCCCCGGCGCGCCGCCCGCCGGGTTCGCCGATTTTTGCGCCGCCCTGCAGGCCGCCCCTACGGTCAGCCTGGCCTGCCAGACCCTTTCCCCAGGGGAGCCTGTTGCCACCCAGGGCTTTAGCCTGCCGCTCAGCCGCTGGCGCCGCCGCCCGGTCACTGCCCCGGCGCTGAAATTCGCTTTTTATCCACAAGCCGCTGGCGGCCTCGTGGCCGAAAGCCCGGCGCAAGCCGCGCCGCTGCTCCACCTCCCGTCACCGGGAGAGCCGCCGAGGCTCCTGCTCCGACCGCCCTTCTCCTGCTCGCCCACTCAGGCCGAGGGGCTGGCGCGCGGGGAACAGCTGCGCCCGCTGCTCGCCGCGCTGCGCCACGCCGGGGGCCACGGCGAGTGGCATCGCTTCGACGGCAGCTGGCAGCTGCTCCTGCAGTTGCCAGCTGCCGGCCGGCGGCCGCAGGCTATTCTGCAGGCCATCGTGCGGCAGCTCGCGCTCCCGGCCGACCCGCTTACCCCGCCGCCGGAGAGTATTGCTATCCGTCATCTCATGGCCCAGCTCCCCGAACGGTTGGTCACATCAGAGCATCAGGCAGGTTGGCTGGCGGCCCTGGCCGGCGGTAGCGCGGAGGATGCGCGGTGGGTCGCGCGCCAGCTGAGCCTGCTTACCGTCCCGGTCAACCCGCCGGGCAGCCTCCCCGGCCCCTGCCGGCGCGGCGTCGAACGGCTGGCTTGCCCCGGGGGCGATACGGCGCTGCTGGTCTTTATTCCGCTGCCGGATGGCGCCTCGCTGGCGGCTCTGCGGGTGCTGGCTCAGCGCTGCGAACCGCTCTTCTTCCAGCGCCTGCGGGTAGAGCAGCAGATTGGCTATGTGGTGAGCTGCCGCTATCAGCGCGTCGCCGATCGCGACGGGCTGCTGATGGCGCTCCAGTCCCCGGATCGCCGCGCCGTGGAACTGCTGCGCTGTTGCAAAACCTTTCTGCGCCAGCTGCCGCCGCTGGATGAGGCGGCCTTCAGGCCGCTACAGCAGCGCCTGGCCGCACAGGTCCGCGCCCGGACGCCGCCCGAGGCGCAGGCGCTGGTCGCCCTGCGTCAGAAGTATGCTTTACCGGAGCTGACGGCGCAGGCGGCTGACGCGCTGCGCGTCGAAGCGGTCGTTGACCTGGCCCACGAGATGTCCCGCCGACGTCGCCGCTGGCGGGTGCTGTTCACTGCAGGGGATTAATGGCCGGGTGCATCAGGGGGCAGAAAGGCGCTGACGAAGCGCGTGAGGATTGCCGCGGCCTGCGGGCTCTCCTGCACCTCATTGTATAACCGCTGCGGGTCGATGCCCTCTGCCTGCAGCACCGCCTCCCGGTAGCGGATCAGCGCGCGGGCAATCGGCGCGGTGAACTCCGGGTGAAACTGCGTGGAGACCGCATGCGGCCCGTAGCGCACGATCTGGTGGGGGTCGTGTGCGGACGCGGCCAGCACCGTGGCCCCCTCCGGCAGTCGGGTAATGGTTTGCATATTGCTCAGATGCGCGGGAAAGGCGGCCGGCAGGTCCCGGAGCAGCGGGTCGTCGACACCCCACGGCGATAGCGAAACGGTTTGGCTGCCGCTTTCCCGTCCGGCTGGATGATACGCCACCTCGCCACCCAGGGCATGAGCCATCAGCTGATGGCCATAGCAAACGCCGAACAGCGGCATGCCGATAGCCACCGCCTGACGGATCCAGTCGGCGGTCCGTTCGCTCCACGCCAGGCGGTCGGAAACCATCGCCCAGGAGCCGGTCAGCACCGCCACCGTCTGGCGATCCGGCGCCGGCAGCGGCTCGTCCTCAAACACCCGTACCGCGGTGAGCTGCGCCTGCCACGGCGCCAGCAGCGTGCGGAACCAGCGCGGCAGATCGCCATGCTCCTCGCGGATGGCTGCCGGGGGCGTCCCGGTCTGAACCAGCAATAATCGCTTACGTGTCACCCTTCCTCCTCACTCGTCATGTTCCTTAAAAATACTATGCCGCCGGGAAGATAAGGGGACAAATAACCAATTTCTATGAACGATGCGCCTGCGGAATAAGTCCTGCCGCTTACTGGGCGTCCGCGCTCTCCCGCTGCGGCACGTCGGCGGCCGCCGCCGGCGCCTGCTGCGGGACAAAAATATGGTCCAGAATGGCGCGGGCCGTCGGTCCGGCCACCACCCCGTCCCCGCCGCCGTTCTCCAGGATCAGCGCCATCGCCACCTTCGGATGCTGATAAGGGGCAAACAGGGTATAGAAAATGTGGTCGCGCAGACGCACCGGGATCATTTTGGCGTTATAGGTCTGGTTTTGCTTCAGACTGAACACCTGCGAGGTCCCGGACTTTGCCGCAATCTGATACGGCGCGGTGTGGAACAGTTTGTAGCCGGTGCCGTTGGGCAGATTAGCCATCCCATACATGCCGTTGCGCACAATGCCCCAGTACGGGGATTTCGGATCGCCGACCTGCGGCAGGTTCGCCGGCTGCTGATAACGTTCCACATGATTGCCCTGCTTCATCGAATAGAGCAGATGCGGATCCTGCACCTTACCGTTGTTCAGCAGCGTGGTGAGCGCTTTCACCATCTGGATGGGAGTGGCGATCCAGTATCCCTGGCCGATGCCGACGGAGATGGTATCCCCCTGATACCAGGGCTTTTTATGCACCCGCTGCTTCCACGCCCGGCTCGGCAGCACCCCGGCATACTCCTCATTGAGATCGATGCCGGTAGACTGGCCGTAGCCGAACTTGCTCAGCCACTCATGGATCCGGTCGATACCCATCTCGAAGGCAACCTGGTAGAAAAAGGTGTCTGCGGACTCTTCAATGGCTTTGGTGACGTTGAGCATGCCGTGGCCGGTTTTCAGCCAGTCGCGATAGCGGCGTTGCGTGCCCGGCAGCGTCCACGTCGGCGCCCCGAAGAAGGTGGTATTCGGCGTGATCACGCCCGCGGAGAGCGCCGAGAGCGCCATATAGGGCTTCACCGTCGAGGCCGGGGGATACAGCCCCTGGGTGACACGGTTGATTAACGGTCGGTCGGGGTTATCCAGCAGCGATTTATAGGCCTGATAGCCGATGCCTTTGACGAACGGGTTAGGATCGTAGCTGGGGCTGGAGACCATCGCCAGTACCCCGCCATCCCGGGGATCGACCACCACCACCGCCGCGCGCTGCCCCTTCAGCACCGACTCGATATACTGCTGCAGGTGCAGGTCAAGGGTCAGGTAAAGGTTTTTCCCGGCTACCGGCGGTACCTCTTTCAGCAGACGTACCACCCGGCCGTGGTTATCCACCTCCACCTCCTGGTAGCCGGTGGTGCCGTGCAGCGCTTTTTCGTAATAGCCTTCGATCCCCTGCTTGCCGATATTGTGGTCGGCAGCATAGTTCTCCTCTTCACCGTCTTTCGCCAGCCGCTGCAGGTCGCTGTCGTTGATTTTCGACACATAGCCCACCACGTGCGCCAGCTCTGCGCCGTAGGGGTATTCACGCTGCTGGTAGCTCTCCACCGTCACCCCGGGGAAACGGAATTCGTTGACCGCGAAGCGGGCCACCTCCACGTCGCTGAGGTCGGACTTGAGGGTAACCGCTTTATAGCGGCTGCTGTGGTGCATATCGTCGCGGAAACCGGCGATGTCGTCCGGCGTCAGGTCGACAATCGGCGTCAGGCTTTGCAGCAGCGCGGCCATATCGGGAATTTTGCTCGGGATCACCTGCAGGCGATACAGGGTAATATTCTGCACCAGCGGAATGCCGTTGCGATCGAATATCAGCCCGCGGCTGGGGGCGATGGGCAGCATTTTGATATCGTTTTGGTTGGAGCGGGTCTGGTAGAAATCGTGCTGCTCCACCTGCAGATGGTAGAGGTTGAAAATCAGCACGCCAAAGCAGACCACCACCAGCAGAAAGGCGATTGCGGCCCGGCGGATAAACAGCATCTCTTCCGCGGAGTGGTCGCGAATTTCATCTCTCAAAAGGGGCATTAGCGGTACATCACCTGGATCACGGGAAAAACCAACGGCGTAACGGCCGGGAAGCATAGCCTTATCGCGGCGTTAGCCCTACTGAAAGGTTGCTAATGATCTGGCAGAAATGTTTCAGCATGTTAGAGCGTGGAGAGCCTTGCGCAGTGGGAGAAAGGCATCAGGGCGCGAGGTTGGCCAGCGACAGGTCTCGCTGGCTCCCCTTTCCCCGGTAAACCCGGTTATTTTCTGGCCTCAAAAGCGATCTTAACCGCCATCCCGGCCAGTACCGTCGCCATCAGCCAGCGTTGAAATTGTTGCCAGCCCGGCCGCCGACCAAGAAAAAGCGCCACCTGCCCGGCCAGCAAGATAATCAGGCCGTTCACCGCCACGCTGATTAATACCTGGGTACAGCCTAATATCAACGACTGGCTGAGCACGCTGCCGAGTCCGGGGGTGATAAATTGCGGCAGCAGGGACAAATACAGGATGGCAACTTTGGGGTTCGCCAGGCTGGTGATAAATCCCATCAGAAACAGCTTACGTCCACTGTCGGCGGGTAAGTCGCGCACCGCGAATATCGGCCGCCCTCCCGGTTTAATCGCCTGCCACGCCAGATAGAGCAAATAAGCGACCCCGCACAAACGCAATGCATCGTAGGCGTAAGGGACCGCGAAAACCAACGCGGTAATGCCGAAAGCGGCACACAACATATAGAAGAAAAAACCCACGGCCACCCCGGCAAGGGAGATAAAGCCAGCGCGTTTTCCCTGGCAAATCGAACGCGAAGTGAGATACATCATATTGGGGCCAGGGGTTAACACTAACCCCAGCGCCACCGCGGCAAAGGCCATTAAAGAAGCTAATTCAGGCATAACTTATCTCCAGATAGCGGTAATGCCCAGGCGCGCGGCGACGTTGACCATGCTCCCCAACAGTATTCTGTCTTTAGCGCCAGTCACATGGTGTCTAAGTATTAGCTTATTCTGTGTCTGCCAACAACCCCTGCGTCGGGCATTCGTTACGCTCGCGCAGCGGAAAACCCTCATCCTTTTCTCATAGTAAAATTGTCATATCTCAAACAATTAGCATTCCTTCTGCCCGTTTGACACAGATCGTTTCCTTTGCCGTCTCGTTACGACTATGGTTAATGATGAGGTTTATTTTTTACCCCTGGATCCGCCAGGACATATAAGAGGGTGTTTCGCCCTTCGTTGAACGGAATTAGCTATTAAATCCGTAGACTCATTCAAATATCGCTTATTGGTAGCAGTGTATATCGTAACGGCATTCACAAAAGCAAACGGAGCCTGATATGAGCACGTCTAACGACCCATCCAACAACGCATCCGCCGGAAAGTGCCCTTTCCACGCCGAGACGCCCAAGCAGAGCGCCGGCAGCGGCACCGGCAACCGCGACTGGTGGCCTAACCAGCTGCGTGTCGATCTGTTGAACCAGCACTCCAGTCGTTCCAACCCGTTGGGTGAGGATTTTAACTACAGGGAAGAGTTTAAAAAGCTCGATTACTCCGCGCTGAAGGCTGACCTCAGAGCGCTGCTGACCGATTCGCAAGAGTGGTGGCCGGCAGACTGGGGCAGCTATATCGGTCTGTTTATTCGTATGGCCTGGCACGGCGCTGGCACCTACCGCACCGTTGACGGTCGCGGCGGCGCGGGTCGTGGACAGCAGCGCTTTGCGCCGCTGAACTCCTGGCCTGATAACGTCAGCCTCGATAAAGCCCGCCGTCTGCTGTGGCCGGTGAAACAGAAATATGGCCAGAAAATCTCCTGGGCCGACCTTTACATGCTGGCGGGTAACGTGGCGCTGGAAAACGCCGGCTTCCGCACCTTTGGCTTCGGCGCCGGCCGTGAAGATGTCTGGGAACCGGATCTGGACGTCGACTGGGGCGATGAGAAAGAGTGGCTGGCCCACCGTCACCCGGAAAGCCTGGCGAAACAGGCCATCGGCGCCACTGAAATGGGGCTGATCTACGTTAACCCGGAAGGCCCTAACGCCAGCGGCGAGCCGCTGTCCGCCGCGGCGGCCATTCGCGCCACCTTCGGCAATATGGCGATGGACGATGAAGAGATTGTCGCGCTGATCGCCGGCGGCCACACCCTGGGTAAAACCCACGGCGCAGCCGAGACCAGCCACGTCGGCGCCGAGCCGGAAGCCGCCCCGCTGGAAGCCCAGGGTCTGGGCTGGCACTCCAGCTACGGCAGCGGCGCAGGCGCGGATGCCATCACCTCCGGTCTGGAAGTGGTCTGGACGCAGACGCCCACCCAGTGGAGCAACTACTTTTTCGAGAACCTGTTCAAATACGAATGGGTGCAAACCCGCAGCCCGGCGGGCGCTATCCAGTTCGAAGCCAAAGACGCGCCGGAAATTATCCCGGATCCGTTTAACCCGGGTAAAAAGCGCAAACCGACCATGCTGGTCACCGACCTGACCCTGCGCTTCGACCCGGAGTTTGAGAAGATCTCCCGTCGCTTCCTCAACGATCCGCAGGCCTTTAACGAGGCGTTCGCCCGGGCGTGGTTCAAGCTGACCCACCGCGATATGGGGCCGAAATCCCGTTACCTCGGGCCGGAAGTGCCGAAAGAAGATCTCATTTGGCAGGATCCGCTGCCGGCGGCGACCCATCAGCCGAGCGCGGACGACATCGCCAGCCTGAAAACCGCCATCGCCGGCGCCGGCCTGTCGGTGAGTGAGCTGGTGTCGGTCGCCTGGGCCTCCGCCTCCACCTTCCGCGGCGGTGATAAGCGCGGCGGCGCCAACGGCGCGCGTCTGGCGCTGGCCCCGCAGAAAGACTGGCCGGTCAATGCTATCGCCAGTCGGGTGCTGCCGACCCTGCAGGCGATCCAGCGCGCCTCCGGCAAAGCGTCGCTGGCCGATATCATCGTGCTGGCTGGCGTGGTCGGCGTTGAGCAGGCGGCAGCGGCGGCCGGCGTCAGCGTCAACGTGCCGTTTACTCCAGGCCGCGTCGACGCCCTGCCTGAGCAGACCGACGTCGAGTCGTTTGACCTGCTGCAGCCGCTGGCGGATGGCTTCCGCAACTACCGTCGCATCGAGGGCGGTGTGTCGACGGAAACGCTGCTGATCGATAAAGCGCAGCAGCTGACCTTAACCGCTCCGGAGATGACGGTTCTGGTGGGTGGACTGCGCGTGCTGGGCGCCAACTACGACGGCAGCAAACACGGGGTGTTTACCGACCGCGTCGGCGTGCTCAGCAATGACTTCTTCGTCAACCTGCTGGATATGGCCACCGTCTGGAAAGCGGCCGATGATCGGGCGGAGCTGTTTACCGGCAGCGACCGTAAAACCGGCGAAGCGAAGTACAGCGCCACCCGCGTGGATCTGGTGTTTGGCTCCAACTCGGTCCTGCGCGCGCTGGCGGAAGTCTACGCCTGCGCCGACGGGCAGCAGAAGCTGGTGCATGACTTTGTCGCCGCCTGGACCAAGGTCATGAACCTCGACCGTTTCGACCTGTGATCCCCTCGCCCCGGCACCCGCCGGGGCGTTTTTTTATACCGCCCGCGGCAGCTGTTGCAGGCGGCTCCGCGTTCGCTGAATATCCTCCAGTTCCACCCCGGCCACCAGCGTCTCCAGGTCGCAGCGGGTCACCAGCAGCAGGCGGATCTGCTTTTCATACAGCACATCAATCACGTTGATAAAGCGCTGCTGGGCCGCCGGCCCTACCGTGGCCAGCGGCGGCACCTCGTCCAGCAACCAGACGGCATAACGTTCGCTGAGCGACAGATAGTCCATCACCGCCGTGGCGGCCTGGCAGAGCTGGGCAAAAGAGAAATGGAGCAAGTCGGGTGACGCCGCGGCCGCCTGCAGCGTGCGATAGCCTACCGCCAGCGGAACCGGTTCGGCAGGCAGCGAGGGCAGATCGTACAGCTGACGCTGTTGTTCGCTCGGGTTAACCCATAGCCGCCCGCTGCAGAAGGCGTTATCCTGGCTCAGGTGCCGTTCGCGATAATCTTCCTCGCCGTTAAGCGCGACGACCGCCAGGTGGGCGCGGATCAGCGCGATCGACGGTAAAAAGCGATCGTGATACAGCGGATTAGGCAGCAGCATCTCCGGCGGGTAGTTAGAGGTTGCCAGCAGCACGATGCCCCGTTGAAAAAGGTGTTCCAGCAGCGCCTTTATCAGCATGGCGTCGCCGGGGTCGTGAAGATGAAATTCGTCAAAGCACAGCAGGCGGCAGCCGGAGGTCATCTGCATCATCACCGCCTGCAGGCCGGGTGCGCCGGGGGCATTCAGCCGCTGATGCAGTTCGCGGAAGAAGTGATGAAAATGGACCCGACGCCTGGCGGCGAGCGGCAGGCTGGCAAAAAAGTGGTCGAGAATAAAGCTTTTCCCTCGCCCGGTGCGTCCCCAAACGTACAGTCCCTGCGGCGTGCCGGGCGCGGACAACAGCTGCAGGCCCAGGGCGTCGAGGCGGGCGATGAGCGACAGCTGATCGTCGTCCAGCGTCAGACGGGCACGCGCCGCCTGCTCGGCCATCACGCGGGTAAAGCGAAAATCAGCCGTCGTCATAGTCTGGCCAGATTCCGACGACACACATCCATTATTTAACATTCTTATAACCTCCGGCAGGAGGCCATTCTAGCCGCTTTCCCGCAGGTTGGCGAATCGCGCGGCGAGCGGCCATGTCTGCTGCCCCGCCGCCTGTCTCTACGCTTCCCCGACGCGCCAGTGTACCGAGGTGACGTTCTGCTGGCCGGCCACCTGCGCCATAATCTGCGCCAGCGTTTTGTGATGCTGCTTATGGCTAATCAGCTCCGCGCAAATCTCCAGCTGATCCGCCGTATCTGCCGCCGCCGACTGCAGCCCCTGCAGGGTGAACCTCTGCTGCTGAGCAATATTCAGCAGCAGCTGATGCACGGCTTTTTCATGCTCGCGTAAACAGGTGACGCGCAAGATATAGCGTTTCTCTTCGTCTCCGGCGCCCGGCAAGGCATGAATGCACTGCGCCGCTTCGCGGAGCAGGATATTAGCGCACAGAATAATCAGCGTCGCCGCCGTCGCGTTCCAGAACTGTCCCAGGCCGCAGAGGACACCGATACCGGCCGAGCACCACAGGGTGGCGGCGGTATTGAGGCCGCGAACGTTCATGCCATCGCGCATAATCACTCCCGCCCCAAGGAAGCCGATACCGGAGACGATCTGCGCCGCAATGCGCCCGGGGCTGTCCGGCGACGCCGACATCGCGCTAAGAATAAACACCGCCGCGCCGGTGGCCACCAGCGCATTGGTCCGCAAGCCGGCCATACGTTGCCGCCACTGTCTTTCCGCGCCGATCAGCGCTCCCAGCAGCATCGCCGCGAGTAAATGTGTCATATAAGGAAATACCATCGCGCCTTCCTCCAGATAACAGAAAGCCAAAAATTATTGATGTCGCGCTCAGCCGCGCCGGGCAATTAGCGGGCGGGTGATGGTGGAGGAAATAAGCTGGTGGGAAACAGAAACATAACGGTGCCTCTCGCGTACGGTCGCGAATCACTACATTAAGGGAGGCAATCCGGTAATCAAAGATTGCTGCCCGCCGGTTCGGCAAGCAGCGAAAACAGTCGCGTTAGCTTGCCGGAGAATAACAATAAGGATGACTGTCCAACGCATGACTCCTGTATGAAAGTGGGCACATTATAGCCCGGCGTAATAGCGGGTAAAGCGGGAAAACGCCGCCGGTGAGGATTCGTTTACTCTGTCTGGCCCGGGCCCTGGGCAGCGCGATAACGCCAGGCGGGGAACATTGCCGCCCACGGTGATTTACTTCAATTCTTCCCCTGGCGTGCGGCGAAAAGCAGCATGAATCTCAACTTTCCTCCTGTACGGCGCGATCTTGCGCTAAAGATTGCCGTTAACGCTGAAGATTAAAAATTTAAAACTATTAACAATCACTTAACATTAGCAGGCAAACCATTCTTCCTGAGGAACACAACACCATGTCTACCACCCAGGTTCTCGGCGAAACGCCCTATGCTTCGCCAGGACAACCGCACGCCAGCTTAACCGGACGCATTGACGCGCTGCCCGCCTCCTTCGGGTTATGGTCGTTTATCACCCTGCTCTCCCTCGGCGGCTTCTTCGAGCTCTATGACTTGTTCCAGACCGGGTACATTAGCGCGGGCCTGCTGGCGGAGGGTATTTTCCACACCGGCGCGGCGGGGATCTTTGGCATCGCCGATCAGGCGGCCTTTGCCTCCGCCACCTTTATGGGGCTGTTTATCGGCGCGAGCCTGCTGGCGCCGCTGGCGGACAAGCTGGGACGCCGGCTGACCTTTATGGTGGCGCTCGCCTGGTACGGCTTTTTCTCGCTGCTGATGGCGACCCAGAGCAGCGCGGAAGGGGTGATCTTCTTCCGCTTTATGGTGGGAATCGGCCTCGGCATTGAGCTGGTGACCATTGACACTTACCTCAGCGAATGGGTCCCTACCCACCTGCGCAATAAAGCCTTCGCCTTTGCCTTCTTTATCCAGTTTCTGTCGGTTCCGGCGGTGGCGCTGATGTCCTGGATATTGGTGCCAACCACCCTCTTCGGCCTCAGCGGCTGGCGCTGGGTGATCATCTTCGGCGCGCTGTTCTCGCTGGCGATCTGGTTTATCCGCAAAAAACTGCCGGAGTCAGCCCGCTGGCTGGAAACCAAAGGGCGGCATGATGAGGCGCATGCGGTGATGTGCGCGATGGAAGCCCGCTGCGGCCTGACGCCGTCGCCGAAGCATGCGCAGGCGGCGGAGAGCGTCGTCAAACGCGGCACCTTCCGCGAAATCTGGGCGCCGCAGTATCGGCAGCGCACCCTGATGCTGATGGTGATGAATTTCTTCCAGGCGATCGGTTTCTTCGGCTTTGGCAACTGGCTGCCGGCATTGCTCTCCGGCCAGGGCGCCAGCATTACCCACAGTCTGCTGTACGCCTTCTTTATCACCCTCGCCTATCCGCTGGGCTGCCTGTTCTGCACCCGCTTCGTGCATCGCTTTGAGAACAAGTGGCAGATCGTCCTCTCCGCGCTGATGACCGTGATCTTCGGCACCCTGTTTGCCCTGCAGAACAGTCCGGTTCTGCTGGTGATCTGCGGGTTTATGATCACCTGGTCCAACGCCTGGCTGACCATCAGCTACCACGCCTACCAGGCCGAGGTCTTCCCGACCCATATTCGCGCCCGCGCCGTCGGCTTCTGCTACTCGTTCAGCCGGCTCTCGACCGCGGTGACCAGCATCCTGATCGGCATTATTCTGCAATATGCCGGTACGCCGGGGGTGATTAGCTTTATCGTCGTCAGTATGCTGATGGTGATGCTGTCGGTGGGGATCTTCGGCCCCAGAACCCGGGGCATTCGACTGGAGAATATCTGAGGCTGGCCTCAGCCAAAAATCCCCTGCGCCTCGGCGAAGCATTTTTCCGCCAGGGTCGAGACCGGCTCCTGCTGGCGCATAATCAGCGCCAGCTGCGAATCGACCTGGCTTTCGGCGATGGGCAGGATGTCAAGATTGTCGCTGAGGGCTTCCAGGCCGTTGTTGAGCGGCATGATGGCGCAGCAGATCCCCGCCTGCACCGCCTGGATTATCTGAAAGGTCGAATCGCTTTCAAAGACAGACTTCGGCGTTAGCCCTTTGGCCTTAAAGCTGATTTCAATGGATTCCCGGTAGTACATTCCCTTGGTCAGAAAGCCAAGGGGCAGCGTCGCCAGCCTATCCCACCCCGGCGTCCCGTCGCTGAAGTCGAAATGGCGTTTATCGTGCAACAGTCCCATCCGGGTTTGCGGCAGCCGGGCGATCTTAAACAGACGTTCATCCAGATGCTGCAGGTAACAGATCCCCAGGTCCAGCTGGTTGCGGCTGACGCCATCGATAATCTGCTCCGAGGTCATTGACAGCAGGCTGAACTGCAGCGCCGGGTATTTCTCCGCGAGAGGTTTAATCAGCTGCATCGGGTTGAGGCTCGCCAGCGGCACCATGCCAACCCGCAGCTGACCGACCATCTGTCCGCGACAAATGGCCGCCTCCGCCGCCAGACCGTCATGGGCGGCCAGCACCGCCCGCGCCCAGGCCAGGATCCGCTCCCCCTCCGGGGTAAAACCCTCGAAGCGCTGGCCGCGCTGGATAAGGGTCAGGTTCAGCTCCTCTTCCAGATTACGAATGCGCATGGAGAGGGTCGGCTGGGTAATATGGCAGGCTGCAGCCGCCTGGCCAAAATGGCGCGTCTGATCGAGCGCGATCAAATACTTGAGTTGCTTAATGTCCATTCTTTTTCCCGTTTGAACCCCGCCGTTCACCCCCGGGGCCGCGTACAGGTTACAAGAATGTTAGTTTCATAACCGATAAATTCAAGCGAGGAGACGAGGGGGCGACGGGCGCAGGACGGCGCGACGCCGCCCAACGCCCCCCTTCTTTAACGCACGCCGGACAGCGGGCGGATCTCTTTCGAGCGCAGCGTCAGGCGGACGGGGACCGACTTATAGGAGGGCGTCCCGCTCTCTTCATCCAGATAGTTCAGCGGCACCAGCACGTTGGCTTCCGGATAATAGGCGCCGACGGTGCCGGGCGCGATGCCATAGGCCACCACCGTGATATCTCTGAGCGTCAGCGAGCTGCCCGGCAGCGCAGTGTGGATATCGACCCGATCGCCATGCTCCAGACCCTGGGCGGCCATATCCTGCTCGTTCATAAACAGCACGTCGCGGCGGCCGAAGACGCCGCGGTAGCGGTCATCCATGGCGTAGATGGTGGTGTTGTACTGGTCGTGGCTGCGCAGGGTCACTAAGCGCATCACCTCCTCGCCCTCCACCACCACGTTCTCATGCACGCCTTTGAAAACCGAGAACATGGCTTTGCCGGTGGCGGTAGGCCAGATGCGCTCGGTCGGCGGCAGCGGCATGCGAAAGCCCCCGGGGTGGCGAATGCGCTGGTTATAATTATCGAACCCCGGAATGGTCTGTTCGATCAGCTCCCGAATACGGTCGTAATCTTCCACCAGATACAGCCAGTCCACTTTGCTGGCCGGCAGAGTGGCCATCGCCAGACCGGCGACAATCGCCGGCTCCGAGCGCAGCGTCGGCGAGGCGGGCTTTAGCTTGCCTGACGAGGCATGCACCATCGACATCGAATCCTCGACGGTGATCGACTGTCGGCCGCTGGCCTGCAGGTCAAGCTCGGTGCGGCCAAGGCACGGCAGAATAAAGGTCTCTTTCGCCGTCAGCAGGTGCGAGCGGTTGAGCTTGGTGCCGACGTGCACGCTGAGCTCAAGGCCGCGCATCGCCGGGAAGGCGCGTTCGTGATCCGGCATCGCCACGGCGAAGTTGCCCCCCAGGCAGATCAGGGCTTTGGCGTCGCCGGCGATCATGGCCTCCAGCGCCTTCACCGCATCGTGACCATGATGCCGCGGCGGCGTGATCCCCATCACCCGCTGCAGGCTGTCGAGGAAGGCCGCGGAAGGTTTTTCGCTGATCCCAACGGTGCGGTTTCCCTGCACGTTAGAGTGGCCGCGCAGCGGACAGATGCCGGCCCCCGGCTTGCCGATATTGCCGCGCATCAGCAGCAGGTCGGCAATCAGCCGGACGTTGGAAGTGCCTTTATTATGCTGAGTGATCCCCATGCCGTAGGTGACGATGGTGGCCCTGGATTTGGCGTAGGCCACGGCGACCTGGGTCAGCGACTCGCGCGTCAGGCCGGACTCCTGCTCAATGTCCTGCCAGCGGGTGGCGTGCAGATCCTCGGCGAAGGCGGCGAACCCCTGGGTATGTTGCGCAATAAACGCGTGGTCGAGCACCTGGCCCTGCTCCTCCTCCAGCTGCAGCAGCGCTTTGGCGATCCCTTTCAGCGCCGCCGCGTCGCCGCCGGCCCGCACCTGGTAGTAGGTCGAGGCGATCGGCGTCGAGCGATACGTCGCCATCTCCATCACGTTCTGCGGGTCGGCAAAACGCTCGAGCGCCCGCTCACGCAGCGGATTAAAAACGATAATCGGCACGCCGCGGCGGGAAAGCTCATGCAGGGTGCCCATCATCCGCGGGTGGTTGGTGCCCGGATTATGGCCGATAGAGATCACCAGCTCGGTCTGGTCAAAATCGTCGAGGGAAACGGTGCCTTTGCCAATGCCGATCGACTGCGGCAGGCCCACGCTGGTGGATTCATGGCACATGTTAGAGCAGTCGGGAAAGTTATTGGTGCCATACTCGCGGGCAAACAGCTGAAACAGCCACGCCGCTTCATTGGAGGCCCGTCCGGAGGTGTAGAATTCAACTTCATCCGGCTGCAGGCCGCGAAGGATCTCGCCGATACGGGCGAAAGCCTCTTCCCACGCCACCGGGCGCAGCGTGTCGCTGGCGCGGTCGTAAACCAAAGGATGGGTTAAGCGGCCATAGCCCTCCAGTTCAAAATCGCTTTTCGCCAGCAGGGAGGTCACGGTGTTAGCCGCGAGGAACGCTGGCGTCACCCGTTTGGTGGTCGCCTCCCAGGTCACAGCTTTGGCGCCGTTTTCGCAAAACTGAAAAGTGGATTTATGCTCTTTATCCGGCCAGGCGCAGCCCGGGCAATCGAAACCGTCAGGCTGGTTGGTTCGCAGCAGCGTGGCGGGCGCTTCAAAGGCATCCATCTGGGTACGCACGGCGATGGCCGTCGCCTTCAACGCGCCCCACCCGCCTGCCGGACCGTCATAAGGGTGAACACCGGGAACCGCGCGTCTTTTATTGGTCATCTTTTTACTCCTGCTGCTCTGTTCTGGCCGCCGCCGGCGGAAAAAAAAGCGTGCGACGGCCCCGGCGACGAGGCGTGGTGTGCGCGGCGTCACCTGATAAGAATGCTGTTTCTCAAGGATAGTACGATGGGAAAGCGTAGGTACTGCGTTTGTTAACCGAATAATAACATACACCACAAATCTGTATAATTGATGTTATCTATCGGGTGTTAAATTTAACTTATTTGCAAATTTTGCTTTTATCGCCCCCTCCGCGCGGCGGGTCGCATGGGCGCGGGAAAGTGATGACCGGGCAGCGGAAACTGCCCGGTGCGCAGGGGCTCAGGTCAGGTTGAAGTACCGGTCCGGACGCAGCGTCTCCGGCAGCGGATGTTGACCGGTCATGTCGAGCAGATTGCGCTCAATGGTATTGCACATCGCGTTCAGCGGCAGGTCGTTGGCGGCGGTGCCGAAGGGATCCTCCAGCTCTTCCGCCAGTGAATCCCACGACAAAAAGGTGTAGGAGATAAAGACCGAGACAAACGGCGTCATGTAGTGCAGATCCCCGACCAGGGCGAACGGCAGCAGCGTGCAGAACAGATACACGGTGCGCTGTAGGATCAGGGTATAGGCGAACGGCACCGGGGTGGTGGCCAGCCTTTCGCAGCCGCCCAGCACGTGCGCCAGCTCATCGAGTTTGTTGTCCATCAGCCCATAGGTGATGTCGCTAAGCTTGCCCGCCTCGCGCAGCTGGCCGATTTCGTTGCCGATCAGCAGCAGGATCCGGTTGGTGGGCATTGAGCTGACGAGGATCTCCGCCACCTGGTCCGCCGGCAGCAACCTCAGCAGGTCAGCCGTCGGATCGGTTTTGCGCAGCTGGTGCTTCAGGCTCCAGCTAAAAGCCACCAGATAGCTGACGATGCGGCGATGGGCATCGTGTTCGGCCGGCAGGATATTGCGCAACTGGCGCACCAGCGTACGTTCGGCGATAAGCACCGTCCCCCACAGGTTGCGCGCCTCGACGAAGCGGCTGTAGCTGGCGCTGTTGCGAAAGCCGAGGAAAATCGCTATCGCGATCCCCAGCAGGCTGAACGGCGCCACCGTTAAGTGGATCCCCCACTGCGCGTACCATTGATAGCTGATAATGGCGATGATGGACATCAGCACATTAAGCAGCAGACGAAAGATGATTTTCGACAGCACGGAGCCGTGCCAGTCAAATAGGCGAAGAAACCAGTGTTGTTCTGGCCGAATGATCATTGTCTGACTTCCTGAATTACCGCTCTGGTTATTATCTCTAAATAAAAAATAGAGAGTATCGATGAACCGATTGGTTTATTTTATCGTTAACTGCAACGGGCAGATCTGCGCCATTATTTAGCGATGGTCATGGCCGGCTCAGTATGAGCCTTATTTATCGTTCGGGCAATCAATGTGCGAGCGGGTGGCGCGAGGAATAATGGCTCAGAGGTTAAATAACCGCTGAGCCCGTCTGTTTTCCGCTTATGACGTCAGGCAGTTTGCCTTCCCCGGTGAACCGGCAACCGCCGCGCTGGGATCGAGATGCACCATCACATTGAGCACCGGATGGTGCGCTATGACCCGCGCCCGCGCCTGCCGGGCAATCTGATGCCCTTCGGCTACCGACAGCTCTCCGGCCACCTCGAGATGGACATCCACCAGCACCAGATCCCCCGCCTTACGGGTTTTCAAATCGTGCAGACCCGCCACGCCCGGCGTGGCCCGCAGCGTGCCGGCGATCGCCCGCTGCGTCTCTTCATCGACGGCGCGGTCCATTAAATCGTGCAGCGCGGTGGCGGCGAAACGATAGCCCATCCGCGTAATCACCAGCCCCACCGCCAGCGCGGCGAGCGGATCGAACCAGGCAAACCCGGCCAGATTACCGATGATCCCCAGCGCCACCACCAGGGATGACGCGGCGTCCGAGCGGGCATGCCAGGCGTTGGCGATGAGCAGCGAGGAGTTCAGCCGCCTGGCGGCCGCCAGCATATAGCGAAACAGTCCCTCTTTGACCACCAGCGCCGTCAGCGCCATCCACAGCGCCACGCTGTGCACCGGCGCAATCGTCTGCGGTTGCGCGAGATGACCCGCTGCAGACCACAGCATACCGACCCCGACCAGCGCCAGGATCGCGCCGAGGATCAGAGAGGCGCCGTTCTCATAGCGCCAGTGGCCATAATGGTGATCGTGGTCAGAGGGCCGGCGACTCTTTTTATTCGCCACCAACACAACGCCATCGGCGAGCAGATCGGAAAAAGAGTGCATTCCATCGGCAATTAACCCCTGGGAACCCGAGAATATTCCCACCGCAATCTGCAACGTGGAGAGAAAAATATTGACCACCACGCTAACCAGGGTACTCTTTCGCGCCTGCTCCGAACGCTGATGATATTTATTATCATTGTCAAAATTATGTTGTGTCATTATTTCTCTCCCTCAGTGAGCGGGAAGAATAAACTGACAAGCTGAGTTTATGCTTAACAATATAAAAGCCATTGCCTTGCGGTTTAACGAATTCGCTGCGGTCGTTAATGAATAGATTCTGAAAGTGTGGCCGGAGAGGTACAACCGCGCGCGGATGGACTATCTTATCACTGGCGCCGACAGGTCGGGCCGCCTTCTCTTAGCCACCACAGGAGTCAGCGATGTCAGATATCACACCCTCCCGGCTGCGTTTTGCCATTAATCTGGGCAATGCGGTACTGGCCCATCCTGGCGAAAGGGGCGCGCCGACAGGCATTACCCCCGAGCTCAGCCATCGACTGGCGAAGCGCTGGGGCGTCGCCGCCGAGTTCGTCACCTATCCTGCCGCCGGTAAAGTGGTGGCCGACGCCGGCGGCGAACGCTGGGATATTGCCTTTCTGGCCATCGATCCGGCACGGGAGGCGACCCTGCGCTTTACCTCTCCCTATATCACCATCCAGGGAACCGCGCTGGTGAGAGCCGGTTCGCCCTGCCAGAGCGTGGCCGATATGGATCGCCCGGCAACCACGATTAACGTCGGGCAAAACGCCGCCTACGATCTGTGGCTAACCCGCCATCTGCAGCACGCCAGCCTGAATCGTCTCCCCTCCTCGCAGGAGGCCATCAACGCCTTCCTCGCCGGTGAAGGGGATATGGTCGCCGGCATCCGTCAGCCGCTGGAGGCGACAGCGCGCCGCCATCCGGAGGTGCGGGTCCTGGCGGATAATTTTACCGAGATCCACCAGGCCATCTGCGTCGCCCGGGAAGACGTGGCCCGCTTTAGCGCGGTGAACGACGCGTTGAACGAATGGCGAGCGGACGGTAGCCTGGAGGCGCTGATTGCCCGGCACCTGAGCGAGGCGGGCTGAATCACGCCTCCGCCATCCGGCGCATGGCGCAATGCCAGGCGCCGTTGCGTACCGAGGCGCGCAGCACGCGGGCGATAGCCTGCACCATCAGACGCGTCGTGCGCCGCTGTAGCGGCGTCAGCGACAGTCCCAGCATCTCCTGCGCCCATGGCGGCAGAAGATCGATCCCGGCCCGCATCATCACCTGGCCAACCGGCTGACTCAGGCGACCCGGCAGACGGGTGGTGAGCAGCACCTCGGCCACCTCCCGGGTACGTTCGTCACAGCGCAGCTGCGGGCGCATCGCCTCAAGATAGTCCGCGACCTCATTCGGCGTCCGGGGAATATCCTCGGCCCCCAGCCGGCGAGCGATCTCCGCCGACTCGCGAAAATAGTCCTCCTGGCGCTGGACGCTGACCACCGTGCGCTTATAGCGCAGGTGGGAGGCCATAAAGCGGCTGCACTCGGCGACATGCACCCAGGTCAACAGCGCCGGGTCGCTTGCCTGATACGGCGTGCCGTCCTTATCCACCCCGGCGATCCGCTGATGGATCCCCTGCACTTTGGCGATCAGCCGCTCCGCGTCAGGGGTGGCGGCAAAGGTGGTGGCGGAGATAAACTGACTGGTGCGGCGCAGGCGGCCAAAGATATCCTCGCGAAAACGGGAGTGGTCCCAGACGCCGGCCAGCGCCAGGGGATGCAGCATCTGCAGCAGCAGCGCGCTAATGCCGCCGCACAACATAGAGGTAAAATCGCCATGCACCTGCCAGATGGCTGATTGCGGACCAAACAGCCCCGGCTCTCCTTTGGGCTGTTCAAAATCAATCTCTTTTAACGCCATGCCGGTCAGGCCGAGCACCTGCGCCTCGATCATCCCGCGAATGCCGATCATTTTGGAGTCCTTTACGTTTGCGAAAGGACCCAAGATACCACTATTGAGCAGCGGAGGCAGTGGCGGGGAGAGAGATCGCGGGAACGGTGCCCGCAGAGTGCGGGCACGACAGCTTACGGATTCAGCTGGTAGTCGAGGGTGATATTGGCTTTCAGCACCTGCGATACCGGGCAGCCGGCCTTCGCTTTCTGGATGATCTCATCGAACGCCGCCGGCGCGACGCCCGGCAGGACAATCTGGCTTTGCAGCGCGATGTCGGTTATCGCAAACCCGCCGTCGGTTTTATTGAGGGTGACCACCGCGGTGGTGTCGATGGACGTCGCGGTATAGCCCTCTTCGCTGAGCATCAGCGACAGAGCCATCGAGAAGCAGGCGGCATGCGCGGCGCCGATCAGCTCCTCGGGGTTGGTGCCTTTCACCCCTTCAAAACGGGTGTTAAAGCCGTAGGGCTGCTGGCTCAGCGCCCCGCTCTCCGTCGACACGGTGCCTTTGCCATGCTTGAGATCGCCTTCCCAGTGCGCCAGCCCTTTCTTATGAATCGCCATATGACTCCTCCTGTGATGATGTCGAACAAAAAGTATAGTGCCTGATGGCGAACCTGCGTCTATTCTGCGGCCCGCCACCCCGGCGTTCCCGAAAGTACCCGCTGCGGGTGACGCTAACGGCCATCGTGAGGATGGTAAGGATCGGTTTTGTCATCCTCGCTGTTCGCCCGGCGCCTCGCGCGCAGGATGCTTCCCGCGCTCCTCGCCGTGCGGGTGAGATGTTGTGCTCATACCGGCAAGCTCTCCTTATTTAGGCGACTGTTTGAGCAGGCGATCGATACGCACTACCGGCGGCGTCATTTTGCGATCAAGGCTACCGTTAATACTGACCAGATCGTCAGGCTCTACATGCTGTTCATTAAACGCGGCAACCGGAATAATGGCGGTGATGGTGCCGCTTTTATCGCGAAACTGATAACGGTCATCTCCCTGCCGGGTCAGCAGATTGCCGCGCAGCGAAATCGTGGCGCCGTCGTGCATGGTTTTCGCCTGCTCAACGGTCATGATCCGCCCCTCCTCGACGCCGCGATAGCCGTCATCCAGTTTGTGCGGCGGCGGCGGCGCGGCATCCTGGCTAAAACCGCCCTTATCGTCCGCTTGCGCGACAGCGGCGGCAAACAAACAGGCCATGGCCAAGGCTAATTTTTTCATCATGCCTCCTTGTTTTTGCTGATGAACAGAATAAAGCCTGGCTGAGGCTGGCCATTTTTACAAAGTCAATTATTCTGATATCGTCTAATATAAGAATGTCCTTATCGTTGCGCTGATGCCGAAACGAAACGCGGGGAAAATAATAATGATTGAGAATCAACAGCCTTGTCCCATCGTCGAAGAAAATGAACGAGCCCTCCGCTTTGAATATCGCTTCAGGCGCTATGGGATAATTGCACTCAGCCTCATTATCCTTACCGCGTTAAGCGGCCTGTGGTCCTCTGGTTATTTCAGTGAGGCGCACCGGGAAAGCGCCGGAGGTGAATTAATCGTCGATTACCAGCGTTATGCCAGACTGATGAGTGAAACCGAACTGAATATTCAGATCAAACCCACCCAGGAAAATGACACCACGATCAGCTTCGCCGCCACGTTATTAACTCGCTACCAGCTTGGCGATATCCGCCCGCAGCCGGATAAAATGTACAGTGCCGACGGGAAATTATATCTGGTGTATCAGCGGACGACCAGCCGCTCGCCGCTCTCGGTGTGGTTAGCGATTACCCCCAAAACCATAGGCACTCTCTCCCTGCAGGCGGCCGTCAACGATCGCCCTGCCGTCAGCTGGCAGCAGTTTGTCTATCCGTAGGAGTCGCGATGGAAATGGTCCTTAGAGCCGCAGCAATCTATCTGATATTGCTGATTATTTTCAAGATTGCCGGCAGACGAACCCTAATGCAGTTAACGAATTTTGACCTGATATTGCTGCTGATTATCAGCGAAGCCACCCAGCAGGCGATGCTTAGCACAGACTATTCCGTCACCGGTTCGATGCTGACTATCGTCACCCTGGTCAGTATTGATATTTTATTTGGTTATATTAAGAAAAAATTTGCCCAGGCGGAAAATTTCCTTGATGGCACGCCGGTTATCGTGGTGGAAAATGGTGCTGTCATCGATGAGAAAATCAAGCTCGTCAATATTTCTGTCGATGAAATCCTGCTGGCGGCCAGGCAGCACCATGGGATTTATGAACTGAAAGCGATCAAATTCGCTATTCTCGAACGTAACGGCCAGATATCCATTATTCCGCAACAGGAATAACAGCGGAATAGCTATTTATCGCGCTCCGGTTGTTTATCCCCCGATTCCGGGGCGCGGGTGGCGTCATCCTCTTCTTTTTCAACGCTACGCGTGTTTAATGTCAACATTTTTCCTCCTCGCGGGTTGTTAGGGACCTTACAGATTATAGAACCTCAACGCCTGCTTATGCAGAAACAGGCCAGAGTCATCACGATATGTCGCCTGATTCACACTGCGCTTATTCCAGGATATTTCCCACCTCACCGTTGTTATTTGTGCTTAATAATTATTCGATCCGTGCAGCTTAAATTTACGATAGCGAAAAAATAAATGAGGTCACTATGTCCGTGATGGTTATTACCGGCGGAACCGCCGGGGCAGGAAAAGCCACCGCGCTGCGTTTCGCCCGCGCAGGGTATCACGTGGCGCTGATCGCCCGCGATGAAACGGGTCTGCAGGAGACGCAGCAGGCCTGCGAACGGTTTGGCGTCAAAACGCTGGCGATTAGCGCCGATGTTGCCGATGCCGGGGCTGTGCAGCGCGCCGCCGCCGAGGTGGAAGCCACCCTCGGTGCCATAGACGTCTGGATCAACAACGCCATGACCACCGTACTGGCGCCCTTTCGTCAGATGAGCGACGACGAATTTCGCCGGGTGACGGAGGTGACCTATCTTGGCTATGTCAACGGCACCCGCGCGGCGCTGGAGGTGATGACGCCCCGGGATCGGGGGGTGATTATTCAGGCTGGATCGGCGCTGGCCTGGCGCTCGATCCCCCTGCAGTCGGCCTATTGCGGAGCCAAAGCGGCCATTCGCGGCTTCACCGATGCCGTGCGCACCGAGCTGATGCATGAGAAAAGCCACATCCAGTTGACCATGGTCCAGCTGCCGGGGATGAACACCGCTCAGTTTGGCTGGGCACGCAACAAAATGGATCAGGCCATGCAGCCGGTACCGCCGGTCTATCAGCCGGAGGTCGCCGCCGAGGCTATCTACAGCGTGATCCAGCGGCCGGTGAACGAGCTGTGGGTGGGGAAAAGCACCATCCAGTCGATCCTCGGCCAGGTCTTCTTCCCTCGTCTGCTCGATCGGCTGATGGTGAAGAAAGCGTGGGAGGGACAGTTTACCGGCCAGCCGCAGCCGGCAGAGCACCAGGACGACCTGTTCACGCCGGTGCGCGGCAATCATCCCGGACACGGCCCCTTTAACGAGGGCGCACGGCGTAAAGCAGTGACCATCAGCGCCGATCTCCCGGGCAAAGTGGCTGCCGGCGTCGGCGTGGCGGTGGCGACGATGGCCCTGCGCGCGTTGTTCCGCCGACCGGGGAGACGGCGCTAAGGCAGGCTGCGGCTGAACCAGCGGTAGCCATACCCTGAGAGCGCCAGCCGCGCCTCTTCCCCGCCGCGCAGCCCGTCCTGGTAGAACTTATCTTCCAGAATCGGGCTCCAGTAGCCCTCGGCCAGCGGCGGGAGCTGGACCTCTACCGCCTGCTGGCCGCAGTTCGCCAGCATCAGCACCTCCCGCGATTCGCTGCGATAGCACAAGCCCAGCACCGCGGCAGGCTTCACCGTAAGGAGGGTAAAAGGGATGGATCCCGGTTCAGTATATTCCGTGCGCGCCAGCACCATATTGCGCACCCGATGCAGTAGCGAGCGGGGGTGGCGCAGCGCCGATTCGACATTGATCCGCTGGTAGCGAAACCGTCCCCTGGCCACCGGTTTTACCGGCAAATCCTCCCGCGCCGCCCGGGAGAAGCCGCCGTTGGGCGCCGCCGACCACTGCATCGGCGTTCGGACCGCGTAGCGCTCCGGTAAGCGCAGATCGTCGCCCATACCAATCTCGTCGCCATAGCGCATCACCGGCACGCCAGGCAGCGCCAGCAGGATAGCATGGGCCAGCGCGATGCGTCGGGTATCGCCACCCAGCATCGGCGCCAGCCGCCGGCGCACGCCGCGCTGGTAAACCGACATCGATTTATCCGGGGCAAAGGCGCGGATAACCTGGCGCTTGTTGCGTTCGCCAATCCCCTCCAGGTCCAGTTCATCATGGTTACGCAGCCAGTTGACGAAGCAGCATCCGTCCGGCGGGGCCACCATCGCCTGCAGCGCCTTCACCACCGGAGCGGCGCGCTGCTGCGCCAGGCTGACATAGAGGTATTTATTAAGCCAGAAATTGAGCACCATCTGCAGCCGATCGCCGCGGCCGAAATAATGGCGATACGCCTCCACCTCCACGTCCACTTCACCCAGCAGTATCGCGTCGGGATTGAGGCGCTGCACGACCTGGCGAAGATGCGTCAGCAGCGGGTAGCCCCGCGCCTCTTCGCCCTTCCCGGCCTGCTTCACCAGATGTGACGCCGCATCGAGGCGAAATCCTGACACCCCGGCCTGCAGCCAGAAGGTGATGATGTTTTCTATTTCGGCGATCACCGGCGGATGAGCGAGATTCAGGTCGGGCTCATGCCGATAAAACATGTGACGATAGTATTGTCCGGCCTGGTCGTCCCAGCTCCAGACGCTCTCCTCGACGCCGGGAAACATGGGCGGATCGTCGTTCTCCGGCGGCCGATCGGCCCAAAGATAGTATGGCCGCCACGGCGAGCGGGGATCGCGTCGCGCCGCCTGAAACCACGGGTGCTGGGCGGAGGTGTGCTGGATAACCAGCTCAACGATCACCCGCAGTCCCAGCTCCCGGGCGCGGGCAATCAGCTCAATCACGTCGGCGATGGTCCCGAAGCGGGGATCGGGCTGCAGATGGTCGCTGATATCATAGCCATCATCCTGCAGTGGGGTGAGATAGAAAGGGGTCAGCCAGAGCACCGTCGCCCCCAGACTACGAATGTAGTGCAGCTTTTGGCGGATACCGGCAAGATCGCCAAACCCATCGCCGTTGGCATCGTAAAACAGAGAACTGTCCACCTGATAGATGACCGCTCTGTGAAACCACTCTTCCTGTTGCATCACTATCACCTTGCGTTCTGCCCGCCACTGTCAGCTTCCTCAGCGCGCCCTCCTGTTCCTGACGTCTGCTTTACCGACAGGCGGTACGAGATCGTGCTCTGCAGGAGAGGCCCTGTTCGCCACCGCGTCCACCAGCGCCTGCTGCCTGGCGGTTAATTTCAGCGGAACCGCTTTCTCAGTGGCGAGCAGCGCGATGGTGTGGCGCTTAACCATATTTGACTCCGGCGGCTTATTGTCCGGCCTCAACGCCGGGCAGATTGTTATGCATCAGATATTGCCCGGTCAGCGCCGGCAGATGATGCAGCAGCCAGTCAGCCATCCCTCTCTCTTCGGCAAGGATCCCTTCCAGAGTAGGCATCGCGCTATGGTCTCCCACTCGCTTCGCCGCCGTTAATAAAGCGGTATAGCAGGCGACCTCAAAATGGGCAAAAACGTAGGCGGTGATAATCAGTTTAATAAGCTCATCGCCGGGCAGCATGATGCCAATAGTCTGGCCCAGGGCTGCGACCCGGCTCATCGCATCCTTCAGCGCCGAGCGGGAAATGTGGTTGCGGGCGATAAGGTCCTGCAGGGCCGACAGTTGCCGACGGGTTTCATAGAGATGTTGTTCGAGGCGGGTCCGTAATTGCGGTTCATTATCGAGGCGTCTGATGGTGGCCATAAGCAGTGACTCGGCCTGTTTTTCCATGGCATGGGCATCGCGAAGCCAATTATGGTAATTTTCACTATCCGTCATATACACCTCTGATCATTAATTTTTTATTTTGACGGGGAATCTTCATTCTCTTCCGCCGCCTGGTCAGCTCGCGCTGCGCTATATCCGGATAAATGCCCAACAATATTAGCATAAATACTGATGAGAATGACCCACAGGACGCTGTCTTTCCACCAGATTAACGAGGGTATCGCCAGACCTACCCACATAACGGCGGCCACAAGATGACAACGCTTAATAAATACCGGCGTCAGTTTCATTTTATTACCTTAGATCTGAACAATATTTAGCAAGCGGATGTGTTGCTGCCCACCCCTGGCATCCGGCGGTTAATGCCCGGCTAACAATATCTTCCCTTTCCACAGCCATAAAAACAGTGCCGTCATTTACTCGCCCTTACCGCTTCGCCGGCACATTGCCGCTGCGGTAAACAGCGCTTAATAATTAAGGTTGCTATAATTTAATTATCCTGCTCCTTTTCTTCCATTGCGGACAATAGACGATGGGTGAAGGAAAGCGTTCGCAAATAAACAGAAACCTGCGGACCGCCAGGCCCACAGGTTTCTGTCCCGACGCCGTCGAAACGGCGTCACGGGTCATCAGTCGCTAGCTGTCGCCGGCTTTACGGCCGCCGCCATGACTGTTCTTACCACCCTTTTTACCGGCTTCGGATGCACGCTCAGGATCATTTTTAAAGTTCCCGCCGCTGTGCTGTCCACCTTTACGCCCGGCTTCGGATGCTTTTTCACGATCTTCTGCAAAATTACCTGAACCGCCTCTATGCTCTGCCATAATGTTCACCTTTGGTTTGATCAATATCGGTTGGTAAATGGAAAATGACCCTGTTACAAATCATCGCCCTCGATATCTAACACTAGAGGAATACCCGCAGGAGTCAAATTAATTCCGGCCATTAATCAGCGTTACCAATAAATAAATTAACCACAGCGAAGCGGCATTAAAAATTAATCTTTCTGCAACTCCTTCTTCGCTTTGGATTATATGCCCATTATGGTCTGTTCTGCGGACAGCGATCCTCGTTTGTAAACAAATGAAAATAAAGTGATGAATAAATATTTCTTCCACTCCCGGACAGCCACCCTTACAAAAAAATACCACCTAAGAGGCATGGTGTTATTAGCCATGCGTAGCGGGTTAACTTAATATTCCCCTTTTCACGACGCGTCTTCCTCTCCGTCTTTAAAAAATTTTCCCCGGGGAGGAAAATAGCCCAGCCACGTTAAATATTGATGGAATAATCCTAATTTCACCCCAGCGATATTAACGCAGCGCTATTCACTTAAATACGCCGGGGATCAGTCGGTTAAGGAATAACAGTGCCTCTTTTCCCGGGCATTCACTGGCCCTGGGCGAATCACCCGGGGTCTGGCGATGGGGGAACCTGACCTATCCTTACAGCTGGCCCGTTCTGTCTGAAGGAGATGACTATGCAAGATGAAAAACCGCCAATGAAGAAATTACCCACCTCCATGTTGCCAGAAGAGACGGCTCCACGTCCGGAGTTCCCGGAGCAAGAACAAAACCCGCCGGGTCTGGATGCGGAAATGGAGCCGTCACCGGACCATGGGGAAACCAGCTACACCGGCACCGGGCGGCTGGCCGGTAAGAAAGCGCTCATTACCGGCGGTGACTCCGGCATTGGCCGCGCGGTGGCGATCGCCTTTGCCCGCGAAGGGGCCGATGTCGCCATAAGCTATCTGCCGGAAGAGCAAGAGGATGCCGATGAAGTCATCGCCCTGATTAAAGCCGAAGGCCGCACCGCGGTGGCCCTGCCGGGGGATATTCGCTTCGAGTCCTTCTGTCAGTCGCTGGTGGCCGATGCGGTGGAACAGCTGGGTGGCCTGAGCATCCTGGTCAATAACGCCGGGCGTCAGCAATATTGTGAGACTCTCGAGGAGCTCACCACCGAAGACTTTGACGCCACCTTTAAAACCAATGTCTACGCGCCGTTCTGGATCACCCGCGCCGCGCTGCCCCATCTCCAGGCCGGGAGCGCGATCATCAACACCACCTCGGTGCAGGCCTATAAACCCAGTCCGATCCTGCTCGATTACGCCCAGACCAAAGCCTGCCTGGCGATTTTCACTAAATCGCTGGCCAAACAGGTGGCAAAACGCGGCATTCGCGTTAACGCCGTGGCGCCAGGCCCTTACTGGACGGTACTGCAGTCCAGCGGCGGTCAGCCGGACGAGAAAGTGAAACAGTTCGGGAAGGACACGCCGATGGGGCGTCCGGGACAGCCGGTCGAGATCGCCCCGCTGTACGTCACCCTGGCATCCGATGCCTGCTCTTATACCTCCGGCCAGGTTTGGTGCTCTGACGGTGGGGACGGGGTAGTCTAAGCCTCCCGGCAGACCGGCGTGCGACATCGCGCGCCGGTTTTACCCTCCGCCCACGGGGATTGGTATCTGCCCTCTCGCCTCGCCGGCGCGGCGATTTTTCCTCTCCTGCAGCCTACCGGCCGCATGCTATGATACTCGCCCGCCGCTGTGCGCTAACCCCGGCCCTGACGCCAATCCTGAGGACGACAGATGAGTAATGACATCCCCCTGAAATTTTATGACATCGTGGACGAATACGAGACCGAAGCGGCTGCCCCGGTTAAGGATGAGGAACGCGATGCGCTGGCGCGCTATTTTCAGCTGCTGATTGCGCGGTTAACCAATAACGAAGAGATAGACGAAGAAGCGCAGCAGGAGATGGCCCGCGAGGCGGCCATTGACGAGCGCCGTATTGACGATATCGCTAACTTCCTCAATCAGTGGGGCAACGAGTAAGTCTTATCGTCAGCTCACCGGCGGGGCCGCCGCCCGCCGGTATTGCCGCTGAAGGCGACGCCGCTGCTCAGGCATCGGCGAGCGTCTCCCCCAGACGTCGCTGCAGCGCATCCAGAAACAGCGGCAGCCCATCGGGCTGATAGTCGCGGGAAAGATAGATGCCGTATACGCTCAGCGCCTTCGGCGTCCAGTCAGGCAGCACCACCTCCAGCGCGCCGCTGGCAATCGCGCCCCGCGCCTCCAGTTCGGGGAGCATCGCGATGCCGCACCCGGCGACCGCCGCCTCCAGCAGCAAGGAAGAGATCCCCGCGCTCAGATTACCGTTCACCGACACCGACGCCTCCTGCCCCTGCGCATCGCTGAACTGCCAGCGCTGGCCGGCAAAATGGCTGTATAACAGGCAGTTATGCTGTTGCAGATCGTCAAGCGTCGTCAGCGGACCATGCTGGCGGAGCCAGCGCGGCGCAGCGCAGAGTAGCGACCGGCACACGCCGAGACGGCGAGCGATAGCCCCGGCCTCCGGATTATCGGTAATGCGAATGGCCACGTCGATGCGCTCGCCGATCAGGCTGACCGGATGGTTATTGATATCCAGCTCCAGGCGCAACAGCGGATAGCGAGCGAGAAAGTCCGGCAGCAGCGGGGAGATCAGCTGCATCGCGGTAAAATGCGCGCACGCCACCCGCAGCGTGCCGCTGGGGTCGGCCCGCTGGCGCTCGCCGGCGATTTCATCGGCGATCCGCGTCAACCCGCGGGTCTTGAGCAACACCTTCTCCCCCGCCGGGGTCAGCGTCAGCCGCCGGGTTGAGCGATGGATCAGCCGGGCGCCGGCCCAGCTCTCCATCTGTTCCAGATAGCGGCTGACCATCGGGCGCGACATCCCCAGCGCGCGCGCCGCGGCGCTGAGGCTTCCCAGTTCGCAAATCCGCAGATATACCTGCGCCGCAATCACCCTGTCCATCACGCCCCCTTCATCTGCACGATTTATGAAACTCAGCATCTCTTATTTCAGGAATTCTATCAAATAGCGAAATCCGTACAATGCTACGCATTCCCCTGTGACTGAGAATGAATGATGAAATTATCTGCCCTTGCTATTGCCACCGCCCTGTTCAGCGGCGCGGTCTTCGCGGCGCCGCTGACGCTGCAGACTTACAACCCTCAGGAGAAAGGTATTTTTGCCGTCAACTCCACCCTCGTTTCCGGCCCGCATGAAGCGGTGCTGTTTGACGCCCAGTTCAGCGTCAAAGACGGCGAAAAGCTGGTGGACATGATCAAGAAAAACGGCAAACCGCTGTCGCGGATTGTGATCACCTCCGGCGATCCTGACTTCTACTTTGGCCTTGAGCCGCTGGTGAAAGCCTTCCCGCAGGCGGAAGTGGTCGCCACGCCGGAAGTGGTTAAACATATTGAAGCCACCAAAGCGGCAAAGCTGGCGTACTGGGGCCCGCAGATGAAAGACGGCGCGCCGACGCAGGTATACGTCCCGCAGGCGCTGAAAGCCAACAGCTTTACCATCGATGGCGAAACAGTGACGATTATGCAGCCGCATGACTACGCGGCGTTCGTTTGGATCCGGGCGAACAAAACGATCCTCGGCGGCACCGGCGTGGCGTGGGGCATGCATCTCTGGACTGCCGACACCCAGACGCCGGCCAGTCGCCAGCAGTGGCGCACTACGCTGGACCAGATGATTGCCCTGCACCCGCAGCAGGTGATCCCGGGGCATTACCTCGGCACGCCGCCGGAGGGTGACCGCGCGGTGCGCTTTACAAAAACCTACCTCCAGCAGTTTGAGCAGGCGCTGAAGACACATAAGGATTCCGCCGGGGTGATCAAGGCCATGGAGACGCAGTGGCCGGGGCTGGCGGAAACCAGCTCGCTGGAGCTTAGCGCCAAAGTTAACACCGGCGAGATGAAGTGGTAATGCCGGCGCTGCGCGAGGGAGACTGTTCTTAATCTGGCGCGCTAAGGTTGCTATTGCCCTGAAAATGGACCACCCTACCTGAGGCCGCATAAAAAACGTGCGGCCAACTTTGGGTTACATTTCATCCGGTCACCACCGGGTTTGCCCTTGAAACCAGAACAGGATAAAGGAGTCAGAATGAAATCGAACCATCAGGCACGTCATCTTCTCGGTCTGAACTACAAGCTTTCCCAGCAGAAAAAAGTGGTGCTGGAAGGCGATGAAGAAACCACCCTCAACCATATCCATGCTACCGGCCGCAAACGCCGCGGTGGTTAATTTTCAGCCTGAGTGATGATAAACAACACCGTCCTGTTGCCAGGATGGTGTTTTTTTATGGCAATTGACGGCTTGTTTACCCGCTTGAAGACCTTCTGCTCTATACTCTGCCCGCTGCTTTTCCACCCGCCCTTCGCTTATCGCCGCGCCGGGACTGTGGACACGATCAAGGAGTTAGTGCGATGCAATTTACCCATAAGAAAAACCGTTCCCTGTACATCCCCTACGCGGGCCCCGTTCTGCTTGAATTCCCTCTGCTCAACAAGGGCAGCGCCTTCAGTATGGAAGAGCGCAGCAGTTTCAACCTGCTTGGCCTGCTGCCGGAAGTGGTTGAAACCATCGAAGAGCAAGCGGAACGCGCCTGGATCCAGTATCAGGGATTCAAAACAGAAATCGACAAACACATTTACCTGCGTAATATCCAGGACACCAACGAGACCCTTTTCTATCGCCTGATTGGCAACCATCTCGAAGAGATGATGCCGGTTATCTATACCCCGACGGTGGGCGCCGCCTGCGAACGTTTCTCCGAGATTTACCGTCGCGCCCGCGGCGTCTTTATCTCCTACCAGAATCGCCATAACCTTGACGACATTCTGCAAAACGTCCCGAACCATAATGTCAAAGTGATTGTGGTGACCGATGGCGAGCGTATCCTCGGCCTCGGCGACCAGGGGATCGGCGGGATGGGGATCCCGATCGGTAAACTGTCGCTGTACACCACCTGCGGCGGCATCAGCCCGGCTTACACCCTGCCCATCGTGCTGGACGTCGGGACAAACAACCAGCAGCTGCTGGACGATCCGCTGTATATGGGCTGGCGCCATCCGCGTATTACTGACGACGAGTACTACCAGTTCGTTGACGACGTGATCCAGGCGATTAAAGCCCGCTGGCCGGACGTGCTGCTGCAGTTTGAAGACTTTGCGCAGAAGAACGCCATGCCGCTGCTCAACCGCTACCGCAATGAGATCTGCTCCTTTAACGACGATATTCAGGGCACCGCGGCGGTCACCGTCGGGACGCTGATCGCCGCCAGCCGCGGCGCCGGCAGCCAGCTGAGCGAACAGAAAATCGTCTTCCTCGGGGCGGGCTCCGCCGGCTGCGGCATCGCCGAGCAAATTATCGCCCAGATCGTCCGCGAAGGACTCAGTGAAGAAGAGGCCCGCCAGCGCGTATTTATGGTTGACCGCTTCGGCCTGTTAACCGACGGCATGCCTAATCTGCTGCCGTTCCAGAACAAGCTGGTGCAGAAGCGTGAACATCTGCAGGGCTGGGATACCACTAACGATGTCCTGTCCCTGCTGGACGTGGTGCGCAACGTGAAACCGAACATCCTGATCGGCGTTTCGGGTCAGCCGGGGCTGTTCACGGAAGAGATTATCCGCGAGATGCATAAGCATTGCCCGCGGCCGATCGTGATGCCGCTCTCCAACCCAACGTCACGGGTGGAAGCCACGCCGCAGAATATCCTGAGCTGGACCGACGGCGAGGCGCTGGTCGCCACCGGCAGTCCGTTTGCCCCGGTCACCGTGAAAGGCAAACAGTATCCCATCGCCCAGTGCAACAACTCCTATATCTTCCCGGGCATTGGTCTGGGGGTGATCGCCTCCGGCGCGTCGCGGGTCACCGACGAGATGCTGATGGCCGCCAGCGAAACCCTGGCGAAACACTCGCCGCTGGTGAACAACGGCGAAGGCCCGGTTCTGCCGGAGTTGAAGGATATCCAGACCGTCTCGCGGGCGATCGCCTTCGCGGTCGGTAAGGTGGCTCAGGAGCAGGGCGTGGCGGTGAAAACGTCCGCGGAAGCGCTGCTGCAGTCCATCAGCGATAATTTCTGGCTGCCGGAATATCGTAATTACCGCCGCACCTCAATTTAATCGCGCTCACCGGGCCGCACGATCGGCCCGGTTATTAATAGCGTCCGGATAATATTCCCCGCCACTGAAACGCCTTTTTCGCCCATATTCATTTATCGTAAAAATATAAAACGGATAGCATTTGCCGCGCGCCCGGTGCCAGGCAAAATCAAGGCCTCTTCCCCCCTCGCAGACAATCCGCAGGCAGAAACTGCAGCCGCGCGTGGCGGGACAATCGATATCCGACGCTTCTCCACACCCTGCCAGTTTTGTCACTGGCGCGCTTTCCCTTTCCCCACTACACTGCCATCACCCATTCACTTACTGAATATAAAAGGAGGCCCCCCATGCTGTATTGTGAAATGTTTATTGTTTCACATGCCTTAGGCAATGGCGCCAGCTCAAGCGTTATCGGTATCGTGCTGCGATAACTTTGGCTTGAGCGAAGACCCTTCACAGAATCCCTTCTCTCCGGCTTACCGGGTTATCGTCAGCGAGTTTTGACGAGGCATTCGCATGCCTGTAACTCTTGAGTAAGTTGACTATGAGTACATTACTAACTGCCCATGCGCTCCACGTGGAGACTGCCTTCGGGCCGCTGTTTAATACCCTCTCCTTCACCCTGAAGAAAGGCGACCGCATCGGTCTCATCGGCCATAACGGTTGCGGCAAAAGCACCCTGCTGCAGGTGCTGGACGGCACCCTCGCGCCCACCTCGGGCAGCGTCTCACTCGCCGGTCAGTGTCTGATGGCCCGCGTTGAACAGCATCTGCCGGAGGCGCTGCGTTCGCAGTCGCTGCTGCAGGCGGTGCTGGCCCTGTTACCCGCCGACGCGCGGGAAGCACAGCGCTGGCTGGCCGAACGCCTGCTGGCGCAGATGGGCTTCACGCCGGCGGTGATGGAGCAGCAAACCAGCACCCTGAGCGGCGGACAGCATACGCGCCTGCTGCTGGCCCGGGCGCTGATCCGCCAGCCTGACCTGCTGCTGCTGGATGAGCCCGGCAACCATCTCGATCTGCCCACCCTGCTGTGGCTGGAAAGCTTCTTGCAAACCTGGCAGGGGAGCTTCGTGCTGGTGTCACACGACAACGCTTTACTGGATGCTGTAACTAATGCCAGTTGGATCCTCCGCGACCAGACGCTGCACAGCTTCGCCTTGCCCTGCAGCGCTGCCCGTCAGGCACTGCAGGAGCAGGATGAAAGCGCCGCGTTACGTCATAAGGCGGAGCAAAAAGAGATCGACCGGGTCAGCGCCAGCGCCCGGCGGCTGGCCACCTGGGGTCGGGTGTATGACAACGAAGATCTCGCCCGCAAAGCCAAACAGATGGAGAAGCAGGTCGCCCGCCTGAAAGACGAGCAGACCGAGCTCAGCATCGGCCCGCCGTGGCGCCTGGTGTTGCAGGGGGACGCCCTGCCGGCGGACCGCCTGCTGGAGATGGACAGGCTGCCGGTGGCTCCCGCGCCGGGACTACCGGCCCTGTTCACCACCGGCGTGGCGCGACTGCGCAGCGGCGATCGCGTGGCCATCATGGGCCGCAACGGCGGCGGTAAATCGTCCTTGCTGCGCCTGCTGTGGCAGCAGATGAACGACGCATTGCCGCTTCCGGGGCTGCGTCTGCACCCCCGGCTTCACCCTGGGTACTACGACCAGACCCTGGCGCAGTTGCCGGACGAGGCCAGCCTGCTCGACGCCCTGATGCCGTTCGCCCCGTCGGCGGACACCCGTAAACGGGCGCTGATCGCCGCCGGGTTTGGCTGGGCGAGGCATGGACAGAAGGTCTGCACCCTCAGCGGCGGCGAGCGGTCGCGGCTGCTGTTCGTCGGTCTGTCGCTGGCGCGCTACAGCCTGCTGCTGCTGGATGAACCCACCAACCATCTGGATATGGAGGGCAAAGCGGCGCTGGCGCAGACGCTCCGCGACTATCCCGGCGGCGTGCTGCTGGTCAGTCATGACCGCCAGCTTATTAGCAAAAGCTGTAACCGCTTCTGGCTGATCGACAGCGCCGGGTTAACGGAGTGGCACAGTCTGGAGGAGGTCTATGCCCGTCTGCAGGCGCAGACCCCCACCCTGACGGCGGCCTCCTCATCCCAGGAGCCGTCACTCGCGGCTGATGATGAAGAGGCGCTGCTGACGCGCCTGATAGCCCTGGAGCAATGGCTGGCGGACGATATGGCCCGTAAGCCGAAACATCAAAAGCCCTCGCTGCAGACCCAGTGGCGAGAGGAGATCGCCCGGCTGCTTAACCAGCTGGCGTAATCTCCGCGCTCCCCGCCGGCTAAGGCACCACGCCCTTAGCCGGCGTTTCCTGGCCGGGTAAACTGCTGCTCGGTCATCATCTTTCCCCACTGGTCTCCCTGCCATTCGCGGGTTAACGTGAAGCCAAAGGACTCATACAGTTTGCGGGCCGCGTCCAGACCTTTAAACGTCCACAGTTGAACGGCGCTGAACTGACGGCTATCGCAGAAAGCCATCGCCTCACTGAGCAGCCGCCTGCCAATGCCGGTTCCCCGGCAGCTGTCATCGAGAATGAACCAGCGCAGATGCGCCTGCTGCTGGCCGAGATCCTCGCCATCGATCGCCACCGAACCGACAATCTTCCCCTCGCGCATCGCCAGCCAGATCTGGTTGACCGGCGAGGAAAGCCGGGTGGCGAATTCCGCGACGCCGCTGGCAACCTTGCCTTCAAAAAAAGCGCCGAAATCATGGTGCCGGGCGTAATACTCCCCGTGCATCTGGGCTATCCGGCCGATCGCCCCCGGCTGATAGCCGGTTACCAGCGAAATTTGCGGCGTCGTTTCCGCAAGCGCAGCATCCCGACACTGCGCCAGCGCCTGAGCATAGGCCGCCAGTCCGCTGGCGACGGTCCGCTGCTGCGTCTCATCGAGATGCGCTAACGCCTCCACCACCCGGCGGGTACCGTAGGCGTTAATCGTTGCCACCGTGTCGTGCCCTTTCGCGGTCAGCGCCAGCGATTTAGACCGCGCGTCCTCCGCGCAGGGGCGCTCCTCCAGCTCTCCGGCGGCCAGCAGACGGGCGACCATCCGGCTGACGCTCGATTTTTCCAGCCCGAGCAATGTGACCAGCTGCGCGGCGGTTATCGTCCCCCTGACCGACACCTCCAGCAGGGTATGCACCGCCGAGGGTGAATAGTGGGTGGCGGCCAGCGTGGTGTTCATAAAACCCAGCTCGCGCACCATTAACCGCGAGGCAGTACGGATCTGTTGGATTAAAGGCGTGTCAGACATAGTGAGGCGTCCAGTGAAGTAGATAGTTGTATAATACAACCATTTACTTCAGGCCGCGTCAAGAGGATAAACTATCCAGCATGGCAAGGTAGCGTATCGGATGATGGTGTGCCGCGGGCGCCGGACTGCGCCCGCGATAAGTATTATTGCGGGTTCTTCGCCTTCCAGGCCTCCCAGGCCGATTTGATCTCTTGCTTCGCGGCGGCGGCATCATTAAAACCGGCCAGCTCGACCTTTTTCCGCCCCTCTGGTAGTTCTTTGTAGACCCGGAAGAAGGCCTCCAGCCGCTGCTGCTCGATTTTCGGCAGATCGGTGATGGTCTGAATGTCGTCATAGGTCGGATCAATTTTACTGGCCGGGACGGCGATGATTTTGTCGTCTTTCTCACCGCCGTCTATCATCTTAAGAACGCCGATCGGCCGCAGCTTAATCAGCGTGCCCGGGGCCATCGGCGCGCGGGTGTAAAACACCACATCCAGCGGGTCGCCATCCCCGGCCAGCGACTGGGTTAATGAACCGTAGTTCGCCGGGTAAGCCACCGGCATCGACTGAAAGCGGTCGGCGACGATAAACCCCGTTTTGGCGTCGGTTTCATACTTAATGATCCCGCCTGCCGGGATCTCGGTGACCGCGTAAAACTCTTCCGGATTGTTTTCCGGCTGCGGGAATTCCAGCACATTGTGAGCCTGCGCGGCGGCGGAGAAAAGCAGACCGGCGGTGAGGAGCGTTTTGACCAGATGCATTGTTGTATCACTCTGTTGTTATAAGAAATTGATGCGCAAAACAATAGAGTTGGGTGATGAAGAAAACATGACCATTCCGTGACACTATTATTACCTACCAAAATTAGAGGTATTGTCTGAATTTTGTGCTACGGCTGTAGCAAAAAACCACATCCTGTACTAAAGCGCCTTGTTTTTTTCTCCATAGCGTCTAATCCTTATTGGGTAATATTGCATTAATAAAGTTAATCAATCCGCTCTCAAGGAGACAGGCATGAAGGCAGCTGTTGTTACTCACGACCATCAGGTTAACGTTACGGAAAAAACGCTGCGCCCGCTGGAATACGGCGAAGCGCTGTTGAAAATGGAATGCTGCGGCGTGTGTCATACTGACCTGCACGTGAAAAACGGCGATTTTGGCGATAAAACCGGCGTTATTCTCGGTCATGAAGGGATCGGGGTAGTACAAAAAGTCGGCCCTGGCGTCACCTCCCTGAAGCCGGGCGATCGCGCCAGCGTGGCGTGGTTCTTCGAAGGCTGTGGCCACTGCGATTACTGTAACAGCGGCAACGAGACGCTGTGCCGCTCGGTGAAAAACGCTGGCTATACCGTCGACGGCGGCATGGCGGAAGAGTGCATCGTCACCGCCAACTACGCGGTTAAAGTCCCGGACGGCCTCGACTCCGCCGCCGCCAGCAGCATTACCTGCGCTGGGGTCACCACCTACAAAGCCGTTAAGGTCTCCCACATCAAGCCGGGCCAGTGGATCGCTATCTACGGCCTCGGCGGGCTGGGCAACCTGGCGCTGCAGTATGCCAAGAATGTCTTTAACGCCAAAGTGATCGCTATCGACGTCAACGACGGCCAGCTGGAGCTGGCGGCGTCGATGGGCGCTGACCTGACCATCAACTCGCGCAATGAAGATGCGGCGAAAGTGATTCAGGAAAAAACCGGCGGCGCCCACGCTGCGGTGGTGACCGCGGTGGCCAAAGCGGCCTTTAACTCGGCGGTGGATGCCGTTCGCGCCGGCGGCCGCGTGGTGGCGGTAGGCCTGCCGCCAGAGGCGATGAGCCTCGATATTCCACGTCTGGTACTCGACGGTATCGAGGTGGTCGGCTCGCTGGTCGGCACCCGTCAGGATCTGGTGGAAGCGTTCCAGTTCGCCGCCGAAGGCAAAGTGGTGCCGAAAGTCACCCTGCGTCCGCTGGAAGATATCAATGCCATCTTCAAAGAGATGGAACAAGGTCAGATCCGCGGCCGTATGGTTATCGATCTGCGTAGCTAATCGCCAGCGCCTCTCCCGCCCGGGCGAGGCGCTTCTCCTTTCGCGCTTCCCCTCGCTTCCCGCCGCGTAAAGTAAATGCAATTTCCGCAAATGCTTAGCGCAATTCCTTGGTTCCTTTGTTTTTAGCCGCGCCCGATGATGGCAACACAATAGATAACAAAGGAATTCACCATGCATCGTCATTTTCGCCTGCCCGCGCTGGCCGCGCTGTTTCTCTCCGGCGCCTTTTCCGTCTGGGCCGCCGACACGCCGGTTAAAGGCGGTACCTTGATTTATCTGGAGCAGCAACCGCACACCAATCTCTATCCACCCGCCGGCGGCTTTTATCCCAATGGCGGCATACTCAATCAGATCACCGACAAGCTGACCTGGCAGAACCCGAAAACGCTGGAGATTGAGCCGTGGATCGCCGAAAGCTGGACCAGCAATGCCGATAAAACCGAGTACACTTTCCACCTGCGAAAAGGGGTCACCTTCTCGGATGGCACGCCGCTGGACGCCGCCGCGGTCGCCAAAAACTTCGACACCTATGGGCTGGGGGATAAAGCCCATCGCCTGCCCGTCTCGGAGGTGATCAATAACTACCAGCGCAGCGAAGTGATCGACCCGCTGACGGTGAAATTCTACTTCAACAAGCCGTCGCCGGGCTTCCTGCAGGGGACCGCCACCATCGGCTCCGGCCTGGTCTCCCTCAGCACCCTGCAGCGCAATTTCGAGGAGCTGGGCGATGCCCGGCACATCATCGGCTCCGGTCCCTTCGTGGTGCAGGATGAAAAACCGGGCCGCGAGCTGACGCTGGTGGCGCGCAAGGATTATCAGTGGGGGCCGAAAAACATCGCCCAGCAGGGCCCCGCTAACCTCGACGGCATCACCTATATTGTCACCCCGGAAGACAGCGTGCGCATCGGCGCGCTGCTGGCGGGCCAGGCGGGCTTTATTCGCCAGGTGCAGGCCTACGATGAAAAGCAGGCGACCGATCAGGGATTTACGGTCTACGCCGCGCCTACCCGCGGGGTCAACGACAGCCTGAGCTTCCGCCCGGATAACCCACTGGTCGCCGACCTGCGGGTGCGCCAGGCCCTGCTCCATGCCACCAACGCCCGGCAGGTGGTGGAGACGCTGTTCTCCGCTAACTACCCGCAAGCCACCTCCGTGCTGGCCAGCTCCGCCGCCGGCTATGTCAATCTGAGCGATAAGCTCACCTTCGACCAGGCCAAAGCCCGGCAGTTGCTGGATGAGGCCGGCTGGAAACCCGCCGCCGACGGCATTCGCAGCAAAGACGGGCAGCGGCTGGCGCTGACGGTCTATGAGTCGCTCCCCCAGCCGCAGAATAAAGAAGTGCTGCAGCTGATCGCCCAGCAATGGCGCCAGGTGGGGGTAGCGTTAACGGTCAAAGCCGGGGACGCCGGCAGCCGTACGCTCGACAACCTCGACCCGCAGAAAACCCCGCTCACCGTCTCGGAAGTGGGCCGCGCCGACCCGGATGTAGTAAAAAGCATGTTCTTTCCTAACAACCGTGACGCGCTGCTGCAGAAAGGCGGCTCCAGCGATAAAGTGCAGCACTTCCGCGATGATAAGCTGAACGACCTGCTGACCGGCATCTCCGCGGCGGTGGAGCCGCAGCAGCGCCTGCAGTTAACCGGCGATGCCCAGCGCTATCTGATCGATAACGCCTATGTGATCCCCATTTTCGAAGAGCCGCAGGTGTTCGCCGGCGCGCCGTGGGTGAAAGGCGTCAGCTTCGAAGCCGTCGGGCGTCCGTCGTTCTACGGCGCCTGGCTGGATAAACACTAAGAGGCCGGATATGAGCGCTTATCTTCTGCGACGGTTCGGCCAGGGGCTGCTGGTCCTGTGGGCGGCGTTTACCCTCACCTTTTTCCTGCTGCAGGTGCTGCCGGGGGATGCGGTGCTGATCAAGTTTCAGAACCCGGACCTCGGTCTGAGCCCGGCGCAAATCGCCGACATGCGGCTGGCCTACGGCGCCGACAGCCCGCTGTGGCGCCAGTACCTGCACACGCTGCTGGCGATGCTGCACGGCGACTTTGGCTATTCCCTGCAGGCGGGTCTGGCGGTCAGTAGCCTGATTGCCAGCAACCTGCCGGATACCTTAAGCCTCGCCCTGCCGGCGTTCCTGCTGGCCGTGATCCTGGCGTTTGCCCTCGCTTTCGCCTCACGTCTGCCGGGGCTGCGCTGGCTCAGCAACCTCCTGCAGTCGCTGCCGGTGCTGTTTATCTCGTTGCCCACCTTCTGGCTGGGTATCGCCCTGATCCAGCTCTTTTCGTTTCAGCTGCGCTGGATCCCGGTGATCAACCCCGGTCCGCTGGAGGGGCTGATTTTACCGGTTATCGCCGTCGCGCTGCCCATCTCCGCCCCGCTGGGGCAGATCCTGATGCGCAGCATGGATCAGGTGGCGGTTCAGCCCTTCGTCGCGGTCGCCCGCGCCAAGGGAATGAGCGAGACCGGCGTCCTCTGGCGCCATGTGATGGGTAACGCCCTGCTGCCGGCGCTGAATATAGCCGGGCTGCTGCTGGGCGAGCTGATTGCCGGGGCGCTGATCACCGAGACCGTCTTCGGCCGCAGCGGCCTCGGCCAGCTGACCCAGCAGGCGGTGAATAACCAGGATATCGCCGTGCTGCAGGCGGTGGTGATGATTTCGGCTCTCGGTTTCGTCCTGATCAACCTGCTGGTCGACCTGGTCATGCCGCGGCTGGATCCCCGACTCCAATTACAGACCGGAGGTGCGAAATGAGCCTGGTCGACTATGCCATCGCGGTTCGCCGCCGCCCGGAGTGGCGCAAAGTGCGTCTGCAGCCAGGCCTGTGGCTGGCGTGGGCGGTGATGATCACCGCCCTGTTAATGGCCCTTGCCCCACAGTGGTTTACCTCCGCTAACCCGCTGGAAGGGATCCCCGGCGCTCAGCGCCTGGCGCCGCAGGCGCACTACTGGCTGGGTACCGACCAGCTGGGCCGCGACCTGTGGACGCGGGTGGTTTACGGCGCGGTACATTCTCTGTCGGCGGCGCTGATCGCCGTCGCCATCGGTCTGGTGGTGGGCACCGCCCTTGGCACCCTCGCCGGGGCGCTGGCCGGCCGCGTGGAATCAACCATCATGCGCCTGGTGGATGTCCTGCTGGCTATCCCTTCCCTGCTGCTGCAGCTGACGGTAATCATTCTGCTGGGTTTTGGCACGGTGAATGCGGCGGTGGCGGTCGGCGTGGCGGCCATCGCCAGCTTCGCGCGCCTGGCGCGGGCGGAGGTGGTGCGCGTGCGCCACAGTGATTACGTCGAGGCGGCCCGGGGCAGCGGCGGCACCTTTCTCGCCATCTTCTGGCGTCATATCCTGCCCAACTCGCTCACCGCGGTACTCGCCTTCGCCACGCTGCAGTTTGGTCAGGCGATGCTGGCGCTGGCCACCCTCAGCTTCCTTGGCTACGGCACCCCGCCGCCGGTCCCGGAGTGGGGATTACTGATCGCCGAAGGTCGTAATTACCTGTCGACCGCCTGGTGGCTGACCACCTTCCCCGGCCTCGCCGTGGTCGCGGTGGTCCTGGCCGCCAATCGTCTTAGCCGCCAGTGGAGTGGAGTACGCCCATGAACGTTCTCTCTGTTGAAGATCTGAGCATCAGCTACCGGTCGCGGGGCGAATGGCGCGAAGTGGTGCATAACGTCAGCTTTTCCATTCAGCGCGGCGAAATGCTGGCCTTCGTCGGTGAATCCGGCTCGGGGAAAACCACGACCGCGCAGGCCATTATCGGCCTGCTGGCGGATAACGCCCGCCGCGACGCCGGGCGGATTATCCTCAATGGCGAAGTGATCAGCGACTGGTCGGCAAAACGCCTGAACCGCCTGCGCGGGGTGAGCATCAGCCTGGTGCCGCAGGACCCCGGCAATTCGCTTAATCCGGTAAAAACCATTGGTCAGCAAGTGGAAGAGATCCTGCGGCTGCATCAGTCCCTTTCCGCCGCCGAACGCCGGCAGCAGGTCCTCAACCTGCTCGCTAAAGTCGGGCTCAGCCACCCGGAACAGCGTTTTGACCAGTACCCGCATCAGCTGTCGGGCGGGATGAAACAGCGGGTGCTGATCGCCATCGCCATCGCCCTGCAGCCGGATCTGATTATTGCCGACGAGCCCACCAGCGCCCTCGACGTTACGGTGCAAAAGCGCATTCTCGATCTGCTCGACATCCTGCGGCGCGAGTCGGGAACCGCCGTGCTGTTTGTCACTCACGATCTGGCGCTGGCCGCCGAACGCGCCGACCGGATCATGGTGTTTCGCCAGGGCGAGATTCAGGAACAGGGCGCCACCGAGGCGATTGTCCGGCGTCCCCAGCACCCTTACACCCGCCAGTTGCTCCACGATCTGCAGGACGCGCCGCTGAGGCTGACGGCGGATCGTCACCGTCCGCTGGCCACGCCGGCCATTCGCGTCGAAGGGATCAGCAAACGCTTCTCGCTGGGCAAACAGGCCCTGCAGGCGCTCGACAGCGTCAGCTTTGAGGTCAGACGCGGCAGCACCCATGCGCTGGTGGGCGAATCCGGCTCCGGGAAAACCACCCTGGCGCGGATCCTGCTGGGCTTCGAGCGCGCCGACGCCGGACAGGTGACCATCGACGGTATTGACGCCGGGCATCTCAGCCGCGAGGCGCAGCGTCAGCTGCGGCGCAAAATCCAGTTCGTCTACCAGAACCCCTTCGCTTCGCTCGACCCGCGCCAGACGCTGTTTGCGATTATCGAAGAGCCGTTAAAAAACTTTGAGCGCCTCAGCGCGGCGACGCGTCGCCAGCGTGTGGAGAGCGTCGCCGCCCGGGTGGCGCTGGCCCCGGAGCTACTGTCGCGGACGCCGCGGGAGCTTTCCGGCGGCCAGCGGCAGCGGGTGGCGATTGCCCGGGCGCTGATCCTCGAGCCGGCGATACTGGTTCTTGACGAAGCGACCTCGGCGCTCGATGTCACCGTTCAGGCGCAGATCCTCGCCCTGCTGCAGCAGCTACAGCAGCAGCTTGGTCTGAGCTACCTGTTCATTACCCACGATCTGGCGACAGTGAGGCGGATTGCCGACAGCGTCACGGTGCTGCGCGCCGGCCAGGTGGTGGAGCATGGCGACGTTGGGCGCCTGTTCGCCGCCCCGCAGCAGGCCTACACCCGCGAACTGATCGCCGCCATTCCCCAGGTTTCCCCACGCCTGGCTCAGGCCCACATGGAGAACGCATAATGCCTAAACGCCTCGGCTTTTTTACCCGTCTGCTCGATCAGGGCTCCGCACAAACGCGCTACCGGCTGGCGGCCGAACAGATCCGCCACGCGGAGCGCGTCGGCTTCGACAGCGCATGGATTGCCCAGCACCATTTTCATGAACAGGAAGGCGGCCTGCCTTCCCCGCTGGTGTTCCTCGCCCACGTGGCGGCGCAGACTGACCGCATTCGCCTCGGCACAGCGATTATCACGTTGCCCATGGAGAATCCGCTGCGCGTCGCCGAAGACGCGGCGGTGCTGGATTTACTCACCGACGGGCGTCTGGAGGTGGGATTTGGTTCCGGCGGCACGCCAACGTCGTTTCTGCCCTTCGGCCTGACCAGCGAGCAGCGCGGGGCGGTGTTTGCCGACCATCTGCACCTGATCCACAGCGCCTGGCGCGGCGACACCCTCAGCCACCCGGACAACCGTCTCTATCCGCCCGCGCCGCAGCTGGCGGCGCGCATCTGGATCGCCACCTTCTCGGTGGAAGGCGCCATCCGCGCCGGTCAGGCGGGGCACGGGCTGATGCTGTCGCGCACGCAGCCCCGGCCGCCCGGTGAGCCGCGCCTGCCGCTGGACGCCATTCAGAACCCGATCGTCGACGCCTATCTGGCGGCGCTGCCGGACGGCGTTGCGCCGCGGATCCTCGCTTCGCGCACCGCCTTCGTCGCCGACAGTCACGCCCACGCCCTGCAGGTCGCCGAACCCGGCCTGTGCAAGCAGGCGGCACAGCACCGGGCTGCGGGTCATCTGATAGAAGGTGACAGTGTCACTGACTATCTACAACAGCTGGATGCCCACGTGGGCGATCCTGAGCATGTTGTTGCCTCCCTGGCGCAGGACAGCGTGCTGGACCGCGCCACCGATGTTTCGTTCCAGGTGCACTCGGTGGAGCCTTCGCACCGGGATACGCTGCGTTCCATTGAGCTGATCGCTCAGCATATTGCCCCCCACATCAGATAAGGAGTCACCATGACGCTGAGTCAGGATATTCTGGCCGAACTGGCGGAGATCGCCGCCGGTTCCCCGCTCGACCAGGCGCGCGCAGTCCGCGATGCCGCTACCCGACATGCGCAGGGAAGTTATGAAGTGCTGTTCAGCCAGCAGGACGCCGATTTTCCCCTCGATGAACGCTTCGCGGTGGCGGCAAAGGTGGCGAAGCTCCATCAGGCGGACGCGCTGGCGGCGCACTATGCCGGCTTCGGCCTGGCCGATCCGACCACGGATCGTCTGGTTCCGGCGCTGGCCTTTGCCCGCCTGCTGACCTTCACCCCCGTCGAAGCGACACCCGGCGCGCTGCAGGTTCTGACAAACGCAGGCTGGAGCCTGCGCGGCATCGTCACCCTGGCGCAGCTGGTGGCCTTTGTCAGCTTCCAGAGCCGCCTGCTGCTGGGTCTGCGGGCGCTCAACCACCAGCCCATCGTCAGCGCCGATACGCCGGTGGTGGCCGGGTACTGGCACACCACCCCGCACGCGCAGAGCGGTAAAGCGGCCCCCGTGCGCTTCACCCGCGAGGAGCTGCACTGGGAACCCTGGCTGGCGGATAAACCGCTGGTGGAATTTTGCGCTGAAGAACAGGCGATTCTGGCCAAATATGGCCATAGCGATTCGCCCTACTTCCGCCTGCTGGCGCGCAACCAGCCGGTGCTGGAGCAGCGGACGCTGACCGATAAAGGCATTTTCTATACCCCGGGGGGATTGCCGCGCGCCGAACGTGAACTGGCCGCCACGGTGGCCAGTAAAATCAACGGCTGTATTTACTGCGCCTCGGTGCATGCCCGCAAAGCGGCGCAGCTGGCGAAGGACGAGACCGCCGTCGACACGCTGCTGGCGGTGACGCCGGGAGAGGATCTGCGCGGTGGGCAGTCGCCGCGCTGGCAGGCGGAAATCGACGCCGCCGCCGCGCTATCGGTGACGCCGCCCGCGCTGAATGCCAGCCATCTGGCAGCGCTTGATGAACAGGGCTTAGATACTCTGGCCCAGCTGGATCTGCTGCAGTCAGCGGCCTTTTTCGCCTGGGCCAACCGGCTGATGCTGACGCTCGGCGAGCCCTGGCGTGAGTAAGCGTCGTTAGCAAGCCTGTCGGCGCTGATGGCGGCCGTAGATGAGCAAGGCGCTCATCGCCAGAAACGACAGCGTGGCGGCGGGGAGCGCCACGCTGTTCCAGCCGAAGCCCTGGGCAATCATCATTCCGCCGCAGAAGGCGCCGATGGCGCTCCCGAGGTTAAAGGCGATCTGCCCCCCTGCCGCCCCCAGCATCTCGCCGCCTTTGGCGTTCTGCAGCAACAGGATCTGCAGCGGCGCCGACAGGGCAAACAGCCCGGCACAGCAGAAAAACGCCAGCGTCAGCGAAGCGATTTTATGCTCCCCGAAGGCAAAGATCAGCAGCAGCGTCACAGCGATCGCCCCGTCGGTGATGGCTGCGATGCGCAGCGGACTGTAGCGCCCGGAAATTTTGCCGCTGAACAGGTTGCCGACCACCATCCCCAGCCCCGCCAGCATCATAATCAGCATCATCCGGCTTTCGGCAAAGCCGGAAACGTTGAGCATAAAGGGCTTAATGTAGCTGAACCACGCGAACACCCCGGCGTTGCCGAACATGGTGGCGGCAAAAATCAGCCACGGCGCCGGGGAAGCGAGGAAACGGAACTGCTCGCGCAGCCGGGTGGTGGCCCGATCATACAGCGTAGGGACCCAGCAGAAGATGGCCATAAACACCGCGACGTTAAACACCGCGATAAGCGCGAAGGTATAGCGCCAGCTAAAATGATGCCCAAGCCAGGTGCCCCCGGGAACGCCCACCAGGTTAGCCACCGTCATGCCGCCGATCATCCCCGCCACCGCGGCGGTCACCCTCCCCGGCGGCGCGATTTTCGACAGGATGATCGCCCCCACGCCGAAGAAAGCCCCGTGGGGAAACCCGGAAACCAGCCGGCCAAGCGCCAGCATGGCGTAGCTGCTGGAGAAGGTAAACAGGGTATTGCCGAGAATGCACAGGGCGGCGAGAAACAGCATCACCGATTTCAACGAAAACCGACTGGAGAGCAACGCCATGATCGGCGCGCCGATCACCACGCCGAAGGCATACCAGGCAATCATATTGCCGGCGGCGGGGATTGAAATCCCGACATCGCGCGCCATGTCCGGCAGCACGCCCATAATGCCAAATTCCGCCATGCCGAGTCCGAAAGTGCCCAGCGCCAGTGAAAAAATCGTTTTTTTCATACATCTTATAGGGGTATTGAGAGACGGCCGGCATTATTGACCATCCCGCCTCGCCACACCAGCTAAAAACGCCCGACGACAGTATCCTCCATACAACGGCCTGATTCGTTCATGCGCTCGCCAGCGCCGCCGTTGGCGGTCCTGCTGGCGGCAGAGGCGCCGGGCGGTGGATAATTCCCTGTAAAAATTGGTGGGCACGCAGGGACACATTGTGGATTGATCTCAAGTTAACTTGAGGTTGTAAAGTCGAGACATCGTTCACCTCGGGAGAATCATCCATGCAAAATGTTGATGTTGGCTTTACCCATGTCGCCTTTACCGTCCGCTGTCTGGCCAGCAGCATCGATTTTTATACCCGCTACACGGCGATGACCGTTATTCACCAGCGCGAACCCAACCTCCCCTCGGCGCGTAAAGTGGCGTGGCTCAGCGATCGCACCCGACCTTTCGCCCTGGTGCTGGTGCAAAGTGATGACCCTGCCGACACGCCGCTGGGTCCGTTCGGCCATCTCGGCGTCGCCTGCGCCACCCAGGCGGAGATCGATGAGAAGGTCGCCCAGGCGCGGCGGGAAGGCGTTCTGCGCCGGGAACCGGAGCAGCTGGGCGATCCTGTGGGCTATTTCGCTTTCTTTGCCGACCCGGACGGTAACACCCTGGAGCTGTCATGGGGGCAGCGGGTGGGGCTGGAAGTCATTGCCGCGGGGAACGTCAGCTAGCCCGTCCCGGGCGCGAATATTTTCCACCGCCACGCCAGTGAAGGATTACACTTCAAAGGGATACCTCGGCAACACGGAGCATGGCGATGGGTAATAAGAAAAGCGGTCATCCTGTCGACGCGGCGGTGAAGATCGCCCCGCTCGACAATAAAGCGTACGAGAAGGCGCTGCGCAAGCTCCACGTTGAGCTGGTAAAACTGCAGCGCTGGGTGGTGCATAAAGGGCTGAAGGTGTGCATCGTCTTTGAAGGCCGGGACGGCGCCGGCAAAGGCGGCACGATTAAGGCGATCACCGAGCGCGTCAGTCCGCGGATCTTCCGGGTCGTCGCCTTACCCTCGCCCACCGAACGCGAGAAAAGTCAGCTCTATTTTCAGCGCTATATCAAGCACCTCCCGGCGGCTGGCGAAATCGTGATTTTCGATCGCAGCTGGTATAACCGCGCCGGCGTCGAACGGGTGATGGGCTTTTGTACCCCCGAGGAAGTGCAGAAGTTCCTCGACGGCGCGCCGATGGTGGAGCGCGGCATGGTCGAGTCGGGCATTATCCTGCTTAAGTACTGGCTGGAGGTCTCTCCGCAGGAGCAGGAGCGGCGCCTGCGGGATCGCATCGACGACGGGCGCAAGATCTGGAAGCTCTCGCCGATGGACATCAAGTCTTTCAACCGCTGGGATGAATATACCGCTGCCCGCGACGCCATGTTCGCCGCCACCGACACCGCCTGGGCGCCGTGGTTCGTCGCCCGCTCCGAAGATAAAAAGCGGGTGCGTCTGAATATCATCACCCACCTGCTGTCGCAGATCCCCTACGAAGCCTTGCCAGTGGAGCATGTCACGCTGCCGAAGCGCAAAATGAGCAAAATGAAACAGACCAATTTCCCCTTCCGCTTTATTCCGGAGAAGTTCTGATTATTTCCCGCCGCGCTGGTTAATGCCAGCGCCGGGTTTATTACCATAACCATGAATATTTCATGCGGTTGCTTTCCTCTGGAAGTTGCTTCGCAAAATAAAAAACAAATCCGAACCAGGTATTTCTTTTCATCGCACACCGCGTGATAATCAGCTCGCCAACAACAAGGAGCAGATAATGAAACAGAATGCCGTTAACAAGTCACAGACTCGCGATCGTACAACAACGTTTAACCCGCAAAACCAGGCACTTACCATCGTCGATGCGGACAAACGCCGAAAAGACCAGGAATTCATTAAGGCACTGAATGAGTTCACTGCCCGTGCAGGGTTGTTGTCAGAGGATCCTTTTTTCGGAGGGATTTAATGGCGGCACAATTTGATATCTTTCGTAACCCATCATCGAGAACCAATGCGTTTCAACCTTATTTAATGGTAATCCAACATGATTATTTTAATGACCTTGGTACACGTTTAATTGTGCCGCTGAGCTATCATTCTCATTTGACCGGCCATTATCATGCTGCCGCCCCGGTTATTAATATGGAGTTTGAGAAACTGTTCATCAACACGCCGGCAATCACCAGCGTGGCAAAGCAAAGGCTGGATAAAAAATATTTTATCTGCAATTTGGCTAAAGAAAGAACGACCGTGATATCAGCGATGGACGCATTAATCACTAACACATAAACCCGCTCCAGCAAAACTGGAGCGGGCTTCCTGGCCAGACGGCTTACTTCATCCCTTCGCGACTCTCTTTGATCGCCTCCAGACGTTCGACATCGCGATACCAGCGCGGGTGATGTTTCTTCGCCCAACGGCGGCTGACCTTACCTTCAATCATCCCCTTAATCGACCCCTTAACCCAGAACGCCATATACATATGGATAAGGATCGCGTGGATCAGAATAATGGCCGACGTCGCGTGAATTAACAGGCTGTAGCGAATCACCTGAATCGGGAAATAGTGGGCAAACCAGGGACGCCAGATAATCACGCCGGTCACCAGCAGCACAAAAATCATGCTCATGATGGTCCAGAACATCATCTTTTGCCCGGCGTTATATTTACCGACCCGCGCCACTTTATGCTCGTTGCCTTTCAGCACCTCCACAATGCCTTTCAGCCAGGGGATATCCTGTTTATCAGGGATGTTGTGATGGACAAAACGCACAAACATAAACATCAGGGCGATAAAAATCAGCACTCCGAAGAAGGGGTGCAGAATACGCCCCATCTGCGGGGTACCGAAGGTTTCCGTCAGCCACTGCAGGGTCGGGAAGAAAAACGAAATACCCGATAGCGCCACGAGGAAGAAAGCGATCACCACCGTCCAGTGACAGGCGCGATCGATAAAGGTCGTGCGCACTATCATCTTCGATTTACTCATCATGCTCCTCCTCGTCGTCGTCAACTTCCTTATTTGGCCCGATACCGATGTAGTGATAGATAAGCCCGGCAAAGGTAGCGATAAAGCCCGCCGCCGACAGCGGCTTCAGGATCCCTTTCCACAGCTCCACCGAGGTATCAATCTTCGGCGCAGCAGGCAGCTTGTGATAAAGCTCGGGCTGGTCGGCATGATGCAGGACGTACATCACATGGGTGCCGCCGACGCCCTGCGGGTTGTAAATCCCGGCCCTGGCATAGCCGCGTTTTTTCAGCTTAGCCACCCGCTCCTCGGCCACCTCCAGCATCTCTTTCTTCGTACCGAAGTGGATCGCGCCGGTCGGACAGGTTTTCACGCACGCCGGTTCCTGACCGACGCTGACCCGGTCCACGCACAGGGTGCATTTATAGACCCGGTTATCCTCTTTATTGAGACGCGGGACGTTAAACGGACACCCGGCAATGCAGTAGCCGCAGCCGATGCAGTTTTCCTGCTGGAAATCGACGATGCCGTTGGCGTACTGAATAATCGCCCCGGCGGACGGGCAGGCCTTCAGGCAGCCCGGCTCTTCGCAGTGCATACAGCCATCCTTACGGATAAGCCACTCCAGTTTGCCGTTCTGTTCGGTCTCGCTAAAGCGCATCACCGTCCAGGATTTAGCGCTGAGATCCGCCGGGTTGTCGTACACCCCGACGCAGTGCCCCACCTCATCGCGGATGTCGTTCCACTCGGAGCAGGCCACCTGGCAGGCTTTACAGCCCACGCAGGAGGAGACATCGATAAGCTTGGCGACTTCCGCCTTATGATCCCGCGCGCGCGGCGCGGGCGTGATCGGGTTGGTCGCGGAGCGTTTAATAATGTCTTGTGTTTCCATCGCCATTGAATCGCTCCTTACGCTTTCTCGATGTTGACCAGAAACGCCTTGTACTCCGGCGTTTGCGAGTTGGAATCGCCGACGTTCGGCGTCAGGGTGTTAGCGATATAGCCTTTGCGAGCCACGCCTTCAAAACCCCAGTGCAGCGGGATCCCGACGGTCTCCACCTGCTGGCCGTTGACGTTGAGGGTTTGCAGACGGCGCGTCACCACCGCCACCGCGCGAATAAAGCCGCGCTGGCTGCTGACTTTTACCCGGTCGCCGTTGGCGATGCCTTTCGCTTTTGCCAGCCCTTCGCTGATTTCGACAAACTGTTCCGGCTGCGCGATGGAATTGAGCAGCGCATGCTTGGTCCAGGTATGGAAGTGTTCGGTCAGACGATAGGTGGTCCCGACGTACGGGAACTTATCCTTCTTACCTAAGCGAATGGCGTCCTCTTCATACACACGCACCACCGGGCTGGAGACCACCTTCGGGTGCAGCGGGTTAGTGCCAAGCGGGGTTTCCATCGGCTCGTAGTGTTCCGGGAACGGCCCTTCCGCCAGCTTATCCAGCGCGAACAGACGACCCAGCCCCTCCTGCTGCATGATAAACGGCCCGGTGTTGCTCCCCGGCGGCGCGGTATTGAAGTCCGGAATATCATTCCCGACCCACTTGCTGCCGTTCCACTGGATCAGCATCCGCTTCGCATCCCACGGCTTGCCGTTGATGTCGGCTGACGCGCGGTTATAGAGCACCCGGCGATTGAGCGGCCACGCCCAGGCCCAGCCCAGCGTATTGCCCAGACCCGACGGGTCGGCGTTATCGCGGTTCGCCATCTGGTTGCCCTGCTCCGTCCAGCTGCCGCTGTAGATCCAGCAAGACGACGCGGTGGTGCCGTCATCGCGCAGCAGCGCGAAGCTATTGAGCAGTTGCCCTTTTTTCGCCAGCGGCGCGCCGTTAGCGTCGTAGAGATCCGCCAGCGCGTAGCCGTTGTTCTCTTTCGCCACCTCTTCTGATTCCGGACGATCCGGCTGCTTGTAGTGCCAGCCCATCTTCAGCAGCGGCTCAGCGCCTTTACCACCTTCGGTGCGGTACAGTTCGCGCAGACGATGGTAAATCCCGGCCAGGATCTCGCCGTCGTTACGTGCTTCACCTGGGGCATCCTGACCTTTCCAGTGCCACTGCAGCCAGCGGCCAGAGTTAGCGATCGAACCGTCCTCTTCGGCAAAGCAGGTCGATGGCAGGCGGAAGACTTCCGTCTGAATCGTCGACGGGTCGACATCGTTCGACTCGCCGTGGTTTTGCCAGAAGGTGGAGGTTTCGGTGACCAGCGGGTCGATAACCACCATATACTTCAGCTTGCTCAGGCTGCGAACCACCTTGTTTTTATCCGGGAACGACGCCACCGGGTTAAAGCCCTGGCAGATATAGCCGGTGACGTTGCCGTTATCCATCATATTGAAATACTTGATAACGTCATA
>ENA-UPSY01000318-UPSY01000318.1-human-gut-metagenome-genome-assembly--contig:-NODE-318-length-59105-cov-57.996798_pt1 | contig 59105 bp, 47 predicted proteins | sample MGYA00250044_ERZ773365 | MGnify/ENA primary metagenome ERZ773365 (study PRJEB29103, sample SAMN06111932) | human gut metagenome | biome: human gut; feature: ankylosing spondylitis patient; material... | reverse complement strand
CAAACTTTTCAAAGAACTCATTTTATTTACTGCCAGAGCCGCTTAGGCTTGGCGAATTTTTAACGAACTATTGTTAATAAGCAGATCAAAGACTTTAATATTTCTGCCAACCTTGGATGGAGTTATTCCAATTATTGGGCATTGGAAAGAGGATATAAAGGAACCTTACTGAAAGTTCCTAACAAATTTGCTGTTTCCAATATCGACCCGTCAAACGGCCGTACTTCAGAAAAAGGCGGTGACAGCCGTATCCGTAACCATGCTATTTTCGGCAACGTCGAACTGGGATGGAAGAGTATGCTTTACTTAACCTTGACCGGACGTAACGACTGGAACTCTCGTCTGGTAAATACCAACGAAGAATCATTCTTCTATCCTTCTATCGGTTTGTCTGGTATTATTTCGGAAATGGTACAGCTTCCTGAATTTATTTCTTATTTGAAAGTACGTGGTTCTTATACAGAAGTTGGTGCTCCAGTTTCTCGTTCTGGATTAACTCCTGGTACAGTAACAACTCCAATCGTCGGGGGTATTCCGTCGCCGACATATATTTATCCATTCACTGACTTTAAAGCTGAACGCACCAAATCTTACGAAGTGGGAGTTAGCTTACGCCTGTGGAACAAATTCAGTGCAGAAGTTACTTACTATAAATCGAATACATACAATCAGACATTCCTGGGAGATTTACCGGAATTCACCGGTTATCAGAAGATTTACCTGCAAGCAGGTAACGTAGAAAATAGAGGTTGGGAAGCTTCTTTCGGCTATAATGATAAGTTTAAAAACGGTCTGGCTGTTTCTTCTACATTTACATTCTCAAAGAATATAAATGAGATTAAGGAAATGGTGAAAGACTATCATACCGATTTGATGGAAGCTCCGATTAACATCCCGGAAGTACTGAAAGACAATGGCCGCGTTATTCTGAAAGAAGGTGGAAGTATTCACGATATTTATGCAAACACTTTCTTCAAGAAAGATAGTCAGGGATATGTTGAAGTAAAAAGTGACGGAACCTTCGGTCTGGAAAGAGGTGAGCCTGTATACTTAGGAAAGACATCTCCAGACTTTAACATGGGATGGAACAATGCCCTGTCATATAAAGGATTTGGATTCAGTTTCTTAATCAACGGACGATTTGGTGGAGTGGTTACTTCTTCTACCGAAGCTATCCTCGACCGTTTCGGTGTATCCAAACGTTCTGCAGAAGCTCGTGACGCCGGAGGTGCTCTGTTCCCAGGACAAGGTCGGGTAGATGCAAAGACATACTACCAAATGATTGGTACAGGAGGTTATGAAACTTCCGGATACTACCTGTACAGCGCAACAAATATTCGCTTGCAAGAAATGACATTCAGTTATACAATGCCAGACAAATGGTTTGCCAATGTACTGAAAGATGTTACCGTTTCTTTCATTGCTAACAATCCATGGATGTTATATTGCAAAGCTCCCTTTGACCCTGAGCTAACACCGTCAACAAGCACTTACGGACAAGGTAATGATTATTTCATGCAACCCAGCGTACGCAGTTTCGGCTTTGGCATTAAATTTAAACTATAAAAAACAAACCCTTTGATTATGAAAAAGATAAACCAATATAAATTTATAGCAGGCGTATTTGCAGTGTCACTATTGGCATCATGCAATTACGAAGAAATCAACACCAATCCATTTGAGCTGACCGATGAAGAAGGAGTCATGGACGGAGTTGCTGTAGGTGGTTTAATCACTACTATCGAACGTACAGTATTTCCAGTAGGAACACAGGCAGATGATACTGACATTATCAATCAGTATCAAACAGACTATCACTTATCGGCTGACTGCTGGAGTGGTTTCTTCGGACAGAATAATACATGGGGAGGCGGAAACAGTAACGTTACCTATTTCTTGAATGACAGCTGGATTTCCGGAACTTATAAACGTGCATATACCAACACACTTGACCCATGGAAAAAGCTGAAAGCTGCAGCCGAGAAAAACAATACTCCTGAAGTATTTGCCTTAGCACAAATCCTGAAAATTTCAGCTTGGCACAAAGCATTGGAATGTTTCGGTCCGATGCCTTATTCACATGCAGCCGATGCTACCATGAATATCCCATTCGATTCCGAGAAAGATATTTATACAGCTATATTTAAAGATCTGACAGAAGCCATTGAGATCCTGACAGAAAAGGCAGAAAATGGTGTAGAGGTTATGAGTGAATATGATGTTGTATATGCTGGTAACTCAACCAAATGGGTAAAATATGCAAATTCTCTGCTACTCCGTCTTGCTATGCGTGTCCGCTACGCCGATGAAGCCTTATCGAAACAATATGTTTCACAGGCATTGAACCATTCCATTGGTGTCATGACTGCCAAAGACGATGAAGCACAGATGAGTACAGGAGCCGGATACACATTCCGAAACAACATCTATTGGTTGTCTGAACAATATGATGAATCTCGCATGGGTTCGTCTATGTTCTCTTACTTAATGGGATATGAAGACCCTCGATTAAGTGCTTACTTCTTGCCAGTAGACTCTAAAAGCACACAAGGAAAAGAAGCGTTCGATGGGAAACAGTATCAGGCAGTTCCTGCAGGACATCTATATGGAAAGAATGATGAATATAAGATGTTTTCTAAACCTAACATACAAGCAGCTACACCAACTTACTGGTTACGTGCTTCCGAAGTCTACTTCCTGCGAGCTGAAGCTGCTTTAATATGGGACGGTGAATTTGGAAATGCAGAAGACTTGTATAAGCAAGGTATTGAAATGTCTTTCCAGGAAAACGGAATCAGCTCAGCCGTAGATGCTTACATGAATTCTGGTAAAACCCCGATCAAGCATGAAGTTGGTGGAAGTTATTCTTGTAGTTTTGCTGCTCCTTGCGCCACAACCGTAAAATTTGAAGGTAATACGGAACAGAAACTCGAAAAAATCATGATCCAGAAATGGATTGCTCTTTTCCCTAACGGACAAGAAGCCTGGACAGAATGGAGAAGAACCGGATATCCTAAACTGAATCCTGTTATGGCAAACAGAGGTAGCAGCCAAGGAGTTACAACAGAAGGAGGTATTCGCCGAATGATTTATCCTATCAGTTTCTACCAAACAGCTGACGGACAGAAGATTTATAACGAAGCCGTTAAAATGCTAAGCAACGGACAGGACTTACCTAGTACACACTTGTGGTGGGACTGCAAATAATAACCGAATAATTAATACAGTAAAGACATGAAAACACTAAAAAAATTATTATACATCATACCTTTATTGGGAGCAATGATAACCTCTTGTACCGATGTAGAAAACATAGAAGTAGAACACATCGGCGGATATAACACTTTAGGAGACAGTGAATATTACGCTAACTTACGTGCCTATAAGGAAACAGCTAAGAACTACGGACGTCCGGTTGCTTTCGGCTGGTTCTCAAATTGGGCTCCTTCAGGTGTAATGAGAAAAGGTTACTTATCTTCAGTACCCGACAGTATGGATATTATCTCCATGTGGAGTGGTGCTCCGGGAAGATATGAAATCACTGAAGCACAGAAGGCAGACAAAGAATTTGCACAGAAAGTAAAAGGAATCAAACTGCTGGAAGTTAGCTTACTTTCTCACCTGGGAAAAGGCAGAACTCCTGAATATATCTACGATGAGATTGAAAAACAGGCAGCCGAAGAAGGATGGTCTGACTCAGAACTTGCAGCAGCAAAAAAATACGCACGCTGGGATTTCTGGGGATTCAAATCGCACAATTTCGACAATACGGAAGAATTGAATCAAGCCTTGGCCAAATACGCTAAAGCACTTTGTGATTCACTTTTTGTCAGTGAATGGGACGGCTTTGATATCGACTGGGAACCGGGAGCTGGTTTTAGTGATTCAGACGGAACGCTGAATAACACAACAATCCAGGTACTGGTTAAAGAAATGGGCAAATATATTGGTCCGAAAAGTGACCCAGAAGGCAAAGGACACAAGTTATTATGTATCGATGGTTATATCAACTATTTTTCTGAAGAAATGGAAGAATATGTAGATTACTGGATTACTCAATCGTATGGTCATGGAACACCAGATTATACAAGTCCCGGTAACATCCCGGAAAAACTAATTATCACAGAAAACTTTGAATCTTTCGCTACTTCAGGTGGAAAATTACTTCAACAAGCAGCTTGGATGCCAGCCGAAGGGTATAAAGGAGGAGTTGGTGCCTATCGTTTTGACAATGACTATGACAATACCCCCGATTATAAATGGATGCGTCAGGCAATTCAAATCAATCAACAGGTATTCAACGAATGGAAAGCCAATCAAGGGAAAAAATAATACGAATCATGAAATTCTAAAGATATGAAACAACTATTAAAATATTTGGCGTTTTGCACCATAGCTGTATTGCTGAACAGTTGCAATGACAGTGAAAGCGACCTGCTGGAAGCAAAAGTTTACTTCGAAAGCAAAGAACATACCATTGAAGTTCTAGATGATAAACCTATCATTTATGAATTACAATCCAGAGTTTCTTCTGCATGCTCCTCTCCTGTTGAAGTATGTTATAGTATTGCAGGACAGAATGTAGTAAACGAATATAATAAGAAATACGGGACTAACTATGAAATGCTTAATGCGTCTAATGTGAAATTAGGAAGTAATACAACAAGCATACCTAGTGGAACAATTTACTCAGAAAAAGTACCTATAGAATTTTCAAATCTAGGAAATATAGAAGAAGGTAAATCTTATCTGCTCCCTGTATGTATTCAATCTTCATCCATCCCTGCTATTGCGGGAACTGACATTCTTTACTTTGTCATAACCAAGCCAGTACAGATTAAGAAAGCTGCTCAGTTCCAAAGTAATCACATTAAGATTCCTTTGGCTAGTGGAACAATATATAAGTCTGTAACTTATGAAGCACTTATCTATATTAATCAACTGCTGAGCAATAATACCATTATGGGTAATGAAGGAATTTTGATTCTTCGTATTGGTGACACAGCTTTACCAGATGGTCATAATGATTGGATTCAGATTGCAGGAACCAAACAGTATCATTCTACTCAAGCATTTGAAACAGGTAAATGGTACCACGTAGCATTCACTTATGATCAGCCTTCTGGTAAAACAGTTCTTTACATCAATGGTAGTAAAGCTGCTGAATCTACATGGGATACCCCAAGTTTCGACTTAGCTTCAGAAGGATCAGGAGGATTCTTCATCGGTAAGGTTGCCGGGTTTATGTGGGGAGAACGTCCATTCTATGGTTACATGAGTGAAGTAAGACTTTGGAATGTTGCACGCACAGAAAACCAAATTAAACAAAACATGCTGAACGTTGATCCAAATTCAGACGGTCTGGCAGCTTACTATAAGCTCAATGGAACTGATCAGTTTGAATCAGGAGGAACATGTTATGTAAAAGATGCATCACCTAATGGTATGGATGGTCTGGCAAACGGAGGAGGAAGTGCATTAAATATTATTGACCTGGAAACTCCAATAGCTATAAAATAAAAAATTACAATTCTTCATATCCTTTACTTAAGGATAAAGGAGTAAAGGAATGAAGAAAAATGCCTGCTTTTTTAACAGATTTGCTAAATATATTTGCAAGTTTGTGTAAAATCCGCCTGTATCCGCAGAGTTTGCGCATACAGGCGGTTCTTTTTTACGTTGATCCATGTTGCCTCTCTGCTTACGCAAGGACATAAAAAAAGCAGTTACGAAATTCGTAACTGCCTGATATTCTTTGTGGACCAGCCAGGGCTTGAACCTGGGACCTCCAGATTATGAGAACGATAAAATGATATTTTGTGATAGCCTTTTTAGCTGATTTTAATTGTATATCAGATGGTTATAGGTTTTACTATCCCCTATGAAACTCATTAAATGCCCCTAACTGAAACCGTTTGTTTACGCATTGTTTACGCAGAATTAGAGGAGCTAATGCCGCTGCTACTAAACCCTTTTGCATGTTTCAGCATAGTTCCATTAATAATCTATGTCAAATGATACCTTATGTTTTGCTCAAGTCTTATAGCTGTCGCAAATAATTTATAAGTTAGCGACAAACATAATGCAATGAACAAGTATAGAATACAAGGATACAATTTTTCTACATTTCAAATTGGCGAAATTCTCCATTTATTTGGTAAATAGTCCTAAAGAAATGACAGAGTATAGATGATTTATTGTATCTTTGTTTATTTAATTGTTATTTTTTAACGTAACTGACACGTGTATTATGCAGAATACTGGTAACATTAACAGGATAAAAGCAGTACTTGCAGAGCAGAACAAGACGAGCAAATGGCTTGCAGAACAGATGGGTAAAGACCAAACGACCATTTCTAAGTGGTGTACAAATACCTGTCAGCCAAGTTTAGAAACATTGGTCAAAATAGCAGAATGCTTGAATGTTGATGTCAGGGAGTTGATAGTAAAAACAGCAACGAAATAGTAAGAAATGTATAAAATAGAATGGGACAAAGAAACAGGTGGTGTGATATTGAATACCAGAGTCACAAATGAAACTTTGGGTATTGCTCCGCGTCCTGTGTTTTATGAGGAGTTGGATTTGCTTGGGCTGGATAAGTTGGGCTGGACATATCCTCATACTGAAGCCCCATTGATGTGGGCTGTCAACAAACAATACTACTATCGTGGACAGCGAATATTTGAAGCTAAGGGGGCAAATATATATAGCAAACCTACATTGGAATTTTGTAAAGATATAGCGCCAATGGATTTGCAGCCTGTTGACATGAAATCGATGTTAGCCAAGACTTCCGATTTAATGTTTGTTTTGGAGAATGAAGCCATTGAGTTTATCCGCGATACGTTCACTGCATATTCTCGTGTAAACCGCACCTTTGACAAGGCAGATAGCAATCAATTAGACTTTGAAGCGTTAGCTGCCAAGGCAGAAAAGAAGCAAAAGCAAAAGATGGCTGTGGTGAAACAGGATTGCGACTCTTTTGACATTATGCCTCTCGAAACGGCAAAGAATGAGGGCAAACGCGTATTGCTCTCTACTAAAATAGACCGCTTTATTGCTTCGTTTTCTGGTGGAAAGGATTCGCAAGTAGTTCTTGACCTTTGTACACGTGCCATCCCTCCTACTGACTTTGAGGTGATTTACAGCGATACGGGTTATGAATTGCCTTCTTCGTTGGAACTTTATGACGAGGTGCAGCGATACTACAAGGAGCGTTTCCCCTCATTGAAATTTCATATAGCACGCAATCATGAGTCTGTACTCAATTATTGGGATAAAATAGGTACACCGAGTGATACACATCGTTGGTGCTGCTCTATTATGAAAACAGCTCCATTATATAGGATGTTACGCTCTGCCGAATCCAAAAGGAATACGAAGTTTTTAGCATTTGAAGGGGTGCGGGCAGAAGAATCCGTAAAACGGAATGAGTATAATCGAATTGGCAAAGGAGTAAAGCATAATTTTGTTGTTAATGCACGACCAATATTAAGGTGGAATACAACAGAAGTGTTTCTTTATCTTTTTCGTTACAAATTGCAGATTAATGAAGCTTATCGTGTAGGCAAGCCAAGGGTAGGCTGTGTTTTATGTCCTTTTGGTTCTCCATGGGATGATATGATTGTCAGCAATTGTTTTTCGGATAAACTCCACCCATTTCTCTCACGTTTAGAGAAGATTGTAGAAGATAGGAATATTCCGAATAAAGTAGAATATATAGTAGACAGAAGATGGAAATTAAGAGGAAGTGGTAAGTTCTCGCAAGATAAGACATCAGTACATTTTGTTGTAAAAACAAATAGTTGGGAAGCTGTTGTAAAATATGCGAAAAAGAATATTATGGATTGGCTACCAGCTGTTGGTGATTTTAGTGTAAAAAATCAAGGCAATTTAATAAAAGGAGAACTCCTTTTTGGAAAAGAAGTCTTTGCTTTTGAGATTATATATAATATAGACAAAGAGGGATTTAGATTTATTCTTCATGACAATAATAATGTACAACTTCGTTATTTACTTAGAAGGGTGGTTAATAAGACTGCCTTTTGCATAAATTGTGAAGCATGTGAATTAGAATGTTCTTTTGGAGCACTTTCAGTTTTCCCAAAAATTCAGATTGACAAAAATAGATGCGTACATTGTCACAAATGTTTAGAATATCATAATGTTGGCTGTATTGTTGCAGATTCCTCAATGAAACCTTCGGAAACAAATATATCAAATATGAAAATATCAAAATACGGAACATTTGGAATTCATCAAGAATGGGTAGAACAATATTTGCAGGATCCCGATTCGTTTTGGAAAGAAAATGTATTAGGAGTTAAGCAAATTCCAAGTTTTAAGGCATGGCTAAAAGATGCTGAAATCATCAATGAAAAATGCCAAATAACTGAGTTCGGCTCACTTTGCAAGATTATTAATGAAGATAGCCATACTCTTCTTTGGGAAATAATCCATATAAATCTTGCATATAATAGTCCAATGATGAAATGGTATATTTCAACTATACCCATTGGCACAGAATTTAGTAGAAAAGAATTGGACAAATTAGCGATAGATTATTTTCAAACTTCATTCAAAGAAACAACGATTACATACGCTGTTCAAGCATTAATCCAATCGTTTAAATATTCACCTATTGGAGAGGATTTTTCTCAATGTGTATGTAAAGATGAAAAAGGGATTTTATTGAAGCGGCAAGCATATAATGAGCTTAGCCCTGAGGCTGTCGCTTATTCATTATATAAATATGCCCAAAACAAAGAAATCAGAATACTTCGGGTTTCTGATTTGTATAGACAGGAAGAAATGTTTGGGGTGTATAAAGAATTTGGGATATTGAAAGATAATTTATTAAAATCTCTTCGTTTCCTATCTTCTGGTAGCAATCGAGTGTTGGTCGCAGAATTAAATATGGGATTAGACCATATTACATTGCGTGATGATTTGTCTGCTATATCTGTTTTAAAAGAACTCATAAAATAATGAATAGGACTTTTCTCTGTTTGTACAATGACATGTTTCTTTCATTAAAGCAAGGAAATTGTTATATAGGCAAATCAATAGCGAAACCTTTGTTCTTACTTTCATTATTTGATTGTATCACTTCATACAAACTGAGGGAGAATCAGATAAAATGTGACGATTGTAATTTAAAGGAAAAATATGGAGAATACAGTAAGCGTTATCTAAATAAAACTCCTGTAGTTGTTCCTTATTACCACCTGTCATCATCAGAATTTTATCATTTGGTTTGGAAAAAAGATTTTACACTTACGCTAAATAGGCATACACCCTCCGCCAAATACCTTCGTGAACATCTCCAATATGCGAAACTGGATGATGAGTTATGGGAGTTGCTGCAAGATGATGATAACAGAGAATACTTTCGACGAAACATTATAAATAGATATTTATTAAAATAACAATGCGTCTATTATGGCTACTAAATATGACGATATTATAAAGTTGCGCGGAGGCAAAGCCTCTTACAACATTGAAAATGAAAAAGAAGGCGAGTGGGTATCTTTCATTCCCAATGAGCAGTTTAATAACGTACTACGTACCGTATTGAAATCCGTGCGTGGTAATGATATCGACAATCATAAGTCGTTTTGGATAAACGGAACGTATGGAACGGGGAAAAGCCATGCTGTGGCTGTAATCAGCCATTTGTTGGGCGATGATGTGTCTGCCATCAAAGAATGGGTAGACTATGAATATGGTGATTCTAGCCGATTCGGGCAATTGCGCGAAAGCATATATTCTCTTCGGGAGAAGATGCGTCTGTTGACGGTGAAAGTTTATGGCCTTAATGCAATGACGCATGCTGGCGACCTTGCTCTTGTATTGCAAAAAGCAGTAACCAATGCCTTGCGGAAAGCAGGATTGGGAGAATTGTGTGTGCCGACAGATTTTGAAACATACGTAGACCAGATACAGAAGAATCCTGAGATTTGGGATCATTTGATAGAAAATCATGTTCAGCTTTCTTCTATAGTAGCCAACAGAGAACAGTTGATAGCCAATCTTGAGGATAATGATTTGGGTACCTACCACCGAGTGAGCGAGACACTCAGGGCAACAGGGCTTGATGTTCGTCTCGATAATCAGAAAGTAGGGCAATGGTTTATAGAAGTACAGAATAAGCTGCGTGAGAAAGGCAAATACAACGGTTTGCTTATCGTATGGGATGAGTTTACGGATGTGATGACCGATGCTATCGGTTTGCCCGTATTGAAAGAGTTGCAAGAGTTGGCAGAGATTTTCATGAATGAAGAAAATAGTTCATTCCTCTTTCTCATATCTCATCCTTCCGCATTTGACAAATTAGGGTCGGAACAGATGAAGCAGACTGATGGGCGTTACCATCGCATGAAGTACAATATGGAGTCTGTTTCTGCTTTCAAAATTATGTCACGCAAATTTGAGGTGATAGACAAAGAACTTCATTCGTCAATGCGTCGACAATTCTATCAAGAGCACCGAGATTTGCTTGATATTTTCACTCAAAGCAGCAACGATCCGCAAAGTACTGTTGAAGATTTATTTAACCTATACCCCCTGCACCCTGGGACAGCTAACCTTGCCACACATTATGCAACGGTTGTCGGTTCTTCCAGCCGAAGTGTCTTTGAATTTTTGGGACAGAATGATGCCATCCGCGATTTTCTGAATAGTGAAGACTGCTTCCGCAATAAATATACTATTACAGCTAACTATTTGTGGGATTATGTGCTGAAAGTATTCCAAGACGATGTAACCAACTATGGAGCAGTTACAGAACGTTATAATTCTTACGTAAAGCAGGTAAGCAGTAAAGGGGAGGCGTATTTCGCTATCTTCAAAGGAATTTTGTTGCTGAATGCCTTCAATAATGTTTCTGGCGAAAACAACCAAGGGCTTGTAACTCCGTCAGAAACGAACATACATTATTTGTTCGAGGGGACGCAGTATGACGATGATGTTGATACGGTTCTGCAATGGTTTAGCAATGAAGGTGTTATTCAACGTGCTCCTGGTGGACTGTATTCTGTTCAGTTCTCTGCTTTACCATCTGGAGAAATTGAAGAGAAGAAAACGGAGATGCGTCAAGTGCAATTCCGTTATACCCATCAGATACTTAATTTTTCGGATGTAGCCAAAACGCAGTTTGAGAAGAAATATATGCAAAAGGTAATCCGTCCTTATTCTTTTAAATTTTACAGCGATGTGGATAACGACTCTTCACTGCGGAGTCAAATAAAGAATGGCAAGAAAGAAGCAAAAGGAAGTTGTTTGTTCTTTGCTTTATTGATGGTAAAAGATAATGATGAATTATCTCGTTTACGGACCTTTGCGGAAAAATGTTCCACCGATGAAGACGATAAAGATTTGGAGAATATCGTTTTTATTGTTTTTGATGAAGTGTTTGGGCAGAACAAATATGAGCAGTTTATAGAATATCAAGCCAATTATGCATGTGCCAGTAGTCATGGATTTGTAGACCAGACCAAAGTGCATCGTGATCATGCTGTGTCTATGGTAAAAGAATGGATGGAAGCAGCCCAGCGCAATAATGCGACAGTCTATATTAATACGGGAAAAAAGTCTTTCCAACAACCTATTTCGGTAAAGCATCTGTCAAGCATTGTCAATTCGGTCATATCTCCAACAATATACCCTTACGCACCAGATTCCTGTGAAATACTAAGGCAGAAGGCACCAAGCACCTTTTGGAAGGCACAAAATTCAAAAGAAATTGTGCGTACTTTCCTGTTTGCTACAACCAAAGAGGAAATTAGTCAGGTGACTGCGCAAATGCGTCCGATACAGTATCTTATTCAAGACTGTCTTGATGATAGTCTTAAATGGAAAGAAGATGTATCAGCCGAGCACCCCTTCAAGAATGTATTTGATACGGTGAACAATATTATAAAACATGCCAATAAGAGCCTTCCTTTTAACTTTGACGAGAAGTTCTCCATATTGACCAAACCGCCGTATGGTTTTTACGGTTGTTATGCGACAATGGGGATGATGGCTTTTGCCTTAAAGCCTTGGGTGAACAAGATATTCGATCCACAAGGAAAACCGCGTGACGCCAATGCTTTGATAGACGACATTGTTCTGTTGTTTAAAGTTTGGGATGACAATAAGTCAAATAGTAAGCTGAACTTTAAGTTTCAGACTCCAGAAGAAGGTAAGTTATGTAAAGAACTCATATCTCTTTTTAAACTTAATGGTGCAGACAGTACTTATAAAGATGTAACTAGTCTGAAAGATGCGCGTTATGCTATTACAGCTGATTTCCTTGCCAAACGTAATGCCCCGCTATGGGCAATAAAGTATGCCCCTGAATCAGCATTTGCTTCATTACCGATAGTCGTAAATATAACAGATAAGATAAAGCAACTCACAGACAACATTGTAAAAATCTGTATGGAACGGGAGTTGCGCAATCCGGCATTAGTAAACGAAACATTGTCCTTGATTGAAGAACAACGTTTTGAAATGAAAAATATTCTTAATGTGGAGGCAGCATTCAGTGAAGGATTTAAAAACTACTTAATGCAACTGAGTTATGTATCTGTAAAAGAAGATGAAGTAGAACCGCTTCGCAAGTATATCGAACAAAACTTGGAGTCGACTGTAGGCTACTGGACAGAAGAGGAAGTAGAAAAGAAAGCTTTGCAATGGCGTTCTGTACAACAAACCGTACAGATACAACATGTACCCTCAACTGTACACGAATCGGCATCAACAACTTCTACGGGATGGAGTTCAAGCCCTTCTGTACCCTCCTATCAGGTAGACTTGGCAGAAAAAAGGAATAAAGCTAAAGAACGTATAGCCAATATTACAGACATTCATGTCGCACAAGCCTTACTGACTAAAATCTGTGAGAAAGGTGATGAATGGTTATTAGATATGATAAACTCATAAAATGGAATAAGGCATGTACAAGGAATTTGATACCATAGAAGATCTCTACCAATGGATGGAGGAGGATAAAAACTGGACGGGAGCGGAAGCGAATCAATTCAACCGTTACCCTCTACGTTTTGTGCTTTTCGAAAATTTTCACGACTTTCGTGCATTTGCCGATGAATGTCAGAATCATAGCGTGTTTGTACAAAGCATGGAAGGTTGGATGGCAGAAGGATGCGATGACCAAATGCTGACTAATTCACAACTTGCTAGACGTTTTAAGGAGTATGTAGAGAATATTCCTGTCAACGACTTTGTAATAGCCCCATTCTCGGAAGTTACACGCTTCTATGAGAATAAGAGATATGCTGAATTCGATTCTCTCTTGAAAACAATCAGGCTGATTGAAGCTTCTGAAGATGCCCAACAAAATTATCAGCGCATATATGTTCCTATTATTGGCATGCAAAGCAAGATGGGCAAGTTCAAGAATGACCCCAATATTCATATATGGGAATATCATTCAGACAACAACGGTGACACTTATCAGCTCATTCTGTCAAGAGGGACAACGTATGGTGTACATGGATTAGGCAATGCATATACGCTATGTCCAGACTTAAAACATTGGATTTCGTTGTGGAAAAATGGAACAGGTATCAAACAGCGCATCATTTGTACATCAAAGACTATATTTGATAATGCTCATTGCGCCCAACCAGACAATGCCTTTGAGTATACGGTTTGTACTAATGCTTATGAATTCTTAAAAGACGGGTTAGGACTTGACATTACGACTTTAGATATAGATGAGGAAGACTTGCCATATTGGGAAATGTTGGCAAATGAAATAGACATAGATGATTTCTCCTTCGGTAATTTTATAAATGAACGGTTCAATGCTTTTTCGTTGGAAAACGAAAAAGACTTTGTACAAGTGTGGTTCGAGTACAAAGACGCTTATTCCAGATGGTTGCTTAAGATGTACTATCTCAACAAGAGGGACAACATGACATATCTCTGTAGAGTGCTGACCAATTGCAAGACCCAAAGCACTTCGGAACTTTTCTCGCAGATGGCAATACAAATTTTTGATGAGCCGTTCAGCAATGGTGCCATTAACCAGCGTCTTGTCTTTTTAGAGGAAGCTTCCCAACACGGAGCTAAGATAACAGACATGGCAGAGCAAAAGCTCAAAGCAAAATTAGGAGCCATCGCTGCAAATCCTTCGCTTGGAGTTGCTATGGCTATGAAATACATGACACCGCTTACTGTTTCTGAACAAGAATTGATAATAACTTGGCTGGGGCAAGGGAGAATAGAAAGAAAAGAAATTAAGAATCTGTTTCCACATTTATATTATTATACAGATCCTTTCTCTCTACAAGTGGACAAGGACAACTTATGGATAAACGATTATTTTGAGACTTATCGTGATGCAAAGATAGCTAATCGGCTCACAGATAAAGTTTCCTTTTTTATAAAAGAGAAAAATGCTTCATCGACTACATTCATGGCGTGGCATGACCAGTTCAAAACTGTAAAAACCATCCTTTATCATAGAGAAGACATAGATGTGTTCTATTGGATTGATGGTCTTGGCGTTGATTGGATTCCTTTCATAGTCCAAATTATAAAAAAACATCAAGTGGATGGGGCTTTCCTCAATGAAATATACGTGGCAATAGCAGAATTGCCAACTTGCACGGCAAACAACAAAGTTAAGTTGGAAGAATTGGCCTCAGGACAATTGAAGAAGTTAGGCAATATTGATTCTTATGCGCATGATCACAAAACTTATCCAAGCTACTTAATAAAGGAATTTGAAATTGTAGAAAAGTGCATAACGGATTTGTTGTCACAATATAATGGAAAAAAGATAGCGATCGTCTCGGATCATGGTATCAGCTATTTGTCGCAATTGGCAAGCGGCATGAATTTGGTAAATATAGATAGTGACCATTCGGGTAGATGCGGAGAGTGGGTGCAAGGCAGTGCTCCCAAAGACAACAAATATCTGGTATTGGAAGACGGCAGAACGATATGTGCATTGACCCATAGTTCTTTGACTAACAAAACTCCTATGGGTTTAGGGGCGCATGGAGGAGCTACGCCTGAGGAGGTTTTAGTGCCAATCATCATTATATCCGGGAAAAAGAATGCAAGCAACATTTCAACTGAACTGATGACTACAGAAGTGATTGCGACATCGCCTGTACTTCGATATAGGATTAAGGGCATCAGCAGCATAGATACTCCGGTTATTAAATATAATGATACGGAGTATCGTTTACATCATATCGGTAACGGTATTTACGAAAGTGAACGCCTGAATTTGGTAGATACAGCCAGAAAGGTTACTATTATTATCGGTGATTATAAACAAATAGATACATTATCCGTCAATACAGGTGTTGACGAAGATGACTTATTCGGAGACTTATAATATGCAGACATCAACAGTACAAAAAATCAGAGAGCAATTTGCTCCTATGGCGATATTCAAAGACCCATCTTCTACAAACAGCCTGTTTGCAGGACGCAATTTACCGTCATTCGTCAAAGACTTTATTTTGAAACGTTATATAAGTGCAGATGGGAGTGTCAACCGGCAAGGATTGACTGATTTCCTTGACAAAGTTATTCCTGAACGTCAGACAGAGGTGAAGGATAGACTTGATGCAGGAGAGGAATTGACTCTACTGACCCGCTTTATTATATACATTGATCTGGTAAAGGGATTGCGTAGATTCGGCATTCCTGACCTCGGCATAAAAATCAATGAAGGACAGATACCGCAATATGTATATAAGAACCATAGAGGTGAACTTGTTGATGGAGAAAAATGGGGTATCATTAAAATTACTGTTCTTCCAGATGAGGACGGAAAAAAGAATCATGTGGAAATGGTTGATTATAAGCCTTTCAAGCCATATAAGTCTGTCGATATTGATTACTTACGCAATGCAAGGGCAAGTTTTTCAATACAGGAATGGATTGACGTGTTATTGTCTGCTATGGAATACGAAGCTGATGGCTTTGAATCTACGACTCAGAAGATGGAATTTCTCACACGTTTACTGATATTTGTGGAGCCACGACTTAATGTGATAGAATTAGCTCCCAAAGGAACAGGAAAATCCTTCGTGTTCGGAAATCTCTCAAAATATGGATGGCTTGTAAGTGGTGGAAAAGTCACACGTGCTAAATTATTCTATGATAAAGCCAAACAACAAAATGGGATTATAAAAAATCATGATTTCACAGCTTTTGATGAGATTCAGACAATTATTTTCCAAGAACCTGCGGAAATTCAAGCTGCATTAAAATCATATTTGGAATCGGGTAAGACTACAATAGACAATAATGAATTTAGTTCGGAATGCGGATTGATGATAATGGGGAATATACCTCTTAATGAACAGCGTCGTCCATTGAACTACAGATATTTTGATTCTCTTCCACAATCATTTAGAGAGTCAGCCTTACTTGACCGCTTTCATTGTTTTATAGAAGGGTGGCATTTACCACGGATAAACAAAGGCATCATCTATAAAGGATGGACTATTAATGTAGAATATTTCTCAGAAATACTCCATACGTTGAGAACGCAAAATATTTATGGGCTTCTTTTTGATGCATTAGTTGGGTATGATAAGAATGCGGATACTAGAGACTTCAATGCTGTAAAACGTATTGCTGTTGGATATATGAAATTATTATTCCCTCATTGGACAAGTGTGGTGGACATTAATAAAGATGATTTTGACATTTATTGTCTTCAGCCGGCAATACGCAGAAGAGGAATCATAAAAGAACAATGCCATTACATTGATCCAGAATTCAAAACTGCAATGCCACATTTTTGGCTCAAAGAAGGAAGTGACGTTTCTCCAACATCTTCAAATAATATGGGGGTAGAGGAAAATCAATTATTCTAACAACGTGAGATTACCGTATATGGAGAATTTAGATAAATTGGTTATAGAATTGTGTAAGTTGCCTGACGAAACAGGATGGGTAGAATTCAAACACAATAATTGTGACCCTAAAATGATAGGTGAAGACATAAGCGCATTAGCAAACAGTGCGGTCATTGCTGACAGAAGTCATGCATATATGATATGGGGTGTGGATGATGGTACACATGAAATCATAGGTACGAATGTAAGACTCAAACAGGAGAAAAAAGGGAATCAGGAGATTGAGAACTGGTTACGTTATATGCTTTCTAAAAATGCGGATTTTGAGATACAATCCATAGACATTGATGGAAAACACATAGAAATGCTTATCATATCTAAAGCAGCAGGTGTTCCTGTGACATTTGAAAAAGTTGATTATATTCGTGTGGGTAGTTATACGAAGAAAATTATAGAATTTCCTTCTTTGCAGACACAATTATGGGATAAACTCCGCCATGAACAGTTTGAAGAGATATTTACTATGGTTGATTTGCAAATCAATGACGTTGTAAAGTATCTGAAATGCGATACGTATTTTGATATTCTCAATTTGCCTATACCAACAAGTATGGATGGTTATAAGCATTATTTGTTGGAAGAGGGTATCATTGTGAAACAAGATAATGGACTGTTTGCGATAACCAACTTGGGAGCGATACTTTTTGCTCGAAAGCTATCTGATTTTCCACGACTTGGAAGGAAAGCTATCAGGATTGTACAATATGAGGGTAATAATAGATTAACTATTCTGAAAGAAGACACCGCTAACGAAGGGTATGCCATAAGTTTTGAAAATGCCACAAAACTCGTGAATAATCTTCTTCCTGCCAAAGAAGACATAAACTCTGTTCGTAGGAAATCTATTAATATGTTCCCACTTCCTGCTATTAGAGAAGCCATAGCAAACTCGCTTATCCATCAAGACTTTTTCCTTACGGGTACTGGACCGGTTGTAGAAATATTTGAAAATAGAGTAGAGGTGACAAATCCAGGTACTCCACTTGTTGACATAATGAGGATTATTGATAATCCCCCAAAATCGCGAAATGAAAAACTTGCTTCCTTAATGAGAAGATTAAATATGTGCGAGGAGTTAGGACGTGGATGGGACAGAATGGTTATCAGTTGTGAGTTACAGCAGCTTCCAGCACCGCGCATTCAAATCTATCAGGAGTCTACAAAAGTTTCATTATTCTCCCATCTTGACTTTACAAATATTCCAGTGGAAGACAAGTTGTGGTCAACATATCTTCATGCTTGTATTAAGTTTACGGAAGGAAAGGCTTTGACTAATACTTCCCTAAGAGAAAGATTTGGCGTAGCAGAAACGTCTGCAGGAAGTATATCTCGTTTGATAAAAGAGGCAGTCAATAAGAAACTGATACGTCCCGTTGACCCAACAACAGCACCAAGATACATGAAATACATTCCTGTTTGGGCATGATTTAACTTGCTGGTAACTTGCCAAGGAATCATTCAATATACATAAACTATTGAAAATCAGATAACATAACCCCATTTTTAACTTGCTGGCAATTTGCTAGCAAGTTAAAACAGAGGCAGAAAACCGTCCATATTGGATGGCATCATACATGATACCTCATGTGGAACAATATACAACCACCCCCAATACCACCGTATAAACAAACAAAAAAATCACCAATACTTTCATCCAGAAGTCAGAGAACCAAACGCCTTCATTTCGCCTGAGGATTTTGCGCATATTGAATTCATGCTCCGTTAGCATCTTCGCCTGTTCGGAACGGTGATTTTCCAACATATTTTTCCATGTTTCAATGGCTTGGTTTAAGAGTTGTTGAAGCTGGGCAAGATGTTCGGATTTTATAGTTGCCTTGAACTGTGTGTTTTGCTTTGCTTTTACAATCGCATTGCAAATGCCGTTGATAATATTATTGGAACTACTAATAGCTTCCTGCAAAACCACCGCAGCCTCACCCTCAGCCTTAATAGCATCCAGAAGATCTTGATGGATTTTTAACAATGCCTCTTTTGCTTCACGGATTTCTGTGAGCCGCTTGTCTGCATCCTGCTTTTCAACCTCTAATTCATGATTGCTTTCAGCTTTTTTCAGCATATCATCAACGTTTATTGATGGAGTGATTTTTGATTTTCCAATTCCCATGATTTCTACCTTTTAATAGTTCGTTTATCTATGAAGTCCCTTTTTGCGCTTGCACATACTGTTTGCCATTCTTGCACAGCGGCGTGCCCATTCAAGTTCGTCCTCATCCTTGTCCCGTCCCCAGCTACTTGTGTCAGAACCACCACCGCCGCTTGAAGCCGCCATACTTGTGGCAGCATCCAAATACCCGGCAAAGAGCAAAAGAGCCGTGTGCTGTATCTCTTCAATCTTAGCTAACGGATGTGCCTCTTCTACAGAGCAATCCTGCCGAATGATAGTATCAGCGGCTTCGGATATCTTGATATGGAAACTGTGATATTCGTCTGTCGCTATATCGTAATGCTTCATAACAGGCTGCGAAGCAGTTAAAGGTTGTATAACAGGAGTTGTGTTGGCTGTCCGCGTTTGTTGGGGAACAGGTTTTGTCGGCTCGAATTTTCTTTCCTGCGGATGTAGCTTTGCCCAAGTAGTCTCAATTTTTGATGGAGTCAGGTTTCGCCCGACACCCAACATGGATGATTTGTAAATGGAATTGCCACGCTTGATAGAATAGCCATAAATTCCGCCACCGTCTTTTTCTTGCAGGTGCACTTTATAGCCCCGTTTCACCAGTTCCATTTCATACCTCTGCCAACTGAATTCATCCATCGTGCGGAGTATCTCCATGCAACTGTCTGAGATTTCTTGTCTGTGACGTATGCCTATTTCTTCAGATTGTACCCAGCCTCGTCTCTCGTTAATGATGTTCGCAGCCATGACAGCCCTTTCGCCAATCTTATGACTATCATTGATTTTTCCGTCCATGTCCACACGGTTGGCATCAATGTGTAGATGGAGAATGCCACTTTTAGAATCACGATGCAGGGCGACTATGTATTGCGAGCCTTTGAGGTTGGTCTGCTTTGAAGAAGCCCGCTTGGTCTTGCCAGAGAGATCAATGGAATCAAACACGCGGATGAACTCATTTGACAAACGTACCCAATCGTCCATCGCCCAGTTCCGGCTTTCTTCCTCGGATGGGGAAATCTCAATTCTTATCACATTCCTGCCAAGCGGTCTGCCCTTATTGATGTTCTCTGCAAACTTTTTCTGCACGAGCATCATACGACCGTACATCGCTTCCGGCGAAATATCATCGGGCAAGAAGTTGGCTTTGACTATATCCGCTTTCTCCTTGTTGACGGAATATCTTATGGCATTTGCGCCATGCGATATGGTAGAGGCTTTTGCTATCATAAAATTTATTCAGTAAGGTAATTTTCTATCTGGCTCCAGCGGTTGATAAGCTGAGTAGCGGCTCTCATCCATTGTTCCACAAATCGGGTATCGCTGAAATACATTGCCCGTTTGTCCGCTTGGATGGATTTCACGGCTGCTGCAATACGGATAAGGTCACCCCTTGCATCCGTCAGACTACACAAGGCTTCCACCTCACGTTCAGACAACCGTTGCCGTGGATGTTGTCCTAAGGCGGTACGGCGCACATAATCGCTCATGGATAAGCCACAGGTCTTGGCAAGTTCTGCCGCTTGGGTATATTCCTGCTTTGTTACCCTAGCTTCAAGCCGCAGAGTGCGCCTTGTAACTTTCTTCTCGTTTTCTTCATCAACTTCCTTGTCGGTATTCTTTTTCTTCTTCATGTTCTGTTATGGGTGAAACATCAATAAAAAGGGTCAGCACGGTGGGAGCTTGCGACTGCCGGAATATGCCTATGTGGTACAAATAAGCGAAGCGAATTTGTGCGACATAGGAACTTCTTGCAATACTACATACAACAGTTTCGGACACACCAACTTTCTGATACGGCTATATCTGGTTGTCAGCCGGAATATCTCCGCCGGAATCTTCCGTTGCTGCAGTCTGTGGGGAAACAGAAGGGAAAGAAGAGGGAGAAGGCTGTTTGCCTTCATCTGATATAGCTGGCATATCCTCCTTATCGTTTTGCCGGTCTTTCAGTCGGACATAAAAAGGATTGTCTATGCGGTTTCCGTCCTGCATCCATGCTGATATACATTTCAGTGTGTGGATACTTGTCCGGTTACTCTGCGTGGATGCGACAATTCCCAACTGGTTCATCTTATCAAGCACACGGGATATGGTCTTTTTGTCATAGCCCAACTTGTTAGCTAAATCCACTTCTGAAAGAACGGCTTGCCCCACTTGCAAGGTTGTGGAGAAACCTTTTATGGCATAATCGGTTTCTTTCAACACTGCCTCCTCAATAAGTCGGTGCAGAATCTTCATGCGGTCAATGCCGTATTTGCTTCCTGCCAGATACGCAAGCTGCTCTGACGAAAGCACTATACAATAATTCAAGTCTGTTTTCATCATCTGTCTGTTTGAAGATATTTTATAAATGGTACAGCCAAAAGAGAAAGTCAGCGGTGCATTTCATGTCCTCTCTCCGGCATATAATACTCCCTATCGTACGCAATATGGTCAAGTACGTCTTGCAGTCTGTCAAGTTGGCGACTATCCAATACACGGATGGCGGCAATAGTGATGTTCTGCGAAGCGATACGTCGATGTTCGCGGTTCCTCTCTGACATGCTGCCGTCCCCATCTGCATAGACGCTCCGCAGATAATCGTTCACAGCTTCGTTCTGTGCTTTGCTTGGATATGCCGCAGGGTAACGGTTTTGAATATACTCCACCATGTGGCTGACCGCGTTTGCCAGCAACGGTTCACGATTTTGTAGTTGTTTGATAAGTTCTTCCTTTCTCATGTTTTCAACTATTTTGTCCCATGTCCCAAGCATTTCTTATAACTTTCTCTTTTATTTGTTTTTTGTTTTCATCTTTTTTTAGGGGAAAAGAGGGACAAAGGGACAGATATTCTTCTTTTCCCTTAGTTTGAGATTTAAAATGGTAGCTCCTGTTCACTAGGTAATGAAGTACAGACTTCTTCGTTTGGTGCGTCCACTCTCACCCACGGATGCTTTGACCGTCCGGTCTTGTCACAATAGGCAGGATGCAACCCTTTGACCTTTTCCTGATCACTCCGTTTCCAATTAGGAATCATGGACATCAGGCGATTGATATATTGTGATGTGTATTTGGCAGGATTGCGTCTGACCAAATCATTGGGCATTTCCTCTATAATCTGCCGGGCACAAACCATGTTGAGCGAAGTCATTGTTGAGTTTGGTTCTGAGTATGCTCCCTTTTGATAAGCCTGTCGGATCGGAATGGTCCAACTTGCATATTGGACGGGAATCTCACGCTCCAAATACATTTCCAGATCTTCTATGATGGGGTCAACAAGGATGTTGGAATGTTGTACCTGCACTTCATTGGCTTTGATTTCTAAATCTGGTGTTAGGTAAAGTTTCATTCCTTGCCGATAATAGGCGTATGCTTCTGCCCAAAGTTGAGGGACAGCACGTTGCAGAGTATCCAGCCATTCCGATACATGGCCGTTTCCTTTAACCGGGATTATCCACCAGCGGCGGTTTCCGTTGTCTCCTTGCAGGAAGTTTGTCTCATTGGTAGTAGCCGCAAAGACATTATGCCGCATAAACTCCACAACCTTATGTCCGTATGCAGGGCGCATATAGTCGCTGCAACGGCTCAGGAAAGCTTTGGCAGCCTCTGCGTCATTCGCCCGCTTCAAACCATTCAATTCGCTGATTTCAATAATCCAGCCATTGGTTATGGTTTCTACCTTCTCCTTGTCACCACTGGCAAAAGAGAACGAATCGTTGAACCACTTTCCACTGATGGTCTTGAAAAAGGTGCTTTTCCCGATACCTTGCGGACCAGGCAGAGTCAGTACGTTGTCAAACTTGCAACCGGGGGTGAAAACCCGGGCAACAGCCGCCACGAACCATAGTTTTGTCTGTTCCCTGACAAGCGGCGTGTCCTCCGCTCCCAAATAATCAATGAGGGTTGTGGCTATACGAGGCTGTCCGTCCCATGTCTCTTGGGTGATGAAATCCTGTACAGGGTTAAAACTCCGTTCCGAAGAGGTCGTTTTTAGCATTTCAAAAACTTTATTCTGCGTCAGATGTAATCTGTATGTCCTTTCCAAATAGTCTTGTATCTTTCCTGCTGATTCTTCATCAATCTTGTTGCCATTGACATTGCGAAACAAATGGCTGAAACATACATCGTCCTGACAAAAAGTATCATATCTTATCTGACTAAGATTCTCATCCAAAGTGAAAATAAGTCGGAGGTTACTGATGGAACGGACTGGATTCCCATAGCTGTCTGTTACCAAATCTTTTTTCCAATTATCGTCCATATTATTGTTCCTTAATATGGATACCACCTGATTCCTTTGCTAAAGACAGTGCAAGGTCTGCGTCCACAATGATTTTTCGTCCTATTTGCGTAATAGCCTTATCTATGATACCGCTCTTCTTAATGCGGTTTGCCGTAGGTACGCTACATCCGAACACACGGGCAATACCCTCTATGCCATAATAGTTGCCTTTGGAAGCCATTGGGGGTGTGGACTTCTCGGCGGATTCTACACTTTTTGTAATGAGAAAGCAAAGCTCCTCGCCAGTCATCATGGCGATAGGCTTTTGAAGTAATTGGTTAAAACTGAATCTTTCTTCCATACCTTTACTTGTTTAGTTATTAGATACTTTAAGTTTCGGCTCAACTCTGTGAAACCGATTTCACAAGCAAAAGTAGTTTATGAAACTCTGCGTATTGGTCGGTTTATTTATAGCTTAATTTTACCGACCGAATTACAACAGATGTTTGCAGTAAAAAAACGAATAGCTAGATTTCCCAACTACCCGTTATTGATGAAAAAGTCCGTCCATCGGTCTATTATTCGTTTTGCCTTGACGAAGCTGTTCCCTCTTTGAGGCAAGTCTAAAACCATATCCTTGATTTCGCCATATCGTTTCTGTGGTATGTCGTGCCCGTAATGCAGTTGGGTGAACTGTTCGATGGCACGGTGGAAAGTCATGTATCTGATAGATGCTTTTATTCTGCCTGCTTTTACCAATGATTTCAACAGATAGGCAAGGCTTATGTCCTCGGTATTCTCTTCAAGGAATAAACAGATTCCTTGCTTGATGCGTTCCTTGTCCCCAATGAGGATATCATCCAATGATTGCATAAGCTTTTTGTTTCCACGTCTGCCTTTGACTTTTCGCAAGGCAAACATAACTTCCTTCCATATTTCAGGGTTACACTTCTCTACAGTATCTTCCCAATCCGCTTTAGTTGCTGTGCCCATCTCTATACTTCCATTGACAAGCATGGTAACGCATGATTTTATTAGAATCATGTCGCCATTGTCAATCTCTCCACTGTTCAGCAGGCGGTTAAGTAACTTTGCCATACGAGACAGACCGTGGTCAAACACGACAAAATAATACATGCAATAAGCCAAGTCTTCTTTCTTTTCCATCACACGGTCATAGAGGTTAGCCATAAATCCACCAATAAACACCGCATGGGAGAGGAAAACAATTTGAGAGATATAGGTCAGGAACTGATAGACCATTTTTCTTTCCAGTTTACTCAACAGATAGCATCCTTTGCTGTTTTTCATAAGTACATCCAGTTGCTCTATCAAATAGGATCTCGTTTCCTGCGGTAAGCGGTTCCAAATTTCAATAGGTGTTCCGGAATGAACCATCAATAATTCTGACTTTGGGGATGTGAGCAGCTCTACCGTACCCGTTTTTACATTGATACCTATCCACAATCGTTTGTTGGTGATACATTGGGCGATGGTTTCTGTATATTGACCAGCCCATTGTCGGTTTGCGATGTCTGGTACATCCTTCCCGTTGGCAAAATCTGAAAGCCAATTGTACATAATCAAGGCTTCGGGTGGTGTGCAGTCCCGCATCATCTGGTACATGTCCATCAGAACAGTTATACCACCTTTAGCCACAGCATCTATGCGCTTACAAAAGTTGGTATATACTTCTTCATTGGCTGATTTCCATGCACGGATAGCCATATCAGCAGTGTCCTTTCTCTTGGAATAGGATTTTATCCTTTCTATGAAGTTTCTCATTGTCTTATGCTATTAAGGTTGTCTGAACAGTTTGAGCAATTCTTCTGTGGACATGCTTGCCAGCTTTGCCAACAGAGCATCCCTTTCAGAAGTATTACCCAGGTTTAGCAGCTTTGAATTGTTCTGCATCTGAATGTCGAGAGGATAATGCTCGATGTAGATTTGAGTAATGGCATGGTCTGAAGAAGCATGTCCCATGCTCTCCGAGATATAATCCATATCCACTCCGGCATTATGTAGGTTGGTGGCAAATGAGTGTCGGCACCAAGTCCCGGACGGACAGATGGACTTATCCCAATTCAATGCTTCATGGCATATCCTAATAATACGGTCTTTTACGTTTGAGTTTTCCTGCATGGTATATTTACGGCGCAACTCTTCTGTTTCCGCACCTTTTAATATATGAGGAAAAACAAAGCCACCCCGAGTCGGAGGTGCCGCCACTTCATCTAACACATATTGTAAAGGAGGGATAATGGGAACGATTACTTCAGAACCATCGGCACTTCTTCGGGAAGTTTTCTTTCGGTTGAAGCGGAAAGCCTTGCCATCTGTCTGATAATAATAACTGTCGTAAGTCAATCGCCCTGCATCTGCCATGTTGAAGCCGTTACACAGGTACTGGGCAAGAAACAGTCCCAATGAATAGTGGGCACGTTTGGTATATTCTTCCGACCAATGTTCGGGATATTTCTTTGAGACAAAAAGATTGTATAGTTCCGTCATCTGACAGACATTCAGAAAGCTCTGTTTGCGCTTCGCACTCTTGGGTATGCTCACAAGTCCTTTCTCCTTCTTATTAGAAAAAGGATAAGGAACATCTTTGAGATAGCCTTCATGTACACATCTGTTCCATACGGCACGGCAACAACGGAGATAAATCCCGGCGGTAGTATCACTGATTTTCCCGACTATCGCCCCATTCTCGTCTTTTACTCCATTATGCATACCGTCTTTCCACTTCTGAATTTCCGCAGCACTGATGTAGAATCCTCTAATCATATTGGTTCCGAGAATTTTTCTGAATGATTTGAGTGCGCACTCGTAGCTCTCTGCCGTGGTAAAACGTGTACCGCCATCGTCTGTACGCAATTCATGAATAATTAGTTCCCATATACCAATAAAGGATTGTGACTTGGTCGGATCTTCTTTGAATAGCATCACTCCCTCCCCCATGACACATTGACGTACCATTTCAAATGTCAGGATGCCACCTTTATTCAGGTTCATCAGAATTTCTTTGTATTTGGGGACAAAGCTATCTTTCCACTCTTTTTGAAGTTTGTAGTTCTCGCTCTTGCATTTAGTCGCATTACAGATGTCTGAGAACTTTCTTTCAGTGAAAGAACTTCCGACAGTAAGATAAAAGAATTTGCGGTCTATCGTGAAACGGAGAGATAACGGAAATTCGCACGCGTTTTTCCTACGGGTACGTGAGTCCAACACGACAGAAACAGAACAGTTCCGTTCCTTGAAAAGCGACAGGGACTTTGTCAGTTTTTCCATTGCATTCATTGTTTATGTTCAACATAACCTCTGAATACAGACGCTTTGCAATGTGAGGCATACATATACAAAACACTGCATATAACCACAGAGTCCCTATCCTTTAGGCGAATAAAAACATTGTCGTTATATGCAGCGGTGCAATCTCGTTGTCTTCTGTCGCTGACTGGTAACCGGGCTTATGCTAATCGGTCTCAACCCCTAAAGCAACTCTCGCGTTTCGTTTATCATAGAGTGTCCTCCGACTGGCACTCCCTCTACGCATTGATTCATCGGAATGGGATAACCCTCCCACGGCGGTTAGGCAAACTCATTTTTCTTTTTAAGAAAGAGCACCACCAAGGTTATGGCTTGCCACAAATGCATTATGCGATACAAAAGTACGATATTATTCTATAAATCAAGGTGTAAACAGAATATATTTGAGTTTATTTAACCGCCAAGCATAGTCATATTAACAGAATATTTCAATGAATTATGTTATAGAATGGCATGGGATTTCATAGAAATTCTATGTGTAAACCGAGCCAACTCAAACTGTTTGTTTACGCATTGTTTACGCAGATAAAGAAAAAAGCACTTGCGATTTCTCGTAAGTGCTTGATTTTAAGAGTGGACCAGCCAGGGCTTGAACCTGGGACCTCCAGATTATGAGTCTGTTGCTCTAACCAACTGAGCTACAAGTCCGATATTAAGGTAATCCCTTAAATCCGAGTGCAAAAGTAATAGATTAGCTTGAAACTTGCAACATTTAAGAGGATTTTTTTATAAAAAAAACAAATATATATAGGCATATCAATATATATTGTATTTTTGTGCTACTTAATCAATTAATAACTAGGCATTATGTCACAAAACACAAATGAATCTCATTTGACCGGACTTACCGACCAGGAAGTCATTGCGAGCCGTGAAAAAAATGGAGTAAACCTATTAACTCCTCCCAAACGTCCCTCCATATGGAAACTTTATTTGGAGAAATTTCAGGATCCTGTTATCCGAGTATTATTAGTTGCAGCAGTTTTTTCACTTATCATTTCAATTATTGAGAATGAATATGCTGAAACAATTGGTATATTTTTTGCTATTTTTCTGGCAACTGGAATTGGATTCTATTTTGAATACGATGCCAATAAAAAATTTGATTTGCTGAATGCCGTGGGCGAAGAAACTCCCGTAACAGTAATTCGTAATGGAAAGATAAAGGAAATACCGCGTAAAGATATTGTTGTAGGAGATATCGTCATCCTAAATACCGGAGAAGAAGTTCCTGCCGATGGAATGCTGGTGGAAGCTGTTTCTTTGCAAGTCAACGAATCGACACTGACCGGAGAGTTAATGGTAAATAAAACAACCGATGAAGCCCACTTTGACGAAGAAGCAACATACCCCTCGAATTCTGTGATGCGTGGTACGACCATTACAGACGGACATGGTATCATGCGCGTAGAACGTGTTGGAGATGCTACAGAAATCGGTAAAGTAGCCCGTCAGTCTACAGAACAAAGTCAGGAACAAACACCACTGAATATTCAGCTTACCAAATTAGCAAACCTTATAGGTAAAGCAGGGTTTACAATCGCAGCACTGACCTTTATCATATTCACCAGCAAAGATTTATACCAGTATCTCACGGTAACAGAAGTTACTGACTGGCATCAATGGCTAGAAATAGCACGTATTGTCCTGAAATATTTCATGATGGCTGTCACTTTGATTGTTGTAGCTGTCCCAGAAGGATTGCCGATGAGTGTGACGCTCAGCCTTGCCCTCAACATGCGACGTATGCTGAAAACGAACAACTTAGTACGAAAAATGCATGCTTGTGAAACAATGGGTGCTATCACTGTTATCTGCACAGATAAGACAGGAACTCTTACACAAAATCTGATGCAAGTATACGAGGCACAGGTCGATGAAAGCCAGCCTGAACTGATAGCGGAAGGAATAGCTGCCAACTCTACTGCATTCCTTGAAGAAAAGGTGGAAGGAGAAAAACCTTCGGGCGTAGGAAACCCTACCGAAATAGCTCTCTTACTCTGGTTAAATGGTAAAGGACAGAACTACATGAAACTGCGTGAAGAGGCTAAAGTCATTAACCAATTGACCTTTTCTACGGAACGCAAATACATGGCTACATTAGTAGATTCGCCGATTCAGAAAAAACGGATACTCTACATCAAAGGTGCCCCAGAGATTGTAATGGGCAAATGTAACCTGGATAAAGCTCAGATTGATAAGTATAACGAACAGTTGCTGGCTTACCAGAATAAAGCTATGCGTACACTTGGTATAGCTTATAAAGTTATTCCGGAAAACGCTTCTGACGACTGTGCAGAACTAGTCGGCGAAGGCGGTATGACTTTCTTGGGAATCTTTGCAATCAGCGACCCGATTCGCCCAGACGTACCCGATGCTGTAAAAAAATGCCAGTCAGCTGGTATTGGAGTAAAGATTGTAACAGGAGATACTCCGGGAACAGCTACAGAAATTGCACGCCAAATTGGTCTTTGGCAACCTGAAGATACAGAGCGTAACCGTATTACCGGAGTTGAATTTGCTGCATTAAGCGATGAAGAAGCCCTTGAACGCGTACTCGATCTGAAAGTAATGAGTCGCGCACGTCCTATGGATAAGCAGCGTTTAGTACAGTTGTTACAACAAAAAGGAGCTGTCGTAGCAGTAACAGGAGATGGAACCAACGATGCTCCTGCATTAAATCACGCACAAGTAGGATTGTCAATGGGTACAGGAACATCTGTAGCAAAAGAAGCCAGTGACATCACATTGCTGGATGATTCATTCCACAGCATTGCAACTGCTGTAATGTGGGGACGTTCACTGTATAAAAATATCCAGCGCTTTATCGTATTCCAGCTTACAATCAATGTTGTTGCATTGTTAAGTGTATTGCTGGGTGCATTCTTCGGAACAGCCTTGCCACTTACCGTAACGCAAATGCTTTGGGTAAACCTGATTATGGATACATTCGCAGCTATGGCTCTTGCTTCCATCTCACCAAGTATGGATGTAATGAACGAAAAGCCTCGCCATCGCACAGATTTCATCATCACCCCTGCTATGCGTAATAATATCTTTGGTGTAGGCTTAGGCTTCCTTGCTATTCTGATGGGATTACTGGTCTACTTCAAAAATCTCCCAGGTGGAATGGACACACATCATCTGACAGTCTTTTTCACCATATTTGTGATGTTGCAGTTCTGGAACCTGTTCAATGCAAGTGTATTCGGCACTAACCATTCAATCTTCAAGGATGCCAGCCATGCTTTAGGAATGCTAAGTGTCGCTATCATTATTCTTGTAGGCCAGATACTCATCGTCAGCTTTGGCGGCAAAGTATTCCGTACTGAGCCTCTTCCTTTAAACGAATGGCTGTATATCATCGGAGGTACATCATTTGTTTTATGGATAGGGGAAATATGGAGAGGAATCAAACGCCTGGGGAACAAATAAATCGATGTCACAAACATTGGTTATAAAATGAATAAGCCAATAAAAAATATCATCTTCGACTGGGGAGGCGTATTGATAGACCTGAATCTAGAAGGGTGTATCAGCGCCTTCGAACAGGCGGGAGCAGTCAATGTACGCAATCTGCTGACAGGGACTAATGAACTGGGCTTTTTCCGCGATTACGAATGTGGAAATATAAGTACCCCTGAATTTCGTGCAGCCATACGTAAGTACATCAGCCAACCGCTTACCGATGAGGAAATTGATCGGATGTGGAATATGGAACTGCTTACAATTCCTGAAGAGAAGCTCCATCTGCTTGCTGAATTAAGCAAAAGCTACCGGCTATTCTTATTGAGCAATACAAATGAACTTCATTGGAAATATGGTTCCAGACAAGCTTTCTGCCATAACGGAAAGGACTATAAAACATATTTTGAACGTATTTTCCTCTCATATCGTATGCATCTGTCGAAACCTGACCCCGCGATATTCCAAGTTGCCTTACAAGAAGCAGAGCTTCAGCCGGAAGAAACTCTGTTTATTGATGATGCGGAAATCAATTGTCAGGCAGCTGCCTCAACAGGTATACAGGTAGCCCACTACACACCAGGAACTGATCTTGGCGATTTATTTAAATAAAATCCTACATGAAAATCATAACAGACGAGATTAAGCAGACACTTTTACCTTGCGTAGCAACTATAGGTTGTTTCGACGGACTACACCGCGGCCATCGTTTCCTCATCAAACAGGTTTGCAAAGAAGCCCGGCAAAGAAACTTCCACAGTGCTCTCATAACCTTTCCGATACATCCACGTCAGGTTATGCAAAGTAGTTACCGTCCTCAATGGCTTACTTGTCTGCCTCAAAAGACAGCTCTCATCCAGCAAACGGAAGCGGATTACTGCATCATGCTACCATTTACCAAAGAACTGTCACTGCTTTCTGCACGTGAGTTCATGCAATTACTCCGAGAACGTTTTAATGTCCGTGTTTTGGTTATTGGTTATGACCATCGCTTCGGGCACAACCGCTGCGAAGGTTTCGATGATTATTGCCAATATGGAAAGGAATTGGGTATAGAAGTAATTCGCGCACAAGCATTGATAGAGGATGGAGTGTCTATCAGTTCGTCTGTCATACGCAAGGTCTTAAAAGACGGTGATATACAACATGCAAATCATTATTTAGGCTATCACTATTACCTGGATGGAACTGTCGTGGACGGATATAAAGTAGGACGCAAGTTAGGCTTTCCTACAGCTAATCTTCTCCCCTCCTGCCCCGATAAACTAATTCCCAAAGAAGGAGTATATGCTGTATATGCGTATATTGACGAAGTACGTTATGCCGGCATGCTGAATATCGGTCATCGTCCAACAGTTGACAATGGATCCAACCTAAGTATTGAAGTTCATATACTCAATTTTTCAGGTGATATTTATAATCATCATATGCGGATAGAGTTTATCGAATTTATCCGTCAAGAACAAAAATTTGATAGTCTGGAAAAACTGATTGCCCAACTGAATACTGACCGTGAAACAGTATCCCGCTTGCTACTGCACAGTTAAGGAATTATTCAGGTATTAAGACAAAAAATATCCCCGACATCTTTTTATTTAAAGAAATCGGGGATTACAAAAAACTATGATAACAAATTACAATTCCTTAATGCTGACAGCTACACCTCCACTCGGAGCAAGACGTTGTTTCAATTTTGTCTTATTAGTTACTTTCTTTGTAGAAATCACATATTCCTTTGGATTTGTACGCCAGTCAGCTGTTTTTCCATCGGCATAAATAGTTGCCTGATATTTCTTTCCAGCCGGAAGGAAACTCAAATCAATAACGGCTTCACGACTGTTTTCATCAGTAATTCCACCAATATACCATTCGTTCTTTCCTTTCGCCTTACGGGCAATAGTGATATAATCACCCGGTTCAGCTTCCAGAATATATGTATTATCCCAGTCCACAGCTACATCTTTAATAAATTGAAAAGCATCTGGATATTTTTCATAATTCTGATACAAATCGGCTGCCATCTGAAGCGGACTGTACATCGTTACGTAAAGTGCAAGCTGTTTAACCAATGTAGTACCTAATTTTGCTTTGTTTGAGCCATAAACAGAAAGATCACCTTCAAAGATTCCCGGAGTATAATCCATCGGACCACCCATCAAACGGGTAAATGGCAAGATAGTCTGATGATCCGGACGGATTCCATTGAAGGACTCAAATTCCGTTCCACGTGCTGATTCTTGAGCTATCCAGTTAGGATATGTACGATACATACCAGTAGGACGTACAGCCTCGTGTGAATTAACCATAATATGATATTGTGCCGCTGTTTCTGCTACTCGATTATAATGGTTCACCATCCATTGTCCGTCATGATGTTCGCTACGCGGAATGATAGGACCTACGTAACCGGTCTTTACAGCATCATAACCATTTTCTTTCATAAAGCGGAATGCATCATGCATCTGACGTTCGTAATCGGCAACCGATGAGGTTGTTTCATGATGCATAATAATTTTTACTCCTTTTGATGCAGCATAACGCTGAAGCTCTTTCACATCAAAATCCGGATAAGCTTTAGTGAAACTATATATAAATTCCTTGGCATAAGCGTAATTGTCTTCCCAGCCTTCGTTCCATCCTTCTACCAATACTGCATCAAAACCATTTTTCGCAGCAAAATCGATATACTCTTTCACATGAGCCGTATTGGCACCATGATGTCCGTTCGGTTTCAACTTAGTATAGTCAGTTTTGCCGATTACGATATCTTGCGTATCAGTATAAGCCCATGTAGAACCTCCACCTGTAAAATACTCCCACCAAACACCAACATACTTGGTTGGCTTAATCCAGGAAGTATCTTCCAACTTGCAAGGCTCATTCAGGTTTACAATCAAATTCGAAGCCAGAATATTTCGAGCATCATCGCTTACAATAATCGTACGCCACGGACTGGTACTACCTGTCTGAATGTATCCCTTTGTTCCGTTTTTATCGGGAGTAAGGTGTGAACTCATCAGGAAAGTCTGTGCATCCAAATTCAGGTGCATAGCTGGATAATTAACTAAGGCAGCCTCATGAATGTTGATATAAAGTCCGTCATCCGACTTCAGCATCAAGGGTGTCTGTACAGCAAGATTAGGTGAAGGCGATTTACAGGCCAAAGCCTCATCACGTGCCTTGTCTATCAACTGCGGAACCTCCGACAGTTTAGAAGTCGTTATCTGAAACTCATTAGTATCATAGTCAGCCGGAATCCAGAATGCCTTATAATCACCGGCCAACTGGAATTCTGTTACTTCTTCATTAATAGTAAAATGGCGCAATTCCTTCTGTACCGGGAACTCATAACGGAACCCTAATCCATCATCGAACAAACGGAAACGGATATTCAGCAACCATCCTGTACCTTCTTGCTCCAAGGCAACAAACAATTCCTTATGATTATCACGAATAACACTATTCTGCCCCCATACAGGATTCCAAGTCGTATCGGAAGCATCCTCTTTTGTTTCTACAATACGGAAATTTTTGCTGAAATCGAACGATGGACGTATCTGAAAGCCCATCTTGCTTTCTTTTATTACATCCTTTCCTTTATACTTCAATGAATAAACCGGAGTTTTGTCAGCCGACAAATGAAAATCCATAACCAGATTTCCGTCGGGTGAAGTCAATGTTTGGGCTAAAGAAAATCCCACGCCAAACAGACAGATCATAACACACAGAATAAGTTTCTTCATAATATCTCTATTGATTAACGAAATTAATACTTTTGTAAATATAACAATTATCCGCTGATATACACTTACCGTACTTTTGAAAACTTCTTTATACCTTCAAAAAAGGCTTATCCAAAACATCCTCATCATAAATCAGAAAATATTTATTGTTTTTCGATAAATATTTTCTGATTTTCTTTTGTTCTTTAAAAATAATATCTACATTTGCATATCGAAAAACGATAAATATTTATCGAAAGCTAACACAGAAAAATAATTAAGAACCACAAACACGATGCAATTATGAAAAAGACATTATTAAGAAAAGCAGCTATGGCAAGCCTCTTCACCCTGATGACACTGACAGTCACAAAGGCAAACGCAAAAGGAACTTTCATTTATGGAGAAACAGACAACGGTTTGATTGTTTCTACCCTGAATGAGGACGGCAAAACACTTACTCCAAAATGGAAATACGAGTACCAGTACGACGAACAAGGACGACTGACCGAGAAGAAAGCATATCGATGGAATTTGCAACAACAGATGTGGACACCGGCCTATCTGCTCACTATTACATCGAACGACTCGATATGTATCATGGATTATGCCGAATGGAACAAACTTTTTTGTAACTTTGAGCGTAACCGCCAACAAAGTGTTTATTATGTAGACAGTTCGAACACTTTATTGACTTATTATAGCCGTTCATCCGCCTGCGGAATAAGTGAAAATAACAAATAACTAAAATTCAATTATTATGGGACGCACCATCAAATTATTGCTATACTACTTTGCCTACCAACTGGCATTCATGGGAGTTTTTCTGTGCGGATATATGATCTTCCATCATACCACAGAATTACCTCAATCTACCGACTCTACTTACATCACCCTCATCTTACTGGCACAGGTTCTATCTACAGCCGCTGTAGGTATCCATCTGATAGTGGGAAAATATGTACCACTCGACCGAAAGACTTGGGCGTATTATAATTCCGGTAAAGTTCTGATTGCCGCTATCCTATTAATTGTAGGTATGGGATTGTGGAGCAATTACCTGAACGAGCTGGCCGACTTGCCCAATAACATGCAGGAAATTTTCGCTATGATGATGCAACATCCACTGGGAGTCGTGGCAATCACCATCATGGCTCCTGTTGTAGAAGAGCTATTATTCCGCGGAGCCATCCAAGGACACCTGCTGCGCAAATGGAAGAAACCACTTTGGGCCATCGTTGTATCGTCACTGATATTCGGTATCGTACATGGCAACTGGGTACAAGCTCCTTTCGCTTTCGTGGTAGGTCTGGCCTTAGGCTGGATTTATTATCATACAGGTAGTCTGCTTCCCGGCATATTGATGCACTTCGTCAACAATAGTACTGCTGTTTTCAGCTTTTGGCTTTCCGATGATCCGAATGCCACAATGGTTTCTACCTACGGTCTCGAAGGAGCCGCACTCATGGCTGTTGCAGGAGCGATACTTACTTTCGTATGTATCAAGTACATCCAAAAACAACTTCCACAACCTGCAACATGGAGAGAAGAACAACCCACAAGTACAATCGAATAATACCCCGAATTTATGAAACATCTCAGCATATTAGGTATATTGGCCATTTTTGCCTTAGCTCTAAATCTCTATTTTGCCATAGGCAGTAATTTTAATGATTTCAAACAAGGATTTGAAGATGGACAAAAGAGCTCTACTTACGACACACAAGCAGATTCACACGGATTTAGGGCAGAAATAAGAGTTACTCCTATCTCCACTCCAAGTGATAGTCTGAATTTACAATTACCCGGTAAAACTGTAAAAGCGCCCTATCAGGTTTCAGAAGTTACCTGTCTGATCAAAGAAACTCCGACAATGCTAATCACTATAATATTTTCAGCTTTGGGAGTCATCGTATTATCTGTTTATGGTGTCTACTGTCTGATACGTGTACTGATATGTATCACACGACAAGATATTTTTTCCCGCCGCAACATCCGATGGCTTCGCTGGATAGCTTACGGCCAGTTAGCAGTCACTTCCCTCTCGTTTTTATTAGACTGGAGCATCGAGCAGGCAGTTCTCGCGCAAGTATCCCTGCCAGGTTATCAAGTAACGGGTGTCACCCCGATACCCCTGCAATGGGAGTCAGTCATCCTGATCGTATTACTTACAGAGATTTTTGCCACAGCCGTCAAGATTAAAGAAGAAAACGATCTAACCATATAACCATATATCGCCTATGAAACCGAAAAGCAATTATTCACGCCCGATGGCGGCCATTTACATTATTATAAGTTTTCTAGCCACACTCTTCGTATTAGAATTGATTTGCTTCCTCACCTTCTATCCACTTTTGGAGAACAGGTTTCTGCGTATATTTGCAAGCTTAATATGGCTTTATGCCGGAGCTTTTGCCTATTATAAATTAACCCACCGTTATACCAAATGGTGGAAAAGACTAAACAACCAATAAACAGTATGCCGATTATAGTAAACCTTGATGTAATGATGGCGAAACGAAAGATTTCGCTGGGAGAACTTGCCGAAAAAATCGACCTTACTCCCGCCAATCTTTCCATTCTGAAAACAGGAAAAGCCAAAGCTGTCCGATTTTCTACTTTGGAGGCAATCTGCAAAGAACTCAATTGCCAGCCGGGAGATATATTAGAATACAGACCGGAAGAGTAAAGCTCTTCCGGTAAAAGGCTGTCAAATAGTAAAGAATAAACAATTCTTATAGCCGATAATCCATTAATTGTCCGTATCTTTGCAGCCGAATTAGATATTTGAAATAAATGAAGACATTTGAAGAACTCGGCGTTTCCGCAGAAATACGCCAGGCAATCGAGGAAATGGGTTATGAAAATCCCATGCCTGTACAAGAAGAAGTTATACCGTATCTGTTAGGAAACCGCAACGACGTAGTGGCTCTGGCACAAACCGGAACCGGAAAAACAGCCGCATTTGGTCTGCCGCTGATACAAAAAATCGATGTAACGAAACGAATTCCCCAAGCACTAGTGCTTTGTCCTACACGAGAGCTTTGCTTACAGATAGCAGGCGATCTGACTGATTATTCTAAATACATCACCGACTTAAAAATTCTCCCCGTATATGGAGGCTCTTCTATTGAAAGCCAGATACGTAGTCTGAAACAAGGTGTACACATTATCGTAGCTACTCCAGGACGTTTGATAGACTTAATGGAGCGTAAAGTTGCACGCCTGGAAACTATCCGCGATGTGGTAATGGATGAAGCCGATGAAATGCTGAACATGGGATTTACCGACAGCATCAACGCTATTCTGGAGCAAGTTCCAGAAGATCGTAACACCTTGATGTTTTCAGCTACCATGAGTCCGGAGATTGCCCGTATTGCTAAAACTTATTTGCATAATGCCAAAGAAATCACAATCGGGACAAAGAATGAAGGAAGCAAAAACGTACATCATATCGCCTACATCGTACATGCAAAAGATAAATACCTGGCATTAAAGCGAGTTGTCGATTATTATCCACAGATTTACGGTATTATTTTCTGCCGTACCCGTAAAGAAACTCAAGAGATTGCCGACAAGCTGATTCAGGACGGCTATAATGCCGACTCTTTACATGGTGAACTAAGTCAGGCACAACGTGACTTGGTCATGCAGAAGTTCCGTCAGCGCTATTTGCAACTGTTGGTTGCTACCGATGTAGCTGCACGTGGACTGGATGTAAATGACTTGACTCATGTCATTAATTATGCTCTTCCTGATGATACAGAAAGTTATACACATCGAAGCGGACGTACCGGACGTGCCGGAAAGACAGGTATATCTATCGCTATCATCAACCTGCGTGAGAAAGGTAAAATGCGTGAGATAGAACGCATTATCAACAAGAAATTTACAATAAGCACACTGCCTAGCGGAAAAGAGATTTGCGAACAACAGCTTATCAAGGTAATTGATGACATCGAAAAAGTTAAGGTTAACGAAGACGAAATAGAAGCTTTTCTACCAGGAATCTACCGAAAACTGGAATGGTTAAGCAAGGAAGACCTGATTAAGCGAGTGGTATCCATGGAATTTAACCGCTTCCTGGAATACTACAAAAATGCTCCGGAAATAGAACAGCCTAAAGCCAACGAAAAGAGCAATGAAGCTAAAGAACGGAAAGATCGTGGAAGCGACCGTGAAAAAGTGGCACGCAAGGCTGAAAAAGGCTATACCCGTCTGTTCCTGAATTTAGGAAAGACCGATGGCTTCTATGCCAATCAGATCATTGAGCTGATAAACCGCAACTTGAAAAAAGAGCATATTCAGATTGGTAGAATCGATCTCATGCAGAATTTCTCTTTCTTCGAAGTTGTAGAAAGTCAGGCATCGATGGTAATGAAAGCACTGAATAAGGTAACCCTGAACAAAGGTCGTAAGGTTATTGTAGAAATAGCTGGAGAAAATACGGGAAAAAGCGATAAAAGTGGTAAAAAGCGTGGTAAGGAAAGCGTAAGAGAAGAAAAAACAACCAAGAAAAAAGAAACCAAATCCGCAGAAAAGAAAAAAGATAAACCTAGCCGTGAAGAACGAGGCTATACCGCCGCACGTGGTCCTAAGAAGAAAGATGACTGGAAACAGTTCTTCCAAAATGACAATCGTCCTTTGCGTGGTGAAGAGCCGGACTTTGCAGAAGAAGGCTGGGCGAAACGAAGTAAGCGCAAAAAATAAAAATTCATACGATAAATATTTGAAAAGCCCGCCGATTGACTTGTGTGTCAAGGGCGGGCTTCTATATCAGTTATACTTCTACTATTCTACAACCAGACGAAGCTTTTTCGTTCCTGTGCGTGCCTGAAGCCATTCCAACATTTTTTCTTTCTCTTGTTTGGAAAGAGTCCGGTCGCAATCAACAAAAGCATAAGTTAAGGTATCCATACGAAGACTGTCTACACGAAGCTGAAGACTCTTTGAAACAGAAATTGTTTTTATACATGGGAAAAGAACCTTAATCTCCTGCCCCATCTTCTCATTCATCAAGTTCGAACCTGTAAAATCTGGTAACAAACGATTCAGTGAGTCAAGTGCAGCCTGTTGTGACATAAGCTGTTTCTCACTATTTTTATAAAAATCCTCCATTACCATCGACTTGATATTTCCTATATCCATCGCACCGGCTCCATTAACTCCCTGAAAAACGACCAATTTTGTCTGATCCAGCTTATAATCAGCAAGTTTATTCCGCGCATTCTGTATTTGTTCCTCTGAAACTTCCTTTCCGATAAATACCACTTTAATCTCCCGTTTGTCAAATGAGATTTCACGATTCAGAATCTGAGAATCCGGAAATTGGAGTTCAGAAGTAATAAAGTTGTTAGCAGAAGAATGATAAATCGTTTCACGTACAATGTTATATGTCAGATAAACGGCCGGACACATGGTAGCAATTGCAATACCGATGATATATTTCCGGACCAACTTTTCTCTTACCTTATCAACAAACTGCTTACGCTGGAAATGCATTACCCGCACTCCTATATAAGTAGCCAGACTGATAAAAACAGAATTAATAAAATAAAGGTAAAAAGCTCCCAAGAAATAAAGCAGGTTGCCTGTTGCCAGTCCAAATCCGGCAGTACAAAGCGGAGGCATCAACGCCGTAGCAATGGCAACTCCCGGAATCACGTTTCCTTTTTCTTTTGTAGCCAATGCTACAATACCAGCCAGACCACCTACCAGAGCAATAAACACATCATAGATAGTAGGTGATGTACGCGCAAGCAGCTCCGACTGAACTTCATCAAGCGGAGTAAATGAAAAATAAATCGTTGCGGTAGTTACACTAAACAAAGTTGCCACCAGATAACTTTTCAATGAACGTTTCATCAGCTCAAAGTCATTCAACCCGACAGCAAGTCCTACTCCCATAATCGGTCCCATCAGCGGAGATATCAACATTGCACCGATAATTACCGCCGTAGAATTCACATTCAACCCAAGTGAAGCAATAAAAGTAGCAAAAATAAGTACCCACAAGTTTGTACCTTTAAACTCCACCCCATTCCGGATGGAATCAACAGTCACCTGTTCATCTTCCTTGCTACGGTTCAAGTCCAGATATTCATTAAAAAACTTCCTGATAATAAATTTTTTATCTCTTTCCATAACCTAAAACTGTGTTTTATTTAACAAAACGGTTCACAAAAGGGATTGTTTTCAAAGGTAAATCTTTTTTTAATATATAGGCGATAAACATCAACAATAATAAGGTACGGAACACTAATCTTAATCCGACATTAGATATTATAACCTCCTGAGAAAGAACAAATAAAACAGCAGCCAGTATCAGATAAACAGCCATATCCTTTAAAGGATAGCTGACCGGATATTTTTTCTGTCCGATAATATAAGACAACAAGGTTATTACTCCATAACCGGCCACTGATGCCCATGCAGAAGCGACATATCCATAAGTCGGAACCAACCATATATTCAATGCCAGAATTACCGCACATCCGATGATTGAAAAATATGCTCCCCATTGTGTTTCATCCGTCAGTTTATACCAGAAAGACAAGTTAAAATAAATACCCTTAAATATTTCTGCCCCCATTACGATAGCTACTACACTCAGTCCTTCCCAATAATCACGCGCTACCATATAACGAAGTATATCCATATAAAACATCACAGCAAGAAAAGCCAGTAAGGAGAAGATAAAGAAATACTTCATTGCTGCCGAATACATCTTACGGTTATCTCCTTCCTTGTTTTTACCAAAGACAAAGGGTTCGTAAGCATAACGGAAAGCCTGGGTAAACATAGCCATTATCATAGCCACTTTACTGGTAGCACTATATATTCCAAGCTGCACCAACCCTTCCTGACGGTCATCGAACAAGAATGGATAAATCATTTTGTCAATCGTCTGGTTCAATATGCCCACCACTCCGAAAACCAAAATCGGGAATGAATAAGAAATCATCTGTTTCAGCAGAACTTTATCCACACGATAAGAAAAACCTCTCAGTTCCGGAATGAAGAAAAACATCTGTACCAGCGACATGATCAGATTCGACACAAAGATATATCCTACCAGATATTCCGGACGGTAAAACCATGAAACCAGCTGATGGGCATGAACATCCAGCCACGGACACAACAAGAGGAAGAAAAGATTCAGGAGAATATTACCAACAATATTGAACAGCTTGATAGATGCGAACTTTATCGGACGTTTTTTGTATCGCAGATAAGCAAACGGAATACACTGAAATGAATCCAGGGCAACCACAAGTACCATCATCGCAATATAATCGGGATGATCGGGATACTCCAGCAATGCGGAAATGGGATGCAGGAACAGCATACACAGTATAACAAAAATCAGCGAAAGCCCACCTACAAAAATCAACGTATTGGCATATACCTTTTCCGGATGTTCACCCGACTTATTGGCAAAACGGAAGAATCCTGTTTCCATACCAAATGTCAGAAAGACCAAGATAAGTGCCGTATATGCATACACATTCGACACCACACCGTAACCACCTGTCGATGCTGGTATTACTGCTGTATAAAGCGGCACAAGCAGATAGTTAAGAAAACGTCCTACAATGCTGCTCAATCCATAAATAGCCGTATCTTTTGCTAACGATTTCAGTCCAGCCATAGTCTATAAAAAATAAAAGTGTGTGCCGCTGTTATGGCACACACCATAATTAATCATCAAAAAGTGTTTTTACATTATTATATATACTCCGTCCCAGATGCTTATAAGCCAGCTCCGTAACTTCTCGTCCGCGTGGAGTCCGCTTCAGAAAACCTTCCTTTATCAAGAATGGCTCGTACACTTCTTCCAACGTTCCGGGATCCTCCCCAAGTGCCGTAGCAATCGTTGTCAGTCCTACCGGACCTCCCTTGAACTTATCAATAATGGTACAAAGTATCTTATTGTCTATCTCATCCAGTCCGTAACGGTCAATATTCAGCGCTTCCAGTGCATATCGAGCTATTTCCACATCAATCCGTCCGGAGCCTTTCACCTGAGCAAAATCACGTACACGACGTAACAAGGCATTGGCAATACGGGGAGTACCACGACTGCGCGAAGCAATCTCGCCTGCGGCATCTACATCACATGGAATACCCAAGATACTGGCCGAGCGCAAAATAATACGCGACAATACCGCATCATCGTAATATTCCAAATGGAGATTAATTCCGAAACGTGCACGGAGCGGAGCGGTAAGCAATCCACTGCGGGTAGTAGCTCCCACCAGCGTAAACGGATTCAAGTCCAGCTGAATGCTACGTGCCGACGGACCTTTGTCTATCATGATATCAATCCGGTAATCTTCCATTGCCGAATATAAATACTCCTCCACCACCGGGCTCAAACGATGTATTTCATCAATGAACAATACATCATTCGGTTCAAGACTTGTCAGCACACCGGCAAGATCACCCGGCTTATCGAGTACAGGACCGGAAGTTACTTTAAATCCAACCCCCAGTTCATTGGCAATAATATTGCTCAATGTTGTTTTTCCCAATCCGGGAGGACCATGAAGCAACACATGGTCAAGCGCTTCAGCACGAAGCCTGGCTGCCTTGACAAAGATACGCAGATTGTCGACTACCTTATCCTGACCGCTGAAGTCACCAAACTGTAGTGGTCGGAGGGCATTCTCGAAATCCCGTTCTTTTCCTGTAGGTTTATAATCACGTATGTCGAATTGTTCTTCCATAATGATGCAAAAGTACAAATAAATCGTGTGAAGAACGATATAAAAAACTTTATCTTTGCAAGAACTACAACTAACTTTTTTACTTTAAAGCCTATGAACGAATTTAGCACCAATCATCTGGTATTTTTCTCACCGACTCATACTTCTGCTAAAATAGCACGTGCTATTGGCGAAGGAATTGGTATGGGAAGAAGAATTGAAACCGACCTGACACTCGATGAAAGTGACTCACCTATCGAAATAAACGACTCCCTTACAGTCATTGCTGCACCTGTATATGGCGGACGTGTTGCTCCGGTTGCCTTACAACGCATCAAGCGCCTGAAAGGTAACAACTCCCCGGCAATCGTCGTAGTGGTATATGGTAACCGCGACTATGAAGATGCCCTGTTGGAACTGCGTGACACAGTAGCATCATTGGGATTCACTCCTCTCTCGGCAGGAGCATTTATCGGAGAACACAGTTACAGCACAACCGAAATGCCTGTTGCAGCCGGACGCCCCGATGCGACTGATTTACAAATAGCCCGCACATTCGGAGCCGACAGTTTGAAGAAACTGGAAAAAGCAATGCAGAATTCAGAAGCATTAAGCACACTGACCCCTTCTCTGCAAGCAGGATGCCGGTTAAAAGCTATGGGTGATAAATTGTCTATGCTGATTGGATCTTTTTTTATAAAAGGTACTTCTCCTTATAAACTGATACAGGCTTCCAAGCCATCAGCTCCAGTCTGCAATGAAGATTGCTTTGTTTGTGGAGAATGTATAGAGGTATGTCCTACCCATGCCATTCGTATCAGCGACGACGGCAGCCATATCGAAACAGATGTAAACCGCTGTATACGCTGTTGTGCCTGTGTAAAAGAATGTCCTAACGGAGCCCGTATCTATAACACTCCGTTTACAGCTATTTTACACGAGAAATTCAGCACACCACGTCAGCCTGAACTTTTTCTATAAAAAAGAAGCGGATACCATTTTTAAGAGAGATTAAAAACAATGGTATCCGCTATAAATTTCTCTTACCGAACCTCACGGTCAAGCAGGCGTTACATCTCATTTATGGAAATGCGGCCCAAAGAGAATAAGAAAGGGAAAATTTATATTTCTTCAAAATTCATTTTACACATCAATCATTCCATTACATGGTGTGGCAATTCACCCGAACCGGCAGTACGAGTCGAATTCGATATTTCACGATTCTTAGGACCGGGAACAAATGCTCCTTTTTCCAGTATATATCGTACTCTTTCCCGCTGATTCGCAGTGAAAGTGTTCGAATAAGACACAGCATAATCCATAATATTTGTCGACTTATATTCTGTTCCCCGCACACAGTCTTCACGCGTGATCAGCACATCCAGATGTTCAAGAAGACCTGCAGCCCCAATTGAGTTTACCAGGTTATTATAAGCCGTCTTATTATAAGTAGGAGTATCTTCACACAAATCACTGTCTATGCACTCTGTTCCTGTTTCATTTTCAGAAAATACATGACGCAATCCCAGATAGTGCCCCAGCTCATGAGCAATAGTAACAGCTACATAATTTGCATTTCCATCCGGAGTTTCAGGAGTCAGCGGACAGTTATCTTCATAAATATACCGGTTATTTATAGAAACACACCGCGGAGATACCAGCTGATCTTGAGTAGGTACTCCACCCGTCCACTGTTCACATCCTTCCAAATAATCAGGAGCCACAGTATAAGGAAATTCAGAGATACCCAAAATCCCTGCATCGCTGAAATTATACAGCATGATATTAATATACCGGTCCGGATCCCATATTAAATCTAAATAACGTTTTTCTTTATAGCTGTTCATAAAAGCCTGGCAGTCAATAGTAGATGTAGTCCACATGACACGGTTTACACCCGGTTCTTCCAAGGTATTGCCTTCCGGATCTTCCGTAGCCATAACAAACTCCAAACCTAAGTCTTCTCCACAGTTGCGGTAAAGTTCATTGACTTTATCTAATAACTTCTGTAAATGTCCTTCTTCCACATATTGGTTTTTATCCGACTTATTTACATAAAGTACCTGAAATACAACAGGCAATTTATAATGATGATTCTCACTAAAGACCTCCGCCAACTGTGAAACATGTATTTCTTCTTTCAGTACACCATCTGTAGAAACTATCTCCAAAACGGCAGAACGACTCTCTCCTGTCAGGTTTTCGCCAACTTGTACTTCAACGGCAGCATTGCCTGTCCACATATTCTCAGAAGGAACTGCGCACCATGACTTTTCCGACACAACCTTCCATTCTACATTACTCTCCACCTTCAGAGTCAATGTAGCAGCAGCGGAAGAAATATTCTCACAGGAGGTTGTTTCTACCACCCGAAGATAAGGTTCTGCAACCTCCGGCTGCTCATCGTCACTACATCCCGCCAAGAAAGGAAGCAGTACGACAAGCATCCAGAGTAAATAATATTTCTTATTCATACTCAAATGCAGTTTGACCATCCAACGGACAAGTTACGACATTATCTACCACGAAGCGACCAGAAGCATTTGGCACAGTGGTAAATACAACCAGACGGCAGTTAGACAAATCATGAGCACCACTTACATCCATACGATATACATTCTGTCCTGCACCATCAGCATCCAACTGAATACGGTCACCATAAGCAACTGTTGAGCTAGAAGTCAACAAGACATTATTATGAACTTCTGTAGAACTACCTCCCGTCTGTGCTGCTACGATACCGTCTTCCAGCAGCCATACAGCTACACGACAGTTTTCTACATTAGCCGATTTTACTTTTACATTTACCACTACAGAACTTCCTGCATTTTCTGAAGCTACTGAAATAGCTGTTTTACATCCACTGGCTGCAACCTCATTTACTCTTGAAGCAATTTGCTCTGCTTGTTTATCAGCATCACTAAGAGCTCCTTGAATCATATTTGAAGTATTCAAATCAACACTCAACGAAGGATAAGAGCTAACAGTCAGATAGCTGTTTATAGTATTACTAGCCTCCCCTGCCATTGTATCACCATTGTGCGAAGCCACAAAAACAGCACAGTTATCAGGATTAGCTTTCAGATAAGCATCAATGCCTCTTTTCATATACGGACAATTCTGACACCATGTACCCGTATGCTGAACGGCAAGTACACGCTTCGCAAAACCAGTATTTTGCTCAGGCTTGCTGTCGGCAGGCAAAGAAGGAATATTCTTAAATGCTCTTACTGTAATATTCTCTGTTTTCACACCTTCATAATATGCATAAAACACATAGTCACCTTCAGTAGTAGTGCTGAAAGAAGTTTCTTTAAACGAAGAAGTATTACCCGAAGGATCTTCCATATAAACCTTAGACTGTGAAGTGATGTCTGTTTCTCCTTTCATCACAGCTACGGTAACCGCATCTGTACCATTTGCTTCAATAACAGTCTTAGATATAGACAATGTCAAATCACCACTTACTGTTCCGGAGTCTTCTCCTCCATCATTTCCCGAACATGCAGTAACAGCCATTAAAAAACAAACCGCCAAGGTTTTAAAAATATATGCAGGTTTCATAAATATCTTTGTTTAATCGTTTATAAAATAATAGGTTTTCAATTTCAGGCTACAATCAGAAAGAAGAAGTCACTACCAGATTGGCTCCGGTATATGCCGGTGTGTAACGGCATACTCCTCCCGAGCATACATAACCAGCACGGTTTCTTCCATAGCTTAACTGTACACGGGTATTCTTACGTGTATAACTTACAGAAGCTGTATAGTAATGTACCTTTGTCGTACCATGATTATACATATCGCTTACACTGACACTCCAGCGTGGAGCCATGCTGAATTCCAGAAGAGCTGCCATCCAGTCTTTTTCATAATCAGTAGAGTAAAGATATTGCAGTTCTGCACGCAAAGCCATTTTGCTGTTGAACTTGTATGTATTGTCAACAACAAAAATATTCGAAGCATAAGTTTTGTCGTCCATTCCATGTGTAGGGCTCCACTCCTGAACAGATACCAATACAGCAGTTTTCCACTGCTTATTCCAACGGTGTTCTACATCAGCATTGATGTCACGCCATAACAAACGAGATTCTCCTGTAATATTTTTATCCGAATAAGCTGTCGAGAAATTTGCATGGAAATTCCAATAACGAGAACGGTTTGAAGCTGGGCGCAAAGAGTAATAAACATCAAACTGTCCGGCAGTTTCACCCTCTGCATTTACCTGATACGGCTCAAGATTGGCAAGCATATACGTGTACTGACGTGTTAGCGCAGGCAAATAGTTTAATGTATTTCCCGCTCCCTGTCCCTGTAAGGTAAGCATGGTATTCATATGCTCCAGACGACGGAAAGTACCCAAGGCAGAGAAATTACCTGTAGCATATCCTACTTCTGCAAGAATAGCATTACCATCCACTTCGGTTGCAGATGAAATCTCCGGTAAGTCTTTCGTTTTTGTTACATATTCAGCGCGGACATCCAGACCATTCCAGTTAAAATTACCACCAACAGCATACATATCCAGATTGTTTGTAGTCAATCTGTCTACATAATCTGCATTATCTTTCAAGTTCTCATAACGATTTACATAGCTACCTTCCAATTGCAAAGATGCACTTTTCCAACCGGCAATATCAGATAAAGATAAAGTAAGGTCTGCTCCACGCACTGCCGATTCAGCATAATCCAAATATAAACGTGGTCTTCCATACATACCTTTCAGTGACAGGTAATTTTTATAACTGTAGTGTCCCCATACACCTTCTATCGAATTATTAAATCCCAAGGTACGGTCTTCATAACTGCGGAAAACAAGTCCACTTCCATACTGGTCAAAGATATCTCCTACACGAAATCCAAAATCTCCATCTTCCCAAGCAACATATTTTGAACCAAGAATCGTACGGCGTCCATTTCCATAAGTACCGTAGTCATATCCTTGTAATGCCGGCAAAAAACCCTCCAACTGAATGCCTGCAGAAAATTTGCCACGTGTATAGTCCAGTTTCAAATAATTGTTCGAACCGAAATGATCGTCAGGATTAGCTGCAGCCGCTCCCAGTTCACTATCATCTACATAATAAATACTGTTCGACTCCAGACTTCCAGTAAGTGTTCCTTTATCACGAGTCTGAGCATGAAGAACGGTTGTTGCTCCAACAGCCGCCATGCATAATATCATCATTTTCTGTTTCATCGTGCCGGATTATTTTTGTTGTAATTCTTTCAGTTTCTCAAACAACTCCAATTCGCTACCTGGAGTGTAACCGGTATGTGAATATACGATATTCCCCTGACCGTCTACAATAAATGTATGCGGAGTAAAGGTTACATTCATTGCACGCTTCAAATCCTGGTTTTTATCGAATACGCAAATAAAGTCCCATCCCGAACCCGAAGCCATAGAGCGCGCACGAGTAGAAAAACGGCTATCATCTATCGATACAGCAACAACTTCAAAATCTACTTCTTCCTGCCATTCTTCCAACTGATCGTTTATAGCATTCAGCTCCATCAGACAAGGTTTACAGGTTATTCCCCAGAATGACATAATAAACGGCTTACCATTCACTAATGAAGATATTTCAACAAGCTTTCCATCTGCATCTTCTACTTTCACATTCGAAAGTTTTCCTTGTGCTGCCACTTGCAGGCAACCGCATACCAGGCAAAACACTAATAACAGTTTTCGTAACATAGTAAATTTCCCCTTTTATTTTTTAGAATTAGTACCTAAAAATATTCCGTTCGGAAAGGCTCAGTCAGGCAACAGTCTGTTCTTATGAAAAGAGCCGTTCCAAACGGAATCATCATTTATTTTAAAACGAACATTCGCAATTATCTGCTATACAATCTTATTTCTGTATTTTCTTAATGAAACTACTCTTTGAACAATCTATTGTAACAGACTCACGTTTCAACTTGCGTGCAACATCTGCCGACGGCAAGAATGTCTTAGGCATATTCTTGATTGTTGCAGTCTGATAAGCTGCCCATGGAGTTGTAAGCATATTCTTCGTAGTCGTCTTCAAAGATGTTACAGATGACTTCAAAGTTTTCATGGCAGAAGCATTATTGCGTGTTAAAACAATATCACCAGAACCGTAGTAAGTATTATAAATAGTATTATTATACATACCTGCAAAGAAAGGAGTCAATGTCATTCCATTATATTCATAAGCCTGTATGGTAAGTCCGTTTCCATCCTCATCAACTTTTACAGGGAAATCTGTATGATAAGCACTAGAACCATCATAACCCATAATATAGTAAGTAAACGGTGTATTCCAATCACTCAAAGGAGGCACGGCATACAGATTTGCGCTCAAAATCACAGCATACAGAGTCTGTCCGTTTTCTTCTACAGGAATTACTTCGAGGAAGATCTTAGGTCCATAGTCGAAGAACAAATCATCAGCATCAACAGCAGAATAGCTGATATTGTTAAACAAATCCCATGGGCTAGCATATTTGTGCGGGAATTCACCTTTAAAGCGTCCTACTATACGATTCTTCATTTTATAAAAATCAATTTGCTTCTCACGCGCCTGGATATAGTTTGCTTTTTCTTCTTCAATATAAAGCTTAGCTTCTTCTTCAGTCATGTTCTTCATTGTCATGATTGTATTGACAAGCTTATCATAGTCAGCATATTCACCAGCTTCTTCCGGTTCTCTAGAGAACTCAACAGGGAATGTAATTGTTTCAGTTTCTCCATTAGAACCCTGACGGTTGAATGTAGCATTCCATGTTCCACACAAATTATCCATGATAGCCTGTCCGTCTGCATCAACCGGAGTTCCGAAATCCGCTACTGCCGTAGCTTTTGCCATATAAGGTTCTGACAAATCCTCGTCCTCATTATAAGCCTGTACAACCAGCATATTTTCTTCTTCCGCATATGAGTTGAAATACATCTTATAACCTTCAGAACTATTTATAGCCTGTATCACGTCTGCATCTGTAACATCTAAACCATAGTTTGTCACATAGAATTTCTCATCCATACCATATTCAGGGCGAAGTGACGCATTCCATTCTGCCATAGAGTTTTCTACATAACGGATACCTCTACAGTCACCATTAGGAGCTTTGATTGTATAGCTGACTTTATAAGGCTGATCAGGTTCTACATTGCCAACAACGGTCAATTCTACATCTGGCTTAGTAGACTCAACAATTTCATACACTTCTTCCTGGGAGCTCTGTTTAGAGTAATCATCAGCAAAGTTACAAGTAATGAACAAATGATACTTCTTACCGATACTCATTCCGGTATATTCTATTTCCTGCGGTTCTACAAGCCGTGTACTTTCATTAAACACCAATGCAGGAACACCTTGTTCACCCACATATTTTTTCATCAATTCATAATCATCTTCCGAAGTCATGTATACTCCGTAGCTCAGCGCGCCATCCGGAGGAGTAATAGCTACTTTCAGTTTAGTTTCGTTCTTCTTCAAGACAGTTACAGTTGCCTTTTTATCTACCCGGTCAGCGCTTTGAGCATAGACCATCTGTTTGGCATACATTCCATTGAAAGTAACACCTTCATCTGACCATTCTTCTGTATAGTCGCCAACAGTCGGAGCCAGCGCCTGACTCATCAACATGCCACCGCCATAGTCTACTTCATAGTCCAAATTACCTTCTTCATCAGATTCACCAACAAGGATAACATAAGCTGTACCCTGAGTAACCTGCCATTCTCCCCACATCGGATCATCCGGATCAACCTGAACACCACTGGTTATAGTGATGTCCTGAGGACCACAAGAAACGCCAACAGACGGATTTCTCAAAAAATCCACATCAGTCTGCATAAACTGATCTTTCATTGAATTATAGTTCAACGCATCGATAAAAGACCATTTATAATACACACCTTCAGGCATTTCAATATGGAATTTTATTTCATCACGAGTAGCCGAGATAATAGTAATACGTCTTGAATATTCCGGAGTTGTAAATTCAAATCCTTTTACCTGATATTCGGTTCCCACTTTAAAGGCAAAAATTGCCGTATACTTTGTATTTCCATTCAGGCCATATAAGTAAGCAGTATTCTTACCATCCTGAGCTGTAAATATGCCGTTACCATTTTCCTTTTCAGCATTGGCAAACATAATCTCTCCGTCAGGGAAGTCAGATTCGGAAACACTTCCTTCTTCTACTTGATAAGTATAAGTTTCTACCCCTTTCAAATTCAAGGAAATAGTAGCCGAAGTCGCATAAATGGCACTACCCTCATCTCCTTTCCCACTCTCAATCTCAATAGTTACTTCTGAGCCTGGGCCTTCTCCCGGAGTCACCTCATTATTGTCATCGCTACATCCTCCTAATACCAAAAGGAATAACATCGATAAACAAAAGACCGAAAATTTAAATTTCTTCATAAAAAAGAATTTTAATTAATTAATATAAATCAAAAAATACTCTCTACAGAACCTTATTTTTTATCCAATAAGCCTTCTTTTTACTAACTAATTGTTGTTAATCGAGATGCAAAAATAACCAGAAGATTGGAAAAATAAAATAAATTATGAAAAAAGTACGAAATATTATTGCACAATCAAACATTATAATAAGAGGTGACATATTATTAATTATACACACATAAAGAAGATAAATCATACCGTTTTGATACAATAAATAAACACATAAGCAAAAAACGACACATCAAAACTTTACAAAATTTGTTAAATACCAAGATAGAGTATCATTTTACTTTTTTAATAAAATCATCTTAAATCTTTTAAGAGTTTAAAGTATTTACAAAAAGCCATAGTGTTAAAAAACACTAACTGAATTGTTATACAATATTTATAAACACATATTCTACAAACATTCGTAGAAGAATTCTGTTTTTATCTTTACTTTTGTCTTATACAAACGGCAGATTTTACAACATGGAAAAAGAGAAACGAATACTAGTAGGAATGAGTGGAGGAATTGACAGTTCCGCTACCTGCATTATGCTACAAGAACAAGGTTATGAAGTTGTAGGTGTGACTATGAGAACCTGGGATATACCTTCCCACTTTTCAACTCCGGAACAAGAGCAACCCAACGAAATATTAGAAGCAAAGGCTCTAGCCGAACGTCTGGGTATAGAACATCATGTTGCCGATGTCCGCGAGGAATTCCGCAATGTCATCGTACAATATTTTATCGACGAATACATGAAGGGACGTACTCCCAATCCTTGCGTCATGTGTAACCCGCTGTTTAAGGAACGCATCTTATGCGAATGGGCCGACCGTACCGGCTGTGCACAGATTGCCACAGGACATTACTGCCGACTGGAAGACAGAAAGGAGCACCGATATATAGTAACCGGTGATGATCCGACAAAAGACCAGTCATATTTTCTATGGAAACTTCCACAAGAGATATTGAAACGTATGGTGTTCCCATTGGGAGGAATGACCAAAACCGAGGTAAGGGCTTACCTCGCAGAAAAAGGCTTTGAAGCCAAAGCCAAAGGAGGAGAAAGCATGGAAGTCTGTTTCATCGATAAAGATTACCGGGACTTTTTGAGAGAACACTGTCCGGATATCGACGAACGAATCGGAACAGGATGGTTTGTCGACAGCAAAGGACTGAAGTTAGGTCAGCACAAAGGTTTCGCCTATTATACTATCGGACAGCGCAAAGGACTGGAAATCGCACTCGGACGTCCGGCGTATGTTCTAAAAATCAACCCTGCCAAAAACACAGTCATGCTGGGAGATGCCGAACAGCTGAAAGCCGAGTATATGCTTGTAGAAGATATAAATGTAATAGATTTACAGGAATTGCTGGAATGCCCCGACCTGTCCGTACGAATCCGCTACCGTAGTCGCCCTATTCCTTGTCAGGTTATCTTACTGGATGAAGGACACCTGCTTGTAAAATTCAAGGCTGAAGCTTCAGCCATCACTCCAGGACAGTCGGCTGTTTTCTATGATAAAGGCCGTGTATTAGGTGGAGGATTTATCGCTTTCCAACAAGGCATAAAGAAACTGATAGCCGAAAATGAAGAAAGAAAGCATGTTTTGTCAAGTACGTGAAGGCACACGAAAAATATGCCGAGAAATCAGGAAAAACTTCTCGACATATTTTTAAAATTTGTACAAAAAATCAAGTACTTTACATGAAGTTTTTGAGGCACTTCAGCATTAGCGGTAAGACTCCGCAAATTCCTTTGATACAGAATTACTTACACTCTTACACACGTCTGCACTGAAATCCATTCCGCAGCGGATGATTGCATCCCAATCCGCTTCCGTCAGTTCGGCAAGATCAGCCCGACGGACACGATATTTCAGCAACCCGTATACCACACCTGCATTAAAATTATCGCCAGCCCCAATGGTACTTACCGCTTTCAGCGGAGTCACCGGATAGTCCTTACATACATGTTTCGTACGCAAACGGACATCACCATCGGCATCGGTACAGATAAAGTTCGGACAGTAGAATCCTACATGATTGCTGTACACCTTATCGGCATCCGGCTGACGGAACATATTCTGAAAATCTTCTGTCGAACCCCTTAAGATATCGGCATACTCAAAGTTCTCTATAATAGTAGGCATCAACTTAATAGCCTCATTAGCATGCGTACTGCGGAAGTTGACGTCATAATATATGATTGCGCCTGCATCATGAGCACGGTCAAGCAACTCTTTTACTTTATCACGCAACACAGGAGTAATAGCAAAATAAGAACCGATCATGATAATATCATCACTCGATATTTCAGGCATATTTACTTCCAGCCTCTGGCGAGGATAGTCTTTATAGAAAATATACTCGGCATCATTCCGTTCGTTCAGAAAAGCCAGCGACACCGGCGACTTTCCCTCCGGGAAGACATTCACATTTGCCGTATCAACTCCGTTTTCGCGCATGTTTGCCAGAATCATCTCTCCCACACGGTCGTTTCCCGTTTCACTGATAAAAGTAACATTCTGTCCCATTCTTCCCAGTGAAATTACAGCGTTATAAACAGAACCGCCCGGGACAGCCGCCTGTGGCTGTCCGTCGCGGAACAGAATATCAAGAATCGTTTCACCTATACCGATAACCTTTCTCATAAGCAAAAATCTGTTTATTTACTCAACGCACGGGAACGCTCGCCCAGATAACCTCCATGGTGGCGCTTGCTATATTCTTCAATAGTAAATCCTGTCTGCTTCATAGTTTCTACCACCAGTATATCTCCGATAACAGTCATGATGGTAGTAGAAGTAGTAGGAGTCATACCCAACGGACAAACCTCGTCCGGATGTCCGGTAGCAAGACAGATATCCGCAGCTTCAGCAAGCGGACTTTCCGGATTTCCGGTAATGACAATCTTCTTCAACGACGGATTCAAACGATCAGCCAAATCGGTCAGTTCCACGATTTCACGCGTTTTACCCGAATTGGATATAAGAAGCAGCAAGTCATTTTCCTGCAAAATTCCCAAATCGCCATGTTGAGCTTCACTGGGGTGAAGAAAAACAGCAGGAATACCCGTAGAACAAAAAGTAGTAGCAATGTTCATGGCAATCTGTCCGGCCTTTCCCATTCCACTGGTTACCAGCTTTCCTTTTTTGCGGTGTACTTGTTCTACAATCAGCTCAACGGCCTTCTCGTATGCATCTGTTACGGGAATATTCAATACAGCCTGTGCTTCACGCTGCAACAGTTCGTGAATAGATGAAATCATATTATGATGAGTTTAGTAAATTAATATTCGAGTAATTGTTTCAGCTCATCGAAAGTGTTGGCCACAGTGAAATAATTTTTCAGCGGGCGATGAGCGAAGTGTTGTGTTTCCAGTCCGGCAAGAAATTCAAGAATCCCGTTCCAGAAACCATTAACATTATAAAATATCACTTTCTTTTCGTGATAACCTATTGTGGCGGCAGCCATGACATGAAATATTTCATCGAGCGTTCCCACTCCACCAGGCAACGCAACAGCCACATCTGCTTCTTGCAGCATGATATCCTTACGGTCACTCAGATTGACAGCACGAAACGTCACATCAAGCAAACCGCTGACAGCCCCCCTTTCTTCCAGCTTGGTAGGAACAACTCCCATTATCATAGCTCCATTTTCTTTTGCAGAGCGGGCAACAGCCTCCATAAGTCCTGTATTCGAACCTCCATAAATGAGCCACTTTCCGGTTTTACCAATCCATGCACCCAGTTCGGAAGCTTTTTCGGCATAAATCGGATCGATGTGATCGGAAGCCGAACAGAATATTGCAATTTTATTCATAATACCTTAATTTATATAATACCGCAAACGGCCAGGAACAGCCAGTGCAGTCTGTAGCGAAGAAAATCAATATACCTGCAAATATCTGTATTTTTTCAGTTACGACAATAAGTATTATTGTATTTTTGCAACGAAAATCCATGCAAAGAAGAAAACTCATGCCATACAATACTTTTATTTTGCCAAACGGACTGCGTATTATCCACGCTCCCAGCCCTACCAATGTAACATATTGCGGATTTGCCGTCGATGCCGGAACGCGTGATGAATTTACCAACGAACAAGGGATGGCTCATTTTGTAGAACACCTTATATTTAAAGGAACCCGCAAACGCCGTGCATGGCATATCCTGAATCGCATGGAAAATGTAGGAGGCGATTTGAATGCTTATACTAATAAGGAGGAAACAGTTATATACAGTGCCTTCCTGAAAGAACATTTTTCCCGTGCCGTGGAATTGCTGACAGACATTGTTTTCAACAGTATCTTTCCCGAGCAGGAAATAGCCAAGGAGGTAGAAGTCATTATCGATGAAATACAAAGTTACGAAGACAGTCCCGCTGAACTGATATTCGATGATTTTGAAGAACTGATATTTCCCAACCATCCGTTGGGGCGAAACATACTAGGTAAACCGGAACAGCTCCGCCAGTTCGGAAGTCAGGATGCACTTTACTTTACTGGAAGATATTACAAGCCTGCCAACATGGTATTCTTTGTTCAGGGGGATATCGATTTCAAACGGGTAGTTCGCACCATAGAAAAAGCTACGGCAGACATTCCTTTTTCAAACGTAGATAATTACCAACGTCAGGCGCCACATGCCTACCTGCCCAAGCAACTCACCCTACACAAAGACACTCATCAGGCACACGTAATGATTGGTGGACGTGGATACAATGCCTACGATGAACGACGAACAGGTCTTTATCTACTTAACAATATCCTAGGAGGACCCGGAATGAACAGCCGGCTGAACGTTTCACTGCGTGAAAAGCGCGGGCTTGTATACAATGTAGAATCGAACCTCACAGCTTACACTGACACCGGAACATTCTGCATTTACTTTGGTTGTGATCAGGAGGATGCCGATTACTGTACCGAACTCGTACATAAAGAACTTAAAAAGTTATGCGACCGTCCGCTTACAGCCACACAACTACACGCTGCCAAAAAACAAATCATCGGACAAATCGGAGTGGCAAGTGACAACTTTGAAAACAATGCACTCGATATGGCAAAATGTTTTCTTCACTATAAGCGCTGCGAAGGTAAGGAAGAAGTATTCCGCCGTATCGAATCGTTGACTTCCGCTCAGTTGCTAGATATCGCCAACGAGATGTTTTCTGCCGAGCGTTTGTCAATATTATCATATAAATGAAATACACACCCGTTTTTATTTGTCTATTTGTAAAATAGAACTATAAAAACAAACAAATATTACAAATTGACAAATAAAAACTTTTGTCAATCGTACATATTTTATAAATTTGCCCCGTAGCAAGTTAACAGATTTTATCTATACATAAAAAACATTATGGGGGGAAAACGTTATTATACTTGAAATCACATCAGGCATATGCTGCATTCTGACAGCTGTGTTCCTGCATTTTTCTGCCATACCCAGAAATAGTAATAAGAGAAACTATCAAAAAGGATATACATTAGTAAAAGTAGCGTCCCTGGTTTTGGGTATATCGGCGTTGCTGTTTGCTATTGCAGGAGAGTTTATGCCGGCATGCGATAAGCAAGCCTTTATACAGATAATTCTTCCGGTAGAAACTTTGCTGGTCTTCTGGGTGTTTGTATATCCGCTGTACGAAAGAGAGCGGCTCAAGCATTTCCTTAAGCATCAGGCGTTTTATACAGCAGTGCTATGCGCGGCTAATATCGGTTATCTCTTTGTATTAAAAGAATGGGTAGGAGAATGGTTCCACTACCTGCTGGTAGCATGTTATGTGGTTCAGTTCACTTTTTACACCATTATATATATACATATTTCGCGGATTTGGCTGAATAAGAAAAATGCAGACTCCGGGAGCTTCAAAAAATATCCGTTCCGTATATGGATGGTAGCATCTATAATAGGTGTTATGGGAATAGTGGCCGAAGTCTTTCTGAACGAGATCTATTTACAAATATTCACTTTCTGCTATACCTTGTTTTTTATTTCACTCGGTATACAGTATCATAATTATAGCATTGTGGCTCCGCAAGATACACCCGTTAAGGAATCGACTGTTAATGAGGATGTTACCGTGAAGCCAGATCCTTCTAAGCCCGAAGAGAAGAGGCATGGACAAGGAAGTGATGTCATTAAAGAAAAAATTACAATCTGGGAGCAGCATAAAGGCTATCTCCAGCTGAGTGTTACCATTCAGGATTTGAGCCGTGAGATAGGAATAAACCGTACATATTTGTCAAATTACATAAACGAAACATACCAGAGCAACTTCAACGGATGGCTAAACGACCTCCGCATTGAAGAGGCAAAGCAAAAGATGCTTTCATCTCCCGAAATAAACCTGAGCGACCTTGCTGAAATGGTAGGTTTTGCAGATCAGGCACATTTCAGCAAGCAGTTCAAACAGAAAGAAGGAATACCTCCTTCCGTATGGAAGAAAGAACATCGCGCCAAAAGTGAAAAAGATTAATATTTTACATTTTTGTCGAAAAATACACAATTATATACAAATAGACAAGCAGGAACGTAGCATTTACGCCTAGATTTGCACAATAAATAAAGGCGATAAGATATAAAACAAAGAACATTATCAATTATCATTCATTAATTAATTAAAAGTATGAAGAAAAAATTCTATGGAGCCCTTCTGTTAGGAAGTGTACTTCTTACAGGGGGTATGGTATCTTGTTCTGATTACGATGATGACATTAACAGCTTGAACGACCGTGTTGCAGCAGTTGAAGAAACTGTAAAGGGACTTCAAGAAAAGATTAATGCAGGATGCGTAATCACAAGTGTCGACCCAACAGAAAATGGAGTTAAGGTAACATTAAGCAACGGTGAATCATTCGAGTTGTTAAATGGCGCTCCAGGAGCAGCAGCTACAGTAGAAATTGGAGAGAATGGAAACTGGTTTATCAATGGTGAAGACACAGGCAAGCCATCTAGAGGTGAAAAGGGTGAACAAGGAGAACCTGGAGAAAGTGGAACAGCAGCTACTGGTAAGTACTACAAACCCGGAGAAAATGGATATTGGATTGAAGTTACAGTAGGTGCAGACGGTAAAGAAACAGAAACAGAAACAACTATCAGCTGGACTCCAGAAGGAACAATGACAGCTGTATGGGATTCTGAAAATGGCAAACTGTTAGTAAGCAATGTTAAAGGTTATAATGGAATCTTAAGCATTTCATTAACATCTGAATTGAAGTCATTGGTATTCCAACCTGAATTCTATTACCAAGGAATTGAAGCAATGGAAGCTAAAACATTCAATTACACAGAAAAGGGTGTTAAAGAAGTTAATGCTGATGATGATTTTACAACTGATGCACCAACAGAACTTGATGGTGTTGCAATGACTCCGGGATTAGTTGCTAAATATCACATGAATCCATCTTCTGCAAATTGGAAAGACATCAAATCACTGAGCTATATATCAGATGATAAGAACTATACAAGAGCTGGAGGTGTAGTTAAAGCCAATGTTTTTGATTGGGAAGGTGAAGAAGGTATTTTAACTGTTCACTCTCAATTGACAGATGGTACAATCAAAGATATCCAAAACGATGGTAAAGTTACTGTTTTAGCTTTACAAGCTAATTACTCTGGAAGTGAAAAAGATACAATCATCACTTCTGACTACGCAGCAGTGAAAGCAACAAATTACAAAGACATGGTACTTGCCAATGCCGCTTTAGGCCAACCGGTACATACTGTGCACTTATATACAAATGCACAAGATGCAATCAACAATGCAGCTAGTCATGAAATCGTATGGAATCATGAAGGCTTAGATGTTGCAACATTAGTTCAAACACATTACGATGACAGCCAAAACAGCCATGTTGCATGGGATGTAACAGCAGCAGATAAGACTGTTGAAGACTATGGATTCAAATATAGCTTCGAACTTGTTGGTTATCACAAGGGAAATAACAGAACATCAGAGAGTGCACATGCTGTCATGAAAGGTTCTTTATTGAAACCTTGTATGCCAGTAGACGGAAAACAGCCAACATGGGATGCCGCAGAACAGAATAAAGCGGAAAAAGATCGTGAACCATTGGTACGTGTTATCTTAACAGATACTGTAAGCAATAAAATAGCAGCTGTAGGATACGTTAAATTCAAAATTGTTGAAAAAGCTACACCGACAGAAAGTGAAGTTATCTTGACTCCTGAATTTGGTTTCAATTATGAATATAC
>ENA-UPSY01000316-UPSY01000316.1-human-gut-metagenome-genome-assembly--contig:-NODE-316-length-59469-cov-16.513402_pt1 | contig 59469 bp, 54 predicted proteins | sample MGYA00250044_ERZ773365 | MGnify/ENA primary metagenome ERZ773365 (study PRJEB29103, sample SAMN06111932) | human gut metagenome | biome: human gut; feature: ankylosing spondylitis patient; material... | reverse complement strand
AACACCTTGACCACCTTCTGGCCCTCCATCATCTCCTCGATGTAGCCGTTCACCTTGCCCAGATCCCGCTGCTGCTGGATGAAGTACTTGGAGGAGCTTTTTGCGATCTGCTTGGAGCAGAACAGCATCAGCGCCACCATGAGCATGGTAACGATGGTCAGCTGCCAGCTGAGCATGCACATACTGAAGAACACCGACACAATCGTGATGACGCTGGACACCAGCTGCGGGATGCTCTGGCTGAGCATCTGGCGCAGGGTATCCACATCGTTGGTGTACACGGACATGATATCGCCGTGGGGATGGGTGTCAAAATACCGGATGGGCAGGCTTTCCATGTGGGTGAACAGCTTGGTGCGCAGATTGCGCAGCGTGCCCTGCGTTACGTTGACCATGATGCGGGCGTTGGCCCATGCGGCCAGAATGCCCACAAGGTAGATGCAGCACATCCGCACCAGTGCACCGGCCAGCGGTGCAAAGCTGGGGTTCTGCTGGCGGGTCATGGGGACGATGTAATCGTCCATCAAAGTCTGCAAGAACAGGCTGGCCTGCACATTGGCCAGCGCGCTGACCACGATGCACACAAGCACAAGGATGCAGTGGGGCAGATAGTTGCGGAACACCTCATCCATGATGCGCTTCAGCAGCTTGCCCGGGTTTTCCACCTTGGGGCGCGGCCCCCGTGCGCCCCGCGGGCCGGGGCCATGTACTTCTTTTACTGCCATTACTGCGCACCTCCCTGCTTGTCAAAATCGCCGCCGCCCTGCGTCTGGCTGTTGTAGACCTCCTGATAAATGGCGTTGGTTGCCAGCAGCTCTGCGTGGGTGCCCAGACCGTTGATCTGGCCGTTCTCCAGCACCAGAATGCGGTCTGCATCCTGCACCGAGGAAATGCGCTGTGCAATGATGATCTTGGTCGTGCCGGGGATCTCCTCCCGGAAGGCCTTGCGGATCTTGGCATCGGTCGCGGTATCCACGGCGCTGGTGGAGTCGTCCAAAATCAGCACCTTGGGCTTGCGCAGCAGGGCGCGGGCGATGGTCAGGCGCTGCTTCTGGCCGCCGGACACGTTGGAGCCGCCCTGCTCGATCCATGTATTGTACTTATCCGGGAAGCGCTGGATGAACTCATCCGCGCAGGCCAGCTTTGCCATGCGGATGCACTCTTCCTCGGTGGCGTTGGCATCGCCCCAGCGCAGGTTATCCAGAATGGTGCCGCTGAACAGCACGTTCTTCTGCAGCACCATGGAGACCTCGCGGCGCAGCACGTCAAGGTTATAATCCCGCACATCCACGCCGCCTACCCGCACGGTGCCGCTCTCGGCATCGTACAGGCGGGGGATCAGCTGCACCAGACTGGATTTTGCGCTGCCGGTGCCGCCGATGATGCCCAGCGTCTCGCCGGGCCGGATGGTAAAGCTGATATCGTTCAGCACCGGCTGACCGCTGCCGTGCTTATACTTGAAGGTAACGTGGTCAAACTGGATGCTGCCGTCTGCCACCTGCTGCACCGGCTGCTTTGCCGGGGGCAGGTCGGTGTGCTCGTCCAGCACCTCCACGATACGCTTGGCAGAGGCGGCGGACATGGCGATCATGACAAAGGCCATGCTCAGCATCATCAGTGCCATGAGGATGTTCATGACATAGCCGAACAGGGCGTTCAGCTGGCCGGTGGTAATGGCACCGTGCAGCACATATTTTGCGCCGAACCAGCTCAGCGCGATGTTGCAGCCGTACACCGCCACCAGCATGGCGGGGTTATTGAAGCTCAGGCGGCTTTCCGCGTTGACGAACTGCTTATACAGGCTCTCGCAGGCGGCGGTGTATTTTTCGTTCTCGAAGCCCTCGCGCACAAAGCTCTTGACCACGCGGATGGCAGAGACATTCTCCTGCACCGAGGCGTTGAGGTTATCATAGTTCTTGAACACCCGGTCAAAGATGCGGAAGGTAGGGATCATGATGGCAGCCAGCACCGCCACCAGAAAGGCCACTGCCACCACGAACACCAGCGACAGCGGGCCGCCAATAACCACAGCCATGAACATTGCAAACACCAGATGCACCGGGGCGCGCACGCACATGCGCAGGATCATCTGGAAAGCGTTCTGCACGTTGGTCACGTCGGTGGTCATGCGGGTAACAAGACCTGCCGTAGAGAATTTGTCGATGTTGGAAAAAGAGTAATGCTGGATATTTTCATACATGGCATCGCGCAGATTTCCGGCAAAGCCGGTGGATGCCTCGGCGGCATACTTGCCCGCCAGCACGCCCAGCACCAGCGCAATGGCTGCCACCAGAAAGGTAAGCAGTCCGTAGCGGATGATGGCGTTCATATCGCCCTTTTCAATGCCCTGATCGATGATAAAGGCCATGATGGTGGGCAGCAGCACATCCATAATGGCTTCCAGCGCAGCAAAGAGCGGTGTCTTGATCGAGGCGGCTTTATACTCGCCCAGATGCGACACAAGCTTTTTGATCATCTGAGTTCCCTCCTGTTAATTTTATTTGTTTGGTACAAAACAATTTTATACATAACAATTTAAATGTCAAGACGTTTCGTAAAATGTTCATAATTGCCAATTTAGCAAGTCCTTTTTCAGCGCTTTGACGGAAAAGGTGGTTATTTCAACGCCTCCCGCAGCTTGTTCAGCAGCCGCAGCAGTTCTGCGTTCTCCTCCTCGGTCAGCAGCCCGGCCACATAATCGTCGGTCTGGTGGAAGGACAGCAGGGTCTTTTCGTGCCGTTGGATGCCCTCCTCGGTCAGCACCAGCTGCTTGAGCCGGGCGTCCTGCGGTACGCTCAGCCGCTGGATGTAGCCCTTGCGCTCCATCAGCTGCAAAATGTTCGTCACCGTGGAGCGGGTGATGGAAAACTCCCGCTCGATGTCCCGCTGGAACACCGGCTCGTCCCGGTGGCGGTAGAGATACTCGATGATCCACCCGTGCATGGGGGTGGTCTGCTCTACCCCGTTGGCGCGGGAAAACTGGTTCAGCCTGCGGAAGATCAGGTTGTCCACCCGGCGCAGCTGAGCGGGGATAACCTGCGGCCCATCCCACGGCGGGTCCAGCTTGCAGTGCTCTTCAATAGTGTGCTGTGTACACATAATGGTTTCCTCTATTCAAGTTGTTCGATGTGAAACTGTTTGATACGATACATATATTACTCATATCCCCGCTCAATGTCAAGGGGCGGAGAGCAAAAAGGCCGCTGCGGAAAATTTTCCGCAGCAGCCTTGATTTTTATGGATACGGGATACGCTTACAGCTTTTTGCCGGTCAGCAGCTCGTAGGCCTCCAGATACTTGGCAATGGTCTTGTCAATGACATCCTGCGGCAGGTCGTAGTTGCTGTCGGGGTTAGCCTTCAGCCAGTCGCGGACGAACTGCTTGTCGAAGGAGGGCTGGCTGTGACCCGGCTCGTAGCCCTCCAGCGGCCAGAAGCGGGAGGAGTCCGGGGTCAGCATCTCGTCACCCAGCACCACGTTGCCGTCCTCGTCCAGACCAAACTCGAACTTGGTATCGGCAATGATGATGCCGCGGGACAGTGCGTACTCGGCGCACTTCTTGTACAGGGCAATGGTGTAGTCGTGCAGCTTAGTGGCGTACTCCAGACCGTGGCCGGGGAACTGCTTCTCCAGCACGTCGATGCTCTGCTCGTAGGAGATGTTCTCGTCGTGGTCGCCGATTTCTGCCTTGGTGGAGGGGGTGTAGATGGGCTCGGGCAGCTTATCGGACTCCTGCAGGCCCTCGGGCAGCTGGATGCCGCACACCTTGCCGGTCTTTTGGTAGCTTGCCCAGCCGCTGCCGGTAATGTAGCCGCGCACAATGCACTCGATGGGCAGCATGGTCAGCTTGCGGCACATCATGCTGTTGCCGGTGAATTGGGGCTGGCGGAAGAACTCCGGCATATCCTGCACATCCACACTCAGCATATGGTTGGGCAGCAGGTCGCGGGTGTAATCGAACCAGAACTTGCTCATCTGGGTGAGCACGGTGCCCTTTTTGGTGACCTTGTTTTTCAGGATGACGTCAAACGCAGAAATGCGGTCGGTGGCAACCATGATCAGGCTGTCGCCATTGTCGTAGATCTCGCGGACTTTGCCTTCTTTGATGGGTTTGAACTCAGTCATAATCAAACACTCCATTTTTTCCATGTTCTCAGCAGCGCAGCAGCGCAGCGCAGTTCTTACCCTATTATTCTACCATACTGCCGCGCGGTTTAAAAGGAACAGAATAAAAGAAAAACAGGCAAGTTTTGTGTTTTTATCGTGAAAAGTGCGCAAAAAACAGCAGGAAATTTCGGCGTTTTGACGATAAAAGTCGTACTTTATCCCCAAATGCACGCACCTTTGCAAAATGCAGTCATGGACAAGCGCCGCCAGTTGCGGTATCATAGTAGTATGCGTATATCTGCGCTCCGCAGGGGCGCAAAAGTAAACAAGGAGGTAAAGAGTATGGGCAAATTTCCCAAGGGCTTTTTGTGGGGCGGCGCTACCGCTGCCAACCAGTGCGAGGGTGCATGGCAGGCAGACGGCAAGGGTCTGGCTACGGTGGATGTGACCCCCTTCGGCCCGGACCGTTTTCCGGTGGCAACGGGCTATATGGAAATGCTGGGCTGCGATGACGCGCATTTCTACCCCAGTCACGAGGCCATTGACCTGTATCACCATTATAAAGAGGATATCGCCCTGTTTGCAGAGATGGGCTTCAAGTGCTTCCGGCTGTCCATTGCATGGACCCGCATCCTGCCCAACGGCGATGACGCTCAGCCCAACGAGGCAGGACTGGCCTTCTACGACAGCATTTTTGACGAGTGCCATAAGTACGGCATCGAGCCGCTGGTCACCATCTGCCACTTTGACACTCCCATTGCCCTCATCAAAAAATACGGCGGCTGGAAAGACCGCCGCATGGTGGACGCCTACGTCCACTACTGCGAGGTGCTGTTCGACCGCTTCAAAGGCAAGGTGAAGTACTGGCTCACCTTCAACGAGATCAATATGCTGCTGCACCTGTCCTTTACCGGCGCAGGGCTGGTGTTCTACCCCGGCGAAAATGTGGAGCAGGTCAAGTATCAGGCTGCCCATCACGAGCTGGTGGCCAGCGCAAAGGCGGTAAAGCTGGCGCACGAAAAAATGCCGGACGCCATGGTGGGCTGTATGCTGGCGGCAGGGCAGTTCTACCCCCGCACCTGCGCCCCGGAGGATGTGCGGGCGGCGCAGGAGGCAGACCGGGACAACTACTTCTTTACCGACGTACAGGTGCGCGGCGCTTACCCTGTGTGGGCCAAAAAGCGGATGGAGCGTGCCGGGGTGCAGCTGCACACACAGCCGGAGGACGACCGCACGCTGCGGGAGGGCACGGTGGATTTTGTGTCCTTCAGCTACTATTCCAGCCGCTGCATCACGGTGGATAAGGAGCTGATGGCGGCAGAGAATGCGGAAGGCAACGCCGTGTCTGCATCGGTGAAGAACCCCTACCTGAAAGTCAGCGAGTGGGGCTGGGCCATCGACCCGGTGGGTCTGCGGGTGACGCTGAACACCATCTACGACCGGTACGAAAAGCCCATGTTCATCGTGGAGAACGGTCTGGGTGCGGTGGATACCGTAGAGCCGGACGGCTCCATCCACGACAGCTACCGCATCGACTACCTGCGGGCGCACATCGAGGAGATGGAAAAGGCCATCAACGAGGACGGTCTGCCGCTGATGGGCTACACCACATGGGGTCCCATCGACCTTGTGAGTGCCTCCACCGGCGAGATGAAAAAGCGGTACGGCTTTATCTATGTGGACAAGGACAACGACGGCAACGGCACCCTTGCCCGCAGCCGGAAGGACAGTTTTTACTGGTATAAAAAGGTCATCGCTTCAGACGGCGAGGACCTGACCTGAGCAAGCGCCCCGGCACTGTTTGCGGTATGGCAGCGCCGGGGCGTAAAAGTGTGAGGAAGAACCGATAACGGAGAAAATTTATGACACCACAAATCATTGCACACCGCGGTGCTTCCTATCTTGCACCGGAAAACACCCTGACTGCCTTTAAAAAAGCCATGGAGATTGGCGCGGACGGCGTAGAGATGGACGTACAGCAGACCATTGACGCCGGGCTTGTGATCCACCACGACTATATGATCGATCTGCACACGGATATTTCCGGCAAGATCTATGATATGACCATGGGCGATTTAAAGGAACTGGATTTTGGCAGCTGGAAGGACGCCATCTTTCAGGACGAGAAGATCGCCACCCTGCAGGAGGCCATGGAACTGTGCAGGCAGATGCCGGGATGCACCGTGCATCTGGAACTGAAATCCACCATGGACAACGACCCGGACTTTGTGCCCCGGGTGCTGGAAGTGCTGCAGCAGACCGAGATGGTAGAACAGGTGATCCTTGTTTCCTTCAACCACGCGCTGCTGCGGCAGGCAAAGCAGTTGATGCCCGAATTGCGGGTGGGTGCACTGGTATACGGCGAGCTGGAAAGCATGCTGCTGCCGCCGCCCATCATCTGGAAGGATCTTGGACTGACCAACGGCATAGAGGACATAGAAGCCATGGATGCCGCCCTGCCGGAGAGCGCAGCAGACGAGGAAAATTGCAGCTGGATGACCCGATGGATGAGCGATAAGGTAAGTATGCTGCGGGCAAGCTTTCCCGGCGAGAGCCTGAACGAGATCTACAAAAACCTGTTGTCGCAGCGGGATCTGCCCGCCTACATCCGCAGTCTGGACTTTGCGCCGGAGTGGGTCAGCTGTGAGTACCACACCGCCTACAAAAACGCCGGTTTCATTGACAAACTGCACGAGATGGGCATCAAGGTGTCTTTGTGGACAGTGGACACGGAAGATTCCGTCCGCAGCCTGCTGCGCACCAGCGCCGATGCCTACATCACCAACCGCCCCGACCGCGTGCGGGAGTGGATGGAAAAGGAACAGGCGGCGACCGCCCCGACAGAGTCTGCCCCCACTGCTGAAGCAGACACCGGGACAGCTGCCGCAGAGTAAACCGACCGGAACAGACACAAAAAAAGAGATAGGCTTTCCCGAAAGGGATCGCCTATCTCTTTTTCATTCATTTTATTCTGCTGCGTCGGTCAGCACAAAGGTCAGCTCTGCGGTGACGGCGCACTTGCCGTCCACCCATGCCGAGGCCTTGCCTACGCCCACAGCGCCGTGCTGCTGTACCAGCTCGCAGTGGAGGGTGAGCACGTCCCCGGGGGTGACCTGTTTGCGGAAGCGGGCACTCTTGATGCCGCCGAACAGCGCAAGCTTGCCCTTGTTTTCCGGCAGGCTCAACGCCGCCACAGCGCCGGTCTGTGCCAATGCTTCCAGCAGCAGTACGCCGGGCATGACCGGCTGTGCCGGGAAGTGGCCGTTGAAGAATTCCTCGTTGCGGGTGACGCACTTGCGGCCGATGGCCCACTGCCCCGGCTCGTAGTCCAGAACACGGTCCACGAGGGCAAAGGGGTAGCGGTGGGGCAGGATCTCCGCGATCTGTACACTGCTCAGGGTGTTGGCGTTTTCACGCACGGTACGGGGCTCTGCCATGGGTCAGCCCTCCCATCTGCGCAGGGCGATGCAGGCGTTGTGGCCGCCAAAGCCCAAGCTGTTGCTCAGCGCGTACTGCATCTCCTGCTGCCGCCCGGTGTTGGGCACATAGTCCAGATCGCACTCCGGGTCGGGCTGGGCGTAGTGGATGGTGGGCGGGGCGAACTGGTCCCGCAGTGCCAGCGCGGTAAACACGGCCTCGATGCCGCCCGCGCCGCCCAGCAGATGGCCGGTCATGCTCTTGGTGCTGACCACGGTCATCTCCTTGGCGTGTGCGCCGAACACGGCGTGGATGGCGGCAGTCTCGCAGGCATCGTTCATGTGGGTGCCGGTGCCGTGGGCGTTGATGTGATTCACCTGCTCCGGTGCGATGTCGGCATCCACCAAGGTCAGCTTCATGCAGTCGATGGCACCTGCGCCGCCGGGAGCCGGAGCGGTAAAGTGATAGGCATCGCAGTTGGCACCGTAGCCCACCACCTCGGCATAGATGTGTGCGCCGCGCGCTCTTGCGTGCTCCAGTTCTTCCAGCACCAGCACACCGCTGCCCTCACCCATGACAAAGCCGCCGCGGCGGGCGTCAAAGGGCAGGCTGGCAGCGTCCGGGTCGGTGGCGGTGGAAAGTGCCTTCATGCTGGTAAAGCCGCCGATGCCCAAGGGGCTGATGCAGCTTTCCGCGCCGCCGCAGACCATCACCGGCTCGTAGCCGTCCCGGATGCGGTGGAAGGCGTCGCCTACGGCGTTGGTGCCGCCGGCGCAGGCCGTGACCGGGCAGGTGCACATGCCCTTCAGACCGAAGCGGATGGCCACCTGCGCCGCTGCCATGTTGGCAATGGCCATGGGCACAAAGTAGGGGCTTACCTTCTCCATGCCCTTTTCCTCGCCGCGGGCGTGCTGCTCCTCGATCGTGGGCAGACCGCCGATGCCGCTGGACAGGATGACGCCGATGTCCTTGCCCTCGGCCTCGGTATCAAGGCCGCTGTCTGCAATGGCTTCGGCGGCAGCGCCCAGTGCCAGCAGGGTGAAGCGCGCCATTTTGCGGACTTCCTTTTTGTCCACCACGGTCTCGGGGTCAAAATCCTTTACCTCACCAGCCAGCTTGCACTTGAAGTCGGTGGTGTCGAACTGGGTAATGGGGCCGATGCCGCATTTACCGGCACGGGCTGCTGCCCAGCTGTCCGCCACATTGTTGCCCAGCGGGTTCACCGTGCCAAGGCCGGTGATCACAACTCTGCGTTTTTCCATAAGGGTTCTCCTTTACATTGCCATGCCGCCGTCCACACAGAGCACCTGCCCGGTGAGATAGCTGCTTTGTTCTGCGGCAAAAAACGCCACTGCCTGTGCCACATCCTCCGGCTGGCCTGCGCGGCCCGCGGGGATGCCCTGCGTCATGCCGGTGCGCACCGCCTCCGGCAGCACGGCAGTCATGTCGGTGTCGATAAAGCCGGGCGCTACCGCGTTCACGGTCACGTTCCGCGCGGCCAGTTCCCGGGCAAGGCTCTTGGTCAGGCCGATGAGCCCCGCCTTGCTGGCGGCGTAGTTGGTCTGCCCGGCGTTGCCCCGCAGCGCCACCACGCTGGAAAGGTTCACGATGCGGCCATAGCGCTGGCGCACCATGCGGCGGGCGGCCTCCTTGCAGCAGAGAAAGGCGCTTTTCAGGTTGGTGTCCAGCACCGCATCAAAATCCTGCTCGGTCAGGCGCAAAATCAGGTTGTCCCGGGTGATGCCCGCGTTGTTCACCAGCACATCCACCCGGCCAAAGGCCTCGGCAGCGGCATCGAACAGCGCCTTGCAGCCCTCGGCGGTGGATACATCCGCCTGCACGGTCACCGCCTGCACGCCCTCGGCGCGGCAGAGCGCTGCCGTCTGCTCCGCAGGCTCTGCGCCGTGGCAGTAGTTCACCACCACATTGCAGCCCTGCTTTGCCAGTGCCACGCACACTGCGCGGCCAATGCCCCGGCTGCCGCCGGTAACAATGGCGGCGCGGGTCAGCTTTTCTTCGCTCATTCTGCTTCCTTCCATGCGGTCAGCACCGCATCCAGCTGTTCCGGGGTCTCCACTGCGGTGCAGACCACCCCGGGCAGGGTCTTTTTCACAAAACCGCTCAGGGCATTGCCGGGGCCGACTTCCAGAATGTGGTCCACGCCCAGCTCGCCCAGACGGCGCAGGGTATCTTCCATGTAGACGCTGCTCTGCACCTGCTTTACCAGCAGCTGCGGGATGCTGTCGGTCTCGGCCTTTTCATGCCCCAGACAGTTGAACAGCACCGGTGTCTCCATGGTGCCGAAGTTTTCGCCCGCAAAGCGCTGTGCCAGCGCATCCCCTGCGGGAGCCATCAGCTTTGTGTGGAAGGGGCCGCTGACCTTCAGCGGGATGCAGCGGCGGGCACCGGCTTCCTTTGCCAGCGCAGCAGCCTGCTCCACAGCGGCCTTTTCGCCGCCGATGACCAGCTGCCCCGGGCAGTTGTAGTTGCAGATCTGCACACAGCCCGTCTCTGCCGCCTGTTCGCAGCAGGCGGACAGTTTTTCTCTGTCCAGCCCCAGCACGGCGGTCATACCGCAGTCAAGGCCCTTTGCAGCCTCGGCCATGGCCTTGCCCCGGAAGGCGGTCAGCTCGATGGCCTGCTTTGCGGTGAACACCCCGGCTGCCTGCAGCGCGGAGTATTCGCCCAGCGAAAGCCCTGCCAGATAGGCGGGCTTCACGCCCTTTTCGGCCAGCACGGCGGTCACGCCGCAGGCAAAGGCCACCATGCAGGGCTGGGTGTATTCGGTCTGGTTCAAAACGCCGTCCGGGTCCTCAAAGCAGACGCGGTGCAGGTCAAAATCCAGCGCTGCGCTGTCAAAGGCCGCCCGGAAGGCGGGAGATGCTTCGTAAAATTCCTTGCCCATGCCGGGGTGCTGTGCACCCTGACCGGCGTAAAGTACGGCAAGCTTCATAAATTCTGCCTCCATTCGGTCACAAGTTCATCCATCAGCTCGCGCACGGTGCGCATCCGGTCAAGCCGACCCACGTTTTCGCCGCAGAAGAAAAGTCCTTCCTCCACGTTGCCCTTCACCGCCTCGATGAGGGCGTGGGTGATGCAGTAGGGCACAGCGGCGGGGTCGCAGGTCTTGAGACACCGAGCGCAGTGCTTGGGCGGGAAGCGCTTGCCCTCAGCCAGCGCCTGCACCAGCGGGGTGTTCAGCGCGCGGCCGGGCATTCCCACCGGGCTGTGGATGATGCGCACATCCTCCGGCTTTGCCGCCAGCAGCACGTCCTTGTAGGTCTGGGAAGCGTCGCACTCGTAGGTGGGGATAAAGCGGGTAGCAAGCTGCACACCCGCAGCGCCAAGCTTTGTAAAGTGTGCCATGTCGGCACCGGTGTACACGCCGCCCGCCACAAATACCGGGATGGCGTGGCCGTATTGTTCCTCGTAAGGCTTTACCTCGGCCAGCACCCCGGGCAGAATCTCGTCCAAAGTCTGGCAGCGGTCGGCCAGCAGGTCCTCCTCGGCAAAGCCGAGATGCCCGCCCGCCTTGCAGCCCTCGATGACCACAAAATCGGCGGTACGGTCAAAGCCCTTTGCCCAGCGGCGCAGGATGAGCTTTGCTGCCCGGGCGCTGGACACGATGGGTGCAATGGCCACCTCTTTGGTGCCCACGATGCCCGGCAGTTCCAGCGGCAGACCCGCACCGGAGACCACGGCATCCACTCCCGCCGCCACGGCGGTGCGAATAGCCTCGACATAGTCCCGGGTGGCTACCATCGCGTTGATAGCTACCAGACCCATGCCCCCGGCAATGGCCTTGGCTTTTTGAATTTCTGCGGTCAGGGCACGGTGGTTTGCTGCCGCCGGGTCACGGGCAAAATCCGGCTCGCGGTAGCCTGCATCGGCGGTGGAGATGCACCCCATGCCGCCGCAGGCTGCTACCGCACCTGCCAGCCCGCCCAGCGAGACGCCTACGCCCATGCCGCCCTGCAAAATGGGTACTTGCAGGGGCTTGCCGCCAAGGGTCAGCATTCGGTGTTCAGCGCGGCGATGCGCTGCCTCCCTCCCTGCCACAGGTCTGCAAGGATGTCCGCCACGGGGCGCACCTCGTGCAGCATTCCGGCTACCTGACCGGCCATCAGGCTGCCGCTTACCGTGTCGCCCTCAAAGACGGCACGGCGCAGGCTGCCCAGCGTGTATTTTTCCAGCTCCATCTTATCGGCGCCCGCCTTTTCCTGACGGACATACTCCCGGCTCATGCGGTTTTTCAGCACACGCACCGGTGCACCCACGGTGCGTCCGGTGACGATGGTGTCACTGTCCCCGGCTTTGAGCAGTGCGGCCTTGTAGTTGGGGTGAATGGGGCACTCCTCGCTTGCCAGCAGGCAGGTGCCCACCTGCACACCGCAGGCGCCCAGCGCCAGCGCAGCCGCCAGCTGACGGCCATCGGCAATGCCGCCTGCGGCGATGACCGGCACGCTGACCGCGTCCACCACCTGCGGCACCAGTGCCATGGTGGTCATCTCGCCCACATGGCCGCCGCTCTCGGTGCCCTCGGCAATGACGGCGTCAATGCCCAGCGGCTCCAAATGCCGTGCCAGCACGGCAGCAGCCACCACCGGAATCACCTTGATACCGGCAGCTTTCCACATGGAAACGTATTTTCCCGGGTTGCCTGCGCCGGTGGTGACCACGGCGACTTTTTCCTCCACCACGATCTGGGCAAACGCATCTGCCTGCGGGTGCATGAGCATGATGTTCACACCAAAGGGCTTGTCGGTCAGTTCCCGGCAGCGGCGGATGTTCTGGCGCAGGGTATCGGCATTCATGCCGCCCGCACCGATGATGCCCAGTGCACCGGCGTTGGAGCAGGCGGCGGCAAACTCGCCGGTGGCAATGTTGGCCATGCCGCCCTGAATGATGGGGTATTTCGTCCCCAGGATCTCGTTTAAAAGTTTCATGGTCTTTATCCTTTATATTCCACGATCATGCCGCCCCATGTCAGGCCGCCGCCGAAGCCGATGCAGGCAAGGGTCTGGCCGGGGTGCAGCTGGCCGCTTTCAGCCAGCTCGTTCAGCGCCACCGGGATGCTGGCAGCACTGGTGTTGCCGTGGCGGTCCATGTTTTTGTAGAACTTTGCACCATCGGCGTGCAGCGCCTTGACGCAGTGGTCGATGATGCGGCTGTTGGCCTGATGACAGACCACCCAGTCCAGATTGTCCAGCGTAAGGCCGGTCTCGTCCAGCACGGTGTGCAGGCATTTGGGCAGGGCATCCACTGCAAAGCGGAACACTGCCCTGCCGTCCATGCTGATGGGTGCCGAGCCTGCGCGGCTGGGGCCGCCGGCATGGATGGCGGCATCGCCCCGGGCACCCAGCGTGATGGCAAAGGGCACCGAGGTGTCGGTCAGTTCAAACACTGCCGCACCGGCACCATCGCCGAACAGCACGCAGGTGGAGCGGTCGGCGGGGTCCATCAGACGGGAAAGTGCTTCCGTGCCGATAACCAGCGCGTACCGCCCGCCCAGCGTAGCCAGCAGGCCGCGCGCCACCGCCGTGCCGTACAAAAAGCCGGAACAGGCGGCGTTCACGTCCAGTGCAGGGCGGTTTTCCGGCAGTGCCAGCGCCGCCTGCACCTGACAGGCCACGCTTGGGGTGGCATCCGGTGCGGAAAGGGTGGCGCAGACGCAGCAGGCAATGTCTGCCGGAGCAAGACCGCTGCGCTGCAGCGCCTGCTTTGCGGCAGCAATGGCCAGTGTGGCGGCATTTTCGCCCTCGGTGCAGTAGTGCCGGGTACGGATGCCGGTGCGGGTGGTGATCCACTCGTCGCTGGTATCCACGGTGCGGCTCAGCTCTTCGTTGGTGACCGTGCGGCCGGGCAAAGCCCCGCCGGTGGCGATCAGACGCAAACCCTTCATGCTTTCCTCATTTCTCCGATCTGACGGAATTTCTGGTAGCGCTGCTCGGCCAGCTGACGGCCGTTCATGCGGGCAAGGCTGCGCAGCTGACGCTGCAGTGCCTCGTCCAGATTGCCGAACAGTACCCCGTGGGCGCGCTGTGCGCCGCCCACCGGCTCCGGGATGATCTCCTCCACGATGCCGTCCTTGTACAGATCCTGTGCGGTCAGCTTCATGATCTCGCAGGCTTCGCCGCTGCGGGAGGAATCCTTCCACAGGATGCTGGCAAAGCCTTCGGGGCTCAGCACCGAGTAGACGGCGTTTTCCAGCATGAGGATGCGGTTTGCCACACCCAGCGCCAGTGCGCCGCCGGAAGAGCCTTCGCCGGTGACCACTGCGATCACCGGCACAGTCAGGCCGCTCATCTCCATCAGGTTGCGGGCGATGGCTTCGCCCTGTCCGCGCTCCTCGGCGTCCTTGCCGGGGTATGCGCCCGGCGTGTCGATGAAGGTGATGATGGGACGGTCAAATTTTTCCGCCTGCTTCATCAGGCGCAGGGCCTTGCGGTAGCCCTCCGGCCCGGGCATACCGAAGTTGCAGCGCAGGTTTTCTTCCAGCGTGCTGCCCTTGCGGTGGCCGATGACCGTGACCGGTTGGCCGTGGAACAGCGCCACACCGCCCAGAATGGCGGCATCTTCCTTGCACTGACGGTCGCCGCACTGCTCAAAGAAGTCGGTGAACAGTGCATCCACGATCTCATCGATGTGGGGGCGCTCCGGGTGGCGTGCCAGAAAGACCCTGTCCTCTGCGGTCAGTGCCCCGCAGCCGGACAGCAAAGCGTCCTCCTGCGCGGAAAGCTCTGCCAGTTCGGCAGCGTGGTTGGTGATATCGGTCATGTTCTCGTCCGCCGGGTCGCCGCGCAGGGCGGCGATTTTTTCATCCAGCGGTGCGAGCTGTTGTAAGATGTCCTTGATCATAAGGCGCTTCCTCCTCAGGCGTGCAGACGCAGCAGCTGCGCCAGTGTTTCGCGCATTTCGGTACGGGGCACTACCTTGTCCACAAAGCCGTGCTCGTATTGGAACTCGCTGCGCTGGAAGCCTGCGGGCAGCTTTTCGCCGATGGTCTGTTCAATGACCCGGGGGCCCGCAAAGCCGATCAGCGCCCCGGGCTCTGCCAGCATAATATCGCCAAGGCTGGCAAAGCTGGCAGTCACGCCGCCGGTGGTGGGGTGGGTCAGCACGCTGATGTACAGCCCGCCCCGGGCGGAGAACCGCTCGATGGCGGCAGAGGTCTTGGCCATCTGCATCAGGCTGAAAATGCCCTCCTGCATCCGGGCGCCGCCGCTGGCCGAAAAGATGATCAGCGGCAGGTGCTTTGCAGCGGCGTGCTCCACGGCGCGGGTGATCTTTTCGCCCACGGTGGTGCTCATGCTGCCCATAAAGAACCGGCTGTCCAGCACTGCAACTACCACCGGGGTGCCCTCGATGCGCCCCGTGGCGGTAATCACAGCTTCCTTCAGGCCGGTCTTGCCGGTCTGTGCTTCCAGCTTTTCCGGGTAGCCGGGAAACTGCAGCACATCCTGCGGGGCAAGGTCGGCGTCCAGTTCCCGGAAGCTGCCCTTATCAAGGATGAGGCTCAGGCGGTAGTACCCGCCGATGGGCAGGTGCACCCCGCAGTTGGGGCAGACGTACTGTGCCTTGTTCCAGATCTGGCGGGTGGCGCGGCGTCCGCACTTTTTGCATTCCACGAACTGCGGGTCGTTCCACACGGCACCCGCATCCCGCCGGGCCTTCAGCTGGAAGGTGCGCTCCCGCATGCTGCCCGGCAGCAGGTCTTTGATACTGTTCATCTCGTTTCGCCTCGGTCAGCCTCAGACATGGGCATTGATGTAGTTGAAGATATCGCCCACGGTCTTGAGGTTTGCCAGCTCCTCATCGGGGATGGACACGCCGCAGGCCTCTTCCAGTGCCATGTTCAGCTCCACAGCGTCCAGGCTGTCGGCCTCCAGATCCTCGGTCAGGCTGGCCTCCATGGTCACCTTGTCCTCATCGCAGCTCAGGGTATCGACAACGATCTTCTTCATTTCCTCGAAAGTCATGGTAGTATTCTCCTTTATGTCCACTGTTTGTTTTTAATTATTTACCTAAAATTTATGAGGTATCGAACACGACCATTATAATCAAACCGTTGGATAAGTCAATGGTTTTAGTTAAATATTTTTATCTTTTACATTTCTGTCACAGTTTGCTTCCTTTTTATATAGCCCCCTGCACAGGGCGCAAAAAAGCCGCTGCACAGTGCTTTGTGCAGCGGCCTTTCCCGCAATAATAATATTTCTTATTCCAGCCCGATCTGCTGGGCGTATTCCTCCAGCAGTTCCCGCTCAAGGAAGGGGGTCTTGACGCCCTCGCGGTCGCGGTAGGTCTCGTGCCCCTTGCCAATGACGGCGATCAGATCGCCCTCCTGTGCGTGATCCACTGCGTAGTGCAGCGCGTCCAGACGGTCGGGGATCTCCACGAACTTTGCGTCCGGGTTGCCCTTGTTCATGCCCTCGCGGATGTCCGCGATGATATCCTCTACCTTTTCAAAGCGGTTGTTGTCCTCGGTGAGGATGGAGAAATCGGCCATCTTGGCGCAGATCTCGCCCATGCCGTAGCGGCGCAGCTTGGAGCGGTTGCCGCCGCAGCCAAACACCACCACCAGACGGTGGGGCTTGTAGGCGCGCAGGGTGGTAAGCAGGCTCTCGGTGGATACCTCGTTGTGGGCGTAGTCCAGCAGGATGGTGAACTTTTTGCTGATGGGCACAAGCTCCACACGTCCCTTCACCACGCACTTGCCCAGACCGTCGTGGATGGCGGCATCCGGCAGACCCAGCACCTTGCCCACAGCCAGTGCGGCCAGCGCGTTGTACACGCTGAACTCGCCGGGCATATTCACCTTGACGTCCATCTCGTCCTTGCCGGTAACGTGGAAGGCAACGCCCAGAAAATCGTGGGTGCGCAGCAGCTCGTAGCCGGTCTCGCGGTAGTCGGCCTTTTCATCGCGGCCATAGGTGACCAACTTGCAGGTATGGCCTTCCAGCAGGGCGGCGGTGTTCTCGTCGTCAATGTTCACCACGCCCACATCGCAGCGCTTGAACAGCTGTCCCTTCCAGCTGCGGTACTCCTCAAAGGTCTTGTGCTCGCCGGGGCCGATGTGATCCGGCGAAAGGTTGGTGAACACGCCCACATCGTAGTGCACGCCCGCCACGCGGTCCATCATCAGGCCCTGACTGGATACCTCCATCAGCGCGGTATCGCAGCCGGCATCCAGAAACTCCCGGAAGGTCTTTTGCAACTCGTAGCTTTCCGGGGTAGTGTTGGCGGTGTCCTTGTGGCGTCCCATATAGTAGATGCCGTTGGTGCCGATCATGCCCACCTTGCGGCCTGCGGCCTCCAGCACGCTTTTGATCATGTGGGTGGTGGTGGTCTTGCCCTTGGTGCCGGTGACGCCGATCATGGTCATCTGCCGGGCAGGGTTGCCGAAGAGGTTGGCGCTCATCAGCGCCATGGCATAGCGGCTGCTCTCCACCTTGACCACGGTCACCCCGGGCAGGGTAGAAAGGTCGATGTCGTGCTGGATGACCAGCGCGCTGATTCCCTTGGCGGCGCAGTCAGCGGCAAACGCGTGGCTGTCCCGTTGGGTGCCCACGATGCACACGAACAAAAGCCCCGGGGCAGCCTTGCGGCTGTCGTAGATGATATCTGCGATCTCAGTATCCAGACTGCCCTGCACAAGGGTAAAGGGCACGCCTTCCATCAGTTGTTCCAGCTTCATACAGTCTCCTCCAAAGAGCTTCTTTACATAGGGTTTTCTTCTTCGTTGGCCGTCATGCGGTCAGGGTGGGTCAGGGGCAGCTGCTCGGTGTCCGTTTCAGCCGCCGGTTCGGTGGTGTCGGCAGTATCCGTGCTTTCTGCACTGTCGGTGCTGTCGGCCGTGTCCTCGGCCGGGGCGGGTTCCTCGACCTTGGGCGGCACCACATAGCCGGAAGGCAGGGTGGGCTCGCCCTGTGCAAAATAGATCTTGCGTGTGCTGCTGGCGCTGGTATGGCTGAAATCCAGCCGCCCGGTGTCGGTGGGGCCGCAGCCCTTGCCGTCGGCGTTGGTCAGTACATAGCGGGCGCGGTCCAGCTTATAATCCAGATCGTTCAGCGTACCCAGCAGCACGCTGATGCGGTCCTGATACAAAAATGCGAGCTGCTCGGTGTCTGCCACTTCCAGCCGTGTCACGTCCTGCGACAGGCCGTATTCCTCCAGCTTGCTGCGCAGTGTGCGCAGCGCTTCCATACGGTCGTTCTCGGTGCTCACCGCACTTTCGCTCCCGGCTGCTTCGGAGCCAGAAGCGCTTGCCGCGTCCGCATCGTCCACGAACCAGAAGCCCTGTCCCGGGGTGGTGTCCTGCAGCTTGCCGCCGTACAGGGTGCAAAGCCCCTCGGGCTGGGTGCTTTCCTCGGACAGAATCTTCCATTTGTCCGAGATCACAAGCCATTTATTGCCGTTTTGCACCGCGTAGGCGGGCACGGCCTCGGTCACCTGCACCACCACGGTGTTGGGGTAGTCCCGGATCACCTTGATGGAGCCCAGCAGCGGGAAGTTCTGCTCCAGCACCGCGGCCTTTTCGCCGGGCTCAAAGCTGAAGATGTTTTCCTCCAGCTGCACGCCCATCTGCTGCAAAATGCTGTCTGCGGAGTAGCCAGCGATTTCGGTCACCTGCTTGCCGTCCGGGGTCTGCACCTGAATGGAGTTGATGCGGAACAGCATGGTCATAGTCAGGTAGATGCCCGCGCCAATGACGCACAGCAGCATGGCAAAGGCGGTCAGACGGCGTAGTATCCGTCGGCGGCGCAGCGTGGCGCGGGTCACCTTGCGCTTTTTGCGCATTTCCCGCCGGGCAGGGCTTTGCTGCGGGGCGTCCTGCGCCGGGCGCAGGCGCTGACCGTTGCCCGCCGGGTGCTGCCGGTTCGGGCGGTTTTGCGCGTTCTGGTTTTTCCGGCTGCTCTGCCCGCTGCGGGCATTGTTTGCCGGGCGGCGCTGTTTGCCGCCGGACTTCGCGTTTTGGGGTCTGCTGCCCGCCGGGCGGTTACCGGCGGGGTACTGGGTGGTATTGCTCCCCTGCCCCTGCGCCGGGCGGCGGGGCTGAGATTGGGTTTGGGTGGGGAACTGGATGCTGTTATCTGCCCGGGAGGAGCGCACACTGCCGTTGGCGCTGCGGGAGGGCGGACGGCTGAGCGGCTCGCCGTTGTAGCCGTAGCGGCTGCTGCCGGTGCTCCGGGGCGTATGATCCTGCGAAGGCGCAGAGGTGCGCGCCACATCCCGGTTCAGGTCATAGGGTCTCGGGTTCCGGGGTCTGCCGTTGCGGTCACGGTTCTGCTGCATCGTTCGCACCTTCTTTCCTGTTTATTCCGGGGCTGCATCACGGGGTTTTTACCAGCTTGAGCAGCGCCGCAGTGATGCGGTCCAGACTGTCGTCCACAGACAGGCTGCGGGCGTTTTTGCCCATCTCGGCCAGCTTGCCGGGCTGTGCCAGCATGGCAGAAACAGTCTGCACCAGCTTTTCACCGGTCAGGTCTTTTTCTTCAATGACCACAGCCGCCCCGGCCTTCTGCAGTTCCATGGCGTTGTAGTACTGGTGGTTCTCCGCCACGTTGGGGCTGGGGATCAGCACAGCGGCGCGTCCCACAGCCTCCAGTTCGGCCAGCGTCAGCGCACCGGCGCGGCTGATAACGAGGTCTGCCGCAGCCAGCAGCTCCGGCATATTGTTGATGTATTCCTTTACCACAAGGCTGTCGCCGGAGGCAAAATCCTTCTGCTTTTGCAGCTGCTCAAACAGCTGCACGCCGTACTGGCCGGTGGCGTGCAGGTGCAGCACCGGCTTGTGCTCGTGCTGTTCCCAGGCGCACAGGTCTGCCACCACCTCGTTGACCCGGCGTGCGCCCAGGCTGCCGCCGAAGGACAGGATGACCGTGCGGTCGCCCGCACCCAGCTGTGCGCGGATGGCCTCGCGGTTGGCGGCCTGTACAAACACCTCCGGCCGCACGGGGTTGCCTACCACAAGGGTCTTGTCCGGTGCACCCAGCTTTTCCACGGCGGCGGGCACGGCGGCAAACACGATATCCACATCCGGGGCCAGCAGCTTATTGGTCACACCGGGAAAGGCATTCTGCTCGTGCAGGGCGGTGTGGATGCCCATTTTGGCGGCGCAGCGCACCACCGGGCCGGACACATAACCGCCGCAGCCAATGACGAGATCCGGCTTTACTTCCTTCATCATGGCCTTGGCCTTGGGGCCGGAAAGCGCCAGATTCCACAGGGTAATGATGTTGCGCTTGATGTTGTGCAGGCTGAGCTTGCGCTGGAAGCCGGTGATCTCGATGTGGTGGAAGGGGTAGCCCGCCTGTGTGACCAAACGGTACTCCATGCCCTCCTTACGGCCTGCAAAGTGGATCTCGGCGGTAGGGTCGGCTTTTTTCAAAGCACCGGCAATGGCCAGTGCGGGGTTGATATGTCCGGCAGTGCCGCCGGCTGCAATGAGAACACGCATGGTGATTCCTCCTTATAAACGCCCGGCCTGCGGCCGGGCGGGCTTGCGGTTTGTTTTACTGTTCTGTACGGGCTGCGCGGGCAGAGGCCAGATCAATAGTCTTGCGTGCAAGTTCTGCTTCCCGCTCGGCGCGGGCGGCCTCCCGCTGGGCACGCATCTGCTCCCGCTGCTGCGCTGCCCGCTCGCCGTTGCGGCCAATGTTCACCATTACGCCCATCTCTGCCAGCAGCAGGATCAGGCTGGTACCGCCGGAGGAGAAGAAAGGCAGGCTGATGCCGGTGTTGGGCAGGGTATTGGTGACCACGGCGATGTTGCAGAACACCTGCCACGCGATCTGCGCCATGATGCCGATGCCTACCATGGTGCAGTACAGATTTTCCGCTTTATAGGCGATGAGCAGCCCCTGCACGATGAACAGCACGAACAGCACGATAATGAGCACTGCGCCAATGAAGCCCAGTTCCTCGCACACCACGCTGAAAATGAAGTCGTTGGTGCTTTCCGGCAGCCAGAGCTGCTTTTCCACGCTGTTGCCCAGCCCCAGCCCCTTCAGTCCGCCGGAGCCGATAGCATAAAGGCTCTGCACGGTCTGGTCGGTCATCTGGCTCAGATCCTGCGTCCAGCCGTCCAGACGCTTTTGCAGGTAGGGGATAGAGTCCACATGGGAGAGCAGGGTCTCCAGCAGGGCGCCCGCCGTGATGGCACCCGCCCATGTCAGCACACCGCCGCTGCCGGACAGCAGCAGGATGGTGCCCACCACCGCCACCGTCAGCACGATGCCGGACATGTGCGGCTCCATCGCCAGCAGGATGACCACCGGTATAAGAGGCAGCACCGGCACCACCAGCTGCTTCCATACCCGCACCCGCAGCCACTCCCGGGGGGTAAGCAGGATGCGGCGCTCCGGGTCCAGCCGCTCCACCTGTGGCGCCTTGGCTGCAAGATGGGAACTGAACAGGATCATCTCAAACTTTGCCACCTCCGAGGATTGCAGCGTAAGGCCTGCAAAGCGGATCCAGCGGCGGCAGCCGTTCAGGGGTGCCATGGTCAGGGTGACGGCCAGCATGGCCAGCACGATGATGTACCCCGGCACCACCATCTTGCGCAGAAAACGGTGATCCACATAGCTTATCAGGAACATACAGCCCAGCCCCAGTATCATGCACAGCGCCTGCTGCTTGATGTAGTGGAAGCTGTCGCCCATGCGCAGGTAACCGGTGGTGTAGCTGGCGCTGAACAGCATCACCAGCCCAAAGATCATAATAACGGCCAGCGTGGCCAGCCAGTCGATCAGCAGCCGGGACCACGGGCCCGGGTCTCGCTGGAACACCGGCACCGGCGCTCTGTGTTTTTTGCGGTTAGTCGCCATCTGCGCTCCCTTCCCTCTCTGTGCCCGGTCAGCACCAGCGCAGCAGCGCCAGCGCCAGTACATAGCCGACAGCGCTCAGCGCAAAGCTGCACAGAAACACCGTCTCCGGGCTCATTTTATGCTTTTTTACCCAGCAGCGCAAGGGCTTGCCGGTGCGTTTTGCACCCAGCAGCTGCGCTGCCAAAAGACCGCCTGCCGCCCAGAAGGGCAGCGCCAGCGGCACAGTCAGGCTGGTCATATCCAGACTGAGCGGGATGCAGCCGATGGCACCCGCCGCCAGCAGGCTGCCGCAGCAGCCCACCCCCAGCCTTGCCGGGGGGAACGCCCACAGCAGCAGTGCCACCAGTGCCCCGGCAAGCGCGGCGGGCAGCACCGCCAGCCCGGGCACGCCCAAGCCGGCCTCTGCCATCATCAGCGCCAGCATAGCCACAAAGGCCGCGCCGCACACCGTACCCTCGTCCCGCTCGGCGATGCGGGCACACTCAGCCAGCGCCACCATGAGCACCGCCCACAAAAAGGGCACGGCGCTGCCCAGCAGCACATACCCCGCCCCAGGCACGTCCAGTCCCCGGGGCAGACAGCCCGCTGCCTGCAGCAGCAAAAGAACGAATGCCGCGGCCAGTGCTTCCAGCAAAAGCCGCACGTCCCGCCGCAGCCCCAGCGCCGCCGGGCTGCGCATCCGGGCAAGGTCCTCTGCAAGACCCACTGCCCCAAAGGCAAGGCTTCCGGCCAGTGCCGTGAGCAGCCGTGTCATCAACCGGCCCTCGCTGCCCAGCAGCTCCGGCTGGCCTACGCAGGCGGCAAGCCAGCCCACGCCCACCGCAGCCACCGTGCCCGCCGCCGCACACAGCCCACCCCACAGCGGGGCGCGCAGGGGTGCAGGCCGGGGCTGCTCAGACTGTGCCGGCTGCTGGTTTTGTTCGCGGCGTTCCAGCACCCGCCGCAGCGGCACAAACAGGCTGCACAGGGCTGCCGTAAGGGCAAAGCCCAGCACCACCGCCGCTGCCAAGGCGAAACGCTCCATAACTCAGACACTCCATTTCGCCAAATAGTTATACTTCTGCTTCTTTATGCTCTTCGTAGAAGATATCCAGCACTTTTTCCAGTGCCATGCCGTGGCTGGCCTTTACCAGAACAGCATCGCCGGGCTGCACCCGGTCCAGCAGGGCATCGGCGGCCTCGCGGTAATTTTCTGCGTGCAGGGTCTCTACCCCCTTGGCGGCAGCCACCACGGCGGTGCGCTTGGCCTGCTCGCCGTAGGTGATCAGGCAATACAGCCCGCTCTCGGCGGCAAGACGTCCCAGCTCCTCATGTGCTTCGCGGCTCAGCTCGCCCAGCTCCAGCATATCGCCCAGCAGGGCAAAGCGGCGCTTGCAGGGGAAATCCTTGAACATCGCCAGCGCGGCCTTCATGCTGTCCGGGTTTGCGTTGTAGCAGTCCTCGATGACGGTCACGCCCTCGCTGTCCACCACCTTCTGGCGGCGGCCGGTCTGCTCAAAGTTGGAAAGGCCCCGGATGACCCTCTTGGCGTCGCAGCCCAGACGGGTAGCGGCGCAGTAGGCAGCCAAGGCGTTCGCCACATTGTGGCGTCCCATGGCGGGGATATTCACCACAAAGGTGCCGTGCTCCTGATCCTCCAGCACAAAACTCATGCCGTCGGTCTCCTGCCGGATGGACAGGGCGCAGACGTCTGCGTTTTCATCGCTCAGGCTGAACCACACCGGGCGCACATGGGCGGGGAGTACTGCCTTGCGCAGGAAGGGGTCGTCGTAGTTCAGCACCAGCGGTGCGCCCTCCGGCAGACCGTTGCAGATCTCCAGCTTTGCCTTGCAGATGTTCTCCTGACTGCCCAGATTGCCGATATGAGACACGCCGATGCAGGTGATGATGCCCACATCCGGGCGTGCTGCCCGCACCAGACGGTCAATTTCACCGGCGTGGCTCATGCCCATCTCGATGACCGCGTACTCGGTGCTGCTTTCCAGCCGCATCAGGGTGCGGGGCATCCCCAGTTCATTGTTCTGGTTGCCCTCGGTCTTGATGGTCTCGCCAAAGCCGCTCAGGGCGGCGTAGGTCATCTGCTTGGTGGTGGTCTTGCCCACGCTGCCGGTCACGCCCACCATCTTGGGGTGGTACTGGCTGCGGTAGTTTGCGCCCATCACCATCATGGCGTGGTAGCTGTCCGGGCAAAGGATGGCCTTTTCCTCCGGCACACCGGGCACCGGGTGGTTGACCACCACATACTCCGCGCCCTGCTCCAGCGCACGGGCGGCGAAATCATGGCCGTCGAACCGCTCGCCGGGGAAGGCCACAAAAATGCAGCCGGGCTTTACCTCACGGCTGTCGGTGGTGACCAGTGCCACCTCCGGGTCACTGGTCAGTTTTCCGGCAGGCACCAGCCCTGCCAGAAGCTTGCTTGCATGGATTTTTTCCATTGTTCTATCCCCTCTCATTCTATCTATTGCAGGAAACCGCCGCACCGTATTTTGTACAGCGGCCTTTTCGGCGTTTGACGATTGGAAATGGCCTCCGCGCTGCTCTGGCCATTCCCAGCGGAAATAAGCTTATAAGTTGGGCGATTCCGGGCAGACTGCGGTCTGCCCGGAATCGCATTTTCACGAATGGAGCATCATCGGAAAACGCGCTATAAAATTGTTTTTACCCACAGGTCAGGGTGATGATGGTGCCGCGCTGCACGCTGGAGCCAGGCTCGGCGCTTTGCGCCTGCACCGTGCCGCTGCCCTCCACCACGCAGTTCAGCCCGGCGGCGCTCAGCATCTGGCGGGCGAAGTCCGGGCTCTTGCCGGTCACATCCGGCACCTCGGTGTGGCTGCCCTCGTAGGTATCGGTATACAGGTAGATGGTGGTGCCGTAGGGCACCTTGCTCCCCGCGTGGGGGTACTGGTAGGTGACCGGGGCAGCGGACTGGCTGCTCTGGCTCTCCTGCAGCTGATGCTTCAGGCCCTGAATGTTCAGCTGCACCTGCGCGTTGCTCCACTCGGTGCCCACAAGGTTCGGCACGGTAACGATGGTGCCGCTGCGGTCCTCGCCGTCGGTGGCGATGCCAAGATAAGGGGCTACCTCGCTGATGATATTGCCCGCCACAGGGGCTGCAAGGATGGAGGAATAGTCCGTCCGGGCGTTGTTGGGGTCGTCCAGCATGACGTAGACGAGGATCTCCGGGTCGTTGGCGGGCAGCACCGCCACGAAGGAGGCCACCTTTTTATAGTCGCCGTCGGCGCGGCGGTGCATATTCAGCTGCTCGGAAGTGCCGGACTTGCCGCCGATGCGGTAACCGGACACATAGGCGTTTTTGCCGCCGCCGGTGCCGTTGCCCACCTCGTACTCCATCATCTCCCGGATGACCTCGCTGGCGCTCTGGCTGATGACCTGACGGCGCACGTTTGCACCGATCTCCTGAATGACGTTGCCGTTGGCATCGGTGATCTTATCCACCACATGGGGGGTGACCAGATACCCGCCGTTGACGGTGGCCGCAATGGCGGTGCACATCTGCAGCGGGGTGATGGCCATAGCCTGACCGAAGGAGGAGGAGGCCAGCTGCACCTCGCCCAGCTGGTCGGCGCGGTAGTACTGCATAAAGTTGGTCTCGCTGGGCAGGTCCACCCCGGTTCGGGCGGTAAAGCCGAAGGCATCGAAGTAGTTATAGAACTGCTGCGAGCCAACGCGCTGCCCCAGCTGGATGTAGTAGATGTTGCAGCTCTTGCGCAGTGCCTCGGCCATATTGAGCAGGCCGTGCGCCTTGCGTCCGGCGCAGTGGTAGGTCTCCTTCGCTACGCCGTAAGCGCCGGAGCAGGTAAAGGTGGTGTTCATGGTGGCCACACCGGAGTCGATGCCCATGGCAGAGGTGATGACCTTGAACACAGAGCCCGGGTAGTACAGCTCCGTGATGGTCTTGTTCTTCCACAGGATATCCCGGTAGTAACCGGAATAGTCCGCTTCCTCGTCCAGAATCTTGTTGCCCAGCTCATCGGTGATGTAGTTGCCGTCGGCATCCTTTTTATAGATGCCGTAAAGTTCCGGCTCTGCGTGCACCAGCTCGTTGAGGTAAGCCTCGTTGGCAGTGAAGTTCAGCGGGTCGTTGGGGTCAAAGTCCGGTTTGGAGGCCATGGCAAGGATGGCACCGGTCTTGACGTCCATCACAATGGCGCAGCCGCGGTTTTCCACCGTATTAGCTGCAATGGCTTCGTTCAGGTACCGCTCCGCGATCTCCTGCACGTTCACATCCAGCGACAGCACCAGATTGGAGCCGTCCTTGGCGGCAAAGGTGGTGGCGTTGGCGTCTGCAATGGCGTTGCCCACCGCGTTGCGCTGGGTGATGGTGCGGCCATCCACACCGGCCAAGGTGGACTGGTAGGATTTTTCCAGTCCGTAGGTGCCGACGCCGTCCGCGTCCGTAAAGCCCAGCACCGCTGCGGCAAACGCACCGTAGGGGTAGTTGCGCTGGAAGCTTTTTTCCGAGGACACCGAGATGCGCCCCTTGCGGGAGGTATCGGTGGCCTTTTTGTGCGTCTTGTTGAAGCTGGTGACGTATTTTTCAATGGAAAGCTTCACCGCGTTGTTCACCTTGGTGGCAAGGGTGACGTAGGCAGAATCCAGCCGGGAAAGTGCATCGTAAACGGTCTGGTACTGCTGCTGGTACTCTGCCGAGGAGGTGTCCACGCTGTCCAAGCTCTCGCCGTCCCCGGAGAGCAGACGCAACGTCAGCTCCCGGCTCACCTCGGCGCACATGGCGGGGTCCAGCGTTTTGGTCACGGTGTCGTCATCGTTGGTCTTGCTGGTATAAAGGATGCTGCTGTAACTGGGGTCTGCCCAGATAGTCCACACCACGCTGGTGGATGCAAGGGTGATGCCGGAGGCATCGTAGATCTCGCCCCGGGTGGCCTTGATGGTGGTATCCAGCAGCTGCTGCTGGGCGGCGTACTGGCGGTACTCTGCCCCGTGGATGATCTGGATATTATACAGGCTGCGGATGACGATGGCGGCCGCCACCACCACCGCAAGGATGCCCAGACGGCTGCAAAGCCGCCGCACCCGGCTGTCCAGCCGATCCCGGCCGGAGGCCGGACGCAGGCGGTAGCCCCTGCTTTTTTTGTTACGGAAAGGTTCTTGCATTGGTTCTCTCCTGCGGGGCGTGCACTGCATTCCGCGCGCCCTGCGCTGTTATTTATTCAGACTGCGGTGTCCATAAACCGAAAAAAGCGTGCGCTGCCGCACGCTTTCTTCGGTTATCTCACGGTGCCCAGAATGTTCACCGCGCCGGTGTACAAAAAGTCGGTCCATTGCCGCACGGTGGACTCCCGGCGCACCAGTGCGCCGCTTTCGCCTAGGCGGATGTAGGTGATCTGGCTGGGGTCTACTTTCATCAGACCCAGCCGCCCTGCGGTCTCCTCCACGCTGGCAATGTTGGTCTTGCTGTTCAGGGTGCTGTTGTAGTAGGTATACTGGCTCTGCTCGCTGACCAGCTGCGCCTTAGTGGCTTGGATCTGGTCGTTCAGCTCCACCAGCTGTGCCTCGCTCCACAGCAGACTGATGGCAAAGCCCACCAGCAGTGCTGCCGCCACCAGATTCATGGCGTTATGTACGGCGGCCTGCAGCGGGTTCAACCGCCGCTTGCCGCCCTTTGCTACCCGCAGGTTTGCTTTGCGCTGCGGCTGCGGTGCCCTGCGGCGGCGCACCGCATTACGATCATATGCTGGCTGACCCATGGTTTCTCTCCTCCTCACAATGCCGGTGCTTCCGGCATCTCAGCATTTTTCCAGCACACGCAGGTGGGCGGAACGGCTGCGCCGGTTCTCCTCCAGCTCCTGCGTATCAGCTTCAATGGGTTTGCGGGTGATAAGCTTTGCCTTTGCCTTGCCGCCGCATACACACACCGGAAACTCCGGCGGGCAGGTACAGGCTGTGGACCAGCGGCGGAATTTGTTCTTGACCAGCCGGTCCTCCAGAGAGTGGAAAGTGATCACGCACAACCGGCCGCCCGGTGCAAGGTGATCGAAAATGGTATCCAAGCCCTCCTCCAGCGCATCCAACTCGTGGTTCACTGCAATGCGCAGTGCCTGAAAGGTGCGGCGGGAGGGGTTCTTGTTCTTGCGGCGCTCTGCCGGGGGCATGGCGCTTGCTACGATATCTGCCAGCTGCAGGGTGGTCAGGATGGGAGCGGTTTCCCGCGTCTCCACGATCTTTCCTGCGATCTGCCACGCATAGGGCTCCTCGCCGTAATCCCGCAGGATGCGGGCCAGTTCCTCGCGGCTTTCGGTGTTCACTAGGTCTGCGGCGGTCTCGCCCTGCTGGCTCATGCGCATATCCAGCGGTGCGTCCGCCCGGTAGGAAAAGCCCCGGGCGGCATCGTCCAGCTGGTGGCTAGAAACGCCAAGATCCAGCAGTGCGCCGTTGATTTTTTCAATGCCCAGCTGTTCCAGCGCCTGTCCCGCATAACGGAAATTGATCTGTACCACGGTAGCAGGCAGCCCGGCAAGGCGGGAGCGCGCGGTCTGCACCGCGTCCGGGTCCTGATCCAGCGAGATGAGCCTGCCGCCCTTGGCGGCATCCAGCCGCAGGGCGATCTGGCGGGAATGTCCCGCGCCGCCAGCGGTGCCGTCCAGATAGGTGCCTGCCGGGTCGATGGCAAGCCCCGTCAGGCACTCGTTCAGCAAAACGGGGATATGCTCAAACGAGGCCGGGTCAAAGGGCTGCTGTTCTTCAAAGGCCATTGGCACGGCCTCCTTTCTCGGTTTAGTTTTTTTGCATCAGAGGTGCAGCTTGCGCAGCCGCTCGGCGCGCTGGTCGTTGGTCACGGCGGCGCGGCGGGCATTCCAGACCTCGGTGGCCCAGATCTCAGCATGGTTGCGGTTGCCGATGATGGTCACGTCCTTTTCCAGCCCGGCGTAGGCGCGCAGCTCTGCGGGCAGCAGGATGCGCCCCTGCTTGTCCGGCACCACCTCGCAGGCGGTGCTGAACAGGTCGCCGGAGATCGCCCAGCTGTCCATCAGTTCATCGCTTTCCAGCTTGTCCGCCAGCCGCTGGACTTCCTCCATGGGCAGTGCGAACAGGCAGCTGTCCACCCATTCCAGCACCACGAAACTCTCGCCCATGGCGTCGCGGAATTTTGCGGGGAAGTTCAGCCGCCCCTTGGCGTCGATGGTGTAATCATAACGGCCAAAAAACACGCGCTGTTCCCCCTTTCAGGGGCGTTTTCAGGGCATGCGCCCTACTTTTACCCACTTTGCCCCACTGACACATCTTTATTGTAGCAAATCAAGTTCGTGAATGCAAGGGTTTTCGGGCGGCTTTTTGCCGCAAAAATCCACAAAAAAAGTCCCTGTGAGCCGTCATTTTTGCTCGCAGGGACTTCGTTTTCCGCAATCTGTGGAATTTGTGTGGAAAGTTGACCGTTATCAGCCGTTTTTCTTGGCGTTCTGGCGCAGGCTGGCACGGATATTTTTGACCTGTGCGGCGTTTTCCACCATGGTGTCCTCGGTGGTGCGCAGCATATTCTCGCAGTAGTCGGTCACGGTCTGGCGCAGGGTGCGCGCCTCGGTCTGGGCTGCGGAGGTGATCTCAGAAGCGCGCTGCTGGGCGGCCTTGACGATCTCGGCGTCACTGACCAGAATGCGGGCGCGCTCCTCGGCCTTTTTCACGATGGCCTGTGCCTGTGCGTTGGCGCTGTCCACGATCTGCGCCCGGTCGTTCACGATCTGCTGCGCCTGCCGCAGCTCGCCGGGCAATGCCGCCCGCACCTCGTCCAGATAATCCCGGATCTGCTCCACATCCACGATGCGCTTGCCGCCGGAAAGGGGCACGTTTGCGCTCTCTTCCAGTGCATCCTCAATGGTATCCAAAAGCTCGTTCACGTTCATAAGGCTTCTCCCTCCTGCTCAGCGGCGGACTGCATGGGCTTTGTATACTTCCACAGCAGCACCTTGCCGTATTTATACTGTTTCTGCAGGGTCAGACTGCCCGTCTGCGCGGGCAGCACGATGCCTGTTTCGCTCTCGCACAGCACGATGCCGCCCGGAGCAACGCACTTTTCCACGGCAGGCAGAATCTTTTCCAGCGTACCGCCACGGAAGGGCGGGTCCAGCAGCACCAGATCGAACTGCTCCCGGCAGGCCGATAAGAACCGCGCAGCCTCGCCGATATTCACCCGGCTGCGGTCGAACACGCCGCAGGCCTTGCAGTTGCGCATCACGATGCTTACGGCCTCCCGGCTCTCGTCCAGAAAGACGCACCGGGCCGCACCCCGGCTGAGCGCTTCGATGCCCAGCTGGCCGCTGCCGGCATACAGATCCAGCACCCGGGCCCCGGGCAGGTCGAACTGTACGATGCTGAACATCGCCTCCTTCACCTGCGAGAGGGTGGGGCGGGTGACATCGGTGCCGGGCAGTGCTTCCAGCCTGCGGCCCCGGGCTTCTCCTGCGATCACGCGCATGATGTTACCTCCTTGCCGTAGCTGCCGCCCCCGCGGCAGCCGGTTTGAACTCTTTCGTATCCTTTATTATCTCCCAACTGCATAGCATTGTCAAGAGCCCGCATTGCGCTGCGGGCGGCTTTGTGCTACAATCATAGCAGCAATATTGCGCATTTTACGGCGCATTTCAGCAAAGGAGAGTATACAGCATGAAAGTTCTGCTCATCAACGGCAGCCCCCACGAGAAGGGCTGCACCTACACCGCCCTTTCCCTTATTGCCGGGGAGCTGAAGGCACAGGGCATCGAGACCGAGATCCTGCACGTCGGCGGTCAGCCCGTAGGCGGCTGCATCGGCTGCGGCGGCTGCCGCAGCGGCAATGGATGCGTGTTCGGCGGCGTGGTCAACGAGGCCATTGAGAAGGCCAAAACCGCCGACGCCTTTGTGTTCGGCAGCCCGGTGCACTACGCCTCCGCTGCGGGCAACATGGCCAGCTTTATGGATCGTCTGGCCTACGCGGGCGGCAAGTATCTGGCCTACAAGCCCGCCGCCGTCTGCTGCTCTGCCCGCCGCGCCGGTACCACCTCCACCCTTGACCAGCTGGTCAAATACCCCCAGTTCTTCCACATGCCGCTGGTCAACGGCTCCTACTGGGCGATGGTACATGGCTCCAACCCCGAGCAGGTACTGCAGGACGCTGAAGGCTGCGCCGTGATGCAGGAACTGGGCCGCAACATGGCATGGCTGCTGCGCTGCATCGAGGCCGGTAAGGCCGCAGGCATCGACCACCCGCAGAACCCGCCCCGCCCCATGACCAACTTTATCCGCTGAGGTATGAATAAATTTGGAGCCCCGGAACGCCGCTGGCGTTCCGGGGCTCCATTTCTATGGGCGATTTTATACAATTTTTCCAAGCATTTCTTGGGCAACCTGCCACCGGCAGCTTCCGCGCACTGCAAAATTTCTGCTGTTCCGGCACAAAAGGGGCGTGAATGCTTTTTTCGTTCATAACTTTGTGATACCATACCTCTATAAGCATATCACTCAGACGGAGATCCTGCTATGGAACACTACGATTGGAACGAGGGCTGGCTGTTTGCCCCCACCTTTGACCCGGCGCTGGTGCGCCCGGAGTGCCCGGAGCTTTCCCTTACCCCGGTGCGACTGCCCCACACGGTCAAGCCTCTGCCTTATAACTACTGCAATGAAAACGACTACCAGCGCCTGTGCGGCTACCGGCGGGAGTTTTTTGCGCCCAAGGAGTGGCTGGGCCGCACCGTGCTGCTTACCTTCGGGGCGGTGGCGCACGACGCCACCGTGTTCTGCAACGGGCGGCGGGTGTTCCACCATGGCTGCGGCTACACCGCCTTTACGGTAGACCTGACCGGCGCGCTGCGTCTGGGACAGAAAAACGTGGTGGCTGTGCGCTGCGACAGCCGGGAGGATCTGAACATCCCGCCCTTCGGCGGGCAGCTGGATGCGCTGACCTACGGCGGCATCTACCGCGCCGTCAGTCTGGATATCAAGGAACCCGCCTACCTGCGGGACGTGTTCATCGAGGCAAAGGCCGAGGGCGATTTTCGCATCTACACCGCCACCGTGGGCGAGACGGTCGGCTGCACGCTGCAGGCCGAGATCCGCAGCCCCGCCGGGAGCCGGGCAGTGTACAGCGGCGAGCTTTCCCTGCCCATCACCGGCACACTGAACAACGTGCACCCGTGGAGCTTAGAGCACCCCACCCTGTACACCCTGACCATGCGGCTCATCCGCCCCGGCACCGGCGGTCTGCCCGACCGGGTGCTGGACGAAAAAACCGTGCGGTTCGGCTTCCGCACCGTGCAGTTCGTGGCAGGCGGGCTATACCTGAACGGACAGCGGGTGGAGCTGCGCGGCCTTGACCGGCACCAGAGCTACCCCTATCAGGGCTACGCCATGCCGGACAGCATCCAGCGGCTGGACGCCCAGCTGCTGAAAAAGGAACTGGGCTGCAACGCCGTGCGCACCTGCTATGCGCCCCCCAGCCCGGCGTTTCTGGACGCCTGCGACGAGCTGGGTCTGCTGGTATTCCCCGAAATGCCCGGCTGGCAGCACATCGGCGATGAAGTATGGCAGGCGCAGGCGCTGCAAAACTGCCGGGAGATGGTGTGCCAGTACCGCAACCATCCCAGCATCTTTTTGTGGGGTGCACGCATCAGCGGCAGCCCCGACAACGAGGCCTTTTATAAGCGTACCAACGAGGCCATCCACCGGCTGGACCCCACCCGCCCCACGGCGGGCACCCGCAGCACCCGCAAGAGCCAGCTGCTGGAGGACGTTTACGCCTACAACGATTATTCCTACGCCGGGCGCGGCGCGGGCTGCGAGAACCGCGCCGCCGTGACCCCTGACACCCGCAAGGGTTACCTCATCAGTGAGTTCGGCGGGCAGAACTTCCCCGCCAAGCCCTTTGACGATGAACCCCACCGTCTGGTGCAGGCGCTGCACCACGCCGCCGTGCTGAACGACAGCATTGCCCAGCCGGGCGTGGCGGGCAGCTTTGGCTGGTGCATGACCGACTACAACACTCACCGGGAGTTTGGCAGCGGCGACCGCATCTGCTACCACGGCGTGATGGACCTGTTCCGCAACCCGAAACTTTCTGCCGCCGTCTATGCCAGCCAGAAAACGCCCCGCGCACCCTCCGACATCGTGCTGGAGATCTCCTCCGCCATGACGCTGGGCGACCTGCCCGGCGGCGCAGCAGCCGCCTGCTGGGTGTTCACCAATGCCGAGAGCGTGCGGCTGTACCGCGGCAACGATTTTGTTGCCGAGTTTGGCCCCGACCGGCGGGGACGCTTTGCCGCCCTGCCCCACCCGCCCATCGAGATCAACGATTTTGTGGGTTCGCTGCTGGAAAAGTACGAGGGCATGGATCACGCCACCGGCGCACAGGTCGCCGCCATCCTCAACGAGTTGCGGCGGGACGCCATGGCGCTTTCGCCCCTTTCCAAGGCGCGGATGCTCTCGCTGCGGCTGAGCTGGAACGAGCTGCTGCGGATGTACTACAAATACATCGGTGTGCTGGGCAGTTCCGCGCCGGTGTACCGGTTCGAGGCGGTGTGGCATGGCCGCGCCGTGCGCACTGTGGTGCGGGAGCCGGTGCAGAGCGTCCGACTGGAATGCACCGTGCACAATCCCCTGCTGACCGACGGCCCCACATGGGACTGTGCCGCCGTCAGCCTGCGCGCCATCGACCAGAACGGCAACCTGCTGCCCTACTGCGGCGAGGCCGTCTGCCTGTCCGTGGAAGGGCCGCTGAAAATTCTGGGCCCCAGCGTGGTGCCCCTGCGGGGCGGCATGGCGGGCACCTACCTTGCCACCACCGGCGAGGCCGGACGCGCCGTGCTGCACTGCCGCATGGAGGGTGCACTGGACACGGAGGCGGTGCTCACCGTGCGCAGCCGGGAGGAGCAAAACGTTTAATTTTCGTCCTTTCATGATAGATTTGCAGTCTGTTCAAAATTTTATCATGGTTGGCTGATATCCTAGAAGCACAAAGTATTCCGCAGGGCGGCGCTGCTGCCCTGCGTTTCCGTGTGTAAAGCCCCAGAGAAGAGGATGCGAAAACCTATGAGAGAAAAGTTCCGTCAATTCATGATCGGGCGCTACGGCACCGATGGCCTGAACCAGTTTTTGAGCATGAGCTCCATCGTGATGCTGCTGGTATCGCTGCTCACCCGCGTTTCCCTGTTCACATGGCTGGGCGCAGCGCTGCTGATTTTGTGCTACTACCGCAGCCTGAGCCGCAACATTTCCAAGCGCACCGAGGAGAACTACCGCTTTTACAGCCTGAAGGACCGGTTCAATAACAAGTTCCGCAGCCTGAAGGAGCAGTGGGCCAACCGCAAGCTGTACCACTACTACCGCTGCCCCCAGTGCCGTCAGAAGCTGCGGGTGCCCCGGGGACGCGGCCGCATCCAGATCTCCTGCCCGCGCTGCGGCACCCAGTTCATCAAAAAGAGCTGAGCCGCCATGTTCGGATATGTGATCCCGGATCGGGCCAGCCTCAGCCCCGAGGCGCAGAGCCGCTACCGCTCAGCCTACTGCGGGCTGTGCCGCCGCATCGATGCTCTGCACGGGCTGCGGGGACGGTTCAGCCTGAGCTATGACCTGACCTTTTTAAATATCCTGCTGTGCAGCCTGTACGAGGGCGAGACCCCCGCAGACAGCGGCATCAGCCGCTGCCCCATCCACCCGGTACACGGTGTACTTTGGCGCAGCGCCGACCCCACCGACTACTGCGCCGACCTGAGCGTGGCGCTGCATTACTACAACGCGCAGGACAAATGGCAGGATGACCATAATCTGCTGGCGCTGGGGTACAGCACCCTGCTGGACAACAGCACCGCCGAGGCCGCCCTGCGCTGGCCGCGGCAGTGCAATGCCATCCGTGCGTGTCTCGCAAAGCTTGCCGAGTACGAGGCCGCCGGCAGCACTGACCTTGACGCGGTGTCCGGCTGCTTCGGTGCTCTGATGGCAGAGCTGTTCGACTACCGGCAGGATCGCTGGGCACCGGAGCTGCGCAGCATCGGCTTCCATCTGGGCAAGTTCATCTACCTGCTGGACGCCTACGATGACCTGTCCCGCGACAAGCGCCGGGGCGCGTACAACCCCCTGCGAGAGCTGAGCACCCACCCGGACTATGAGGAAGAGATGCTGGACATCTTCGAGCTGCTGCTGGCACGCTGCGCGCAGAACTTTGAGCGTCTGCCCTGCGTGGAGGACGCGGACCTGCTGCGCAACATCCTGTATTCCGGCGTGTGGCTGAAATACAACTGCAAAAACGCAAAACGCACCGGAAAGCCCGATGCGTCTTGATTTTGTGCCGATGTTCCGGTAAAATAAAACGGATGCGGTGCAGCGGTGCTGTACCGTCAGTATAATGAGTGAGGAAGTATACCGAGCATGAGAGATCCCTATGAGGTGCTGGGCGTTCAGCGCGGCGCAAGCGACGACGAGATCAAAAAAGCATACCGCGCCAAGTGCAAGCGCTGGCACCCGGATTTGAACCCCAACGACCCCACGGCCGAGGAGCACTTCAAGGAGGTGCAGGCCGCCTACGATGCCATTACCAAGGGCGATACCGGCTCCCAGATGGGCGGCAACCCCTACGGCGGCTATCAGCAACAGGGCTACAACCGGCAGAGCTATGGTCAGCAGAACTACGGTTACACCGGCTTTGATGGCTTTGACGGATTTGAAGGCTTCGACCCCTTTGGCTTCGGTTTTGGCTTTGGCGGCTACCAGCAGGCCGGGCCCAGTGCCTCCGGCACCGACACCCCGGAGATGCAGGCCGCCCGCAACTTTGTGGCCAATGGCCGCTACGCCGAGGCACGCCGCGTACTGGACGGCATGACCGGCCGCAATGCGCGGTGGTACTATCTCTCTTCGCTGGCCAATCAGGGGCTTGGCAAAAGCGTGGACGCTTTGCAGGACGCCCGCCGCGCCGTGCAGCTGGACCCGAACAACACCGAGTACCAGATGCACCTGCGCCGGATGCAGAACCCCGGCCAGACCTACCGCACCCAGACCACCTACGCCCAGCCCGGCGGGCTTTTGCGCTGGTGCTGGAGCATGATTTTGCTGAACCTGCTGTGCAACTGCTGCTGCGGCGGCTGGGGCTTCCGTGGCTTCAGAATGTAACGGAAAGAGAACGATTTAAAATGGCTTCCGCTATCGGGTTGCGGCTCCCAGCATCCGCTTCGTGCCTTGGGCGGCACTTGCGTCTTGCTGGCCGCTGCCCCAACAACTCCTCCCTGTTTCCGCCACTGACGGCGGTCGTCGTCGTTGCACTCTAGCCATTTTCAGCGGAAAAATTATTTTAAATTTCGGGATAGCAGAACGCCTGCGGGCGTTCCGCTATCCCATTTTCACAGTAGGGGTCATAAAGGAAAACCACCTGTCAACCGCTACGTTCCTCCCTGTGAAAAAGTAGTTCCGAAACGCCCGCAGGCGTTTCGGAACTACAAATAAAATTCTTCTTTCCGCTATTTATGCGCAAAGCGAACGCGGAGCGCATTCCAAATCGTCTGCTTTAACAAAAAAGGCTGCTGCACGCACGGTGCAGCAGCCTTTTTCTGTTTGCGGATGTAAGGGTTTGCTCTTACTTCTGGGGAGCCTCGAAAGCAATAGCGGTAGCACCGGCAGCGGCGTCCACGCTCTTCAGAGAGATGGGAGCCACCTCGTAGTGCAGGGTGTCAAAGCTCTGGGTGCTGCCGTCCTCGGTGGTGAACTCCAGAACATAGACAACGTCAGCCTGCTTGTCAGCTTCGACATCGCGGGTGATGACGATGCTCTCGCCGTCAGCCAGACCCTCGCCTGCCAGGTTCTCGCCCTTGTCCTCAGAGCCTGCATCGTACAGGTACAGCTCGGTCACCTTGCTGCCGGTGGTGTTGTACACGGTGTACTCGGCAGAAGTGGCCTCAGCCTCAGAGGAAGCAGCCTCGGAGGAAGCAGCCTCGGAAGAGGCAGCAGCAGAGGATGCGGTGGAGGATGCGGTGGAGGATGCAGCGGTAGAGGCAGCACCGCCGCAGGCGGTCATGCCGACAGCCAGTGCCAGAGCGGCAGCGGCAATTGCAACAGTCTTGAGCTTCATAGGGATTATCTCCTTTTTCATCTTTTGTTGGTGTCAGCCCCCGGCAGCATACCAACCGCCTTGGTTGGGCTGATGTTCTCTTATTATACGCACATTGACAAAAAAAAGCAAGCTTTTTTCGTGAAAAATCAACGATGAAACAAGAACTGTTACCATTTTGACATGAATTTTGCACATTTTAGGTGGCAGAAACATGAAACAGGTTGCATATATGCAGCTTTCGTTTCCTGCCGCTGTGCAGACGGCGAAATAGAGCTACAAAAAATTTTATTTTTCCCTTGACAGCAGCCTACTGCCGTTGTATACTGTACATCGTGAACACTGTTCATGTTGGAGGGTGAGTGTATGAATCCAATGGCAACATCCAAGGCGGACATCCTGAAGACCAGCCGGGAGCTGATCCAGCAAAACGGCTGGGCAGCGGTCAACATCCGTGCGGTCGCGGCCGCCTGCGGGGTCTCTGTGGGCTGCATCTACAACTACTTCGGCTCCAAGACCGAGCTGGTAAGCGCGGCCGTGGAAAGCATCTGGAACGACATCTTCCACCACCCGGAGGACGAAGCCGTGTTTCAGGACACCCTGTCCTGCATCCGGTGGATGTACCGACAGATGGAATACGGCTGCCAGCAGTATCCCGGCTTTTTCACCCACCACGCGCTGGGCTTTGTGCAGCAGGGCACTGCCGACGGCAAGCAGCAGATGCGGCAGACATGGCAGCACATTCTGGACGCTTTGTGCAACGTGCTGTGCCACGATGCCAAGATCCGTCCGGGTGCTTTTACCGAGCAGTTCACCCCGGAACAGTTTGCGGGCATCCTGTTCTCCCTGATGCTGTCCGCGGTGGTGCAGCAGAACTTCGACCCCTCTGCGGTGCTGGAGATCGTGCGCAGGACCATTTATTAAGCAAAAAAACATCCCACAAGCCTTGTGGGAGTTTTTTAAGTCCCAATGTGAACATGGTTCAATTTGGTTTTTGTGCCCCTCGAAACATACTATCACCAGCCCTTTTCCCTACGATGCTTCCGGTACGGCTCTGCCGCGCGGTTCGCTATAAAATCAAAAAACTGCAATCAAAACAAATAAAGGAGAAAAACGTATGAGAGCTGTTATTGAAACCGTTTTCGATATCTTCTATCTGGTCACCGTACTCACGGTGGGCATCCGCATGATCCGCGGCAGCAAGGCTGGCACCCAGTTCCGCCTGTTCGGCCTGATGGCCGTTGTGCTGGGCGCTGGCGACTCCTTCCATCTGGTGCCCCGCGCACTGGCACTGTGCACCACCGGTCTGGAAAACTACGCTGTGCCGCTGGGTCTGGGCAAGTGGATCACCTCTGTGACCATGACCGTGTTCTATGTGCTGCTGTACTACGTCTGGCGCAAGCGCTACCAGATCGAAGGACAAAAGAACGTGACTGCCGCCGTGTACGCCCTGTCCGCTGTGCGCATCGTGCTGTGCATGATGCCGCAGAACCGGTGGCTCACCAACCACACCCCGCTGGCATGGGGCATCCTGCGCAATGTGCCCTTTGCCCTGCTGGGTCTGCTGATCATCGTGCTGTTCTACCGCAGCGCCAAGCAGAACAACGACAAGGCTTTCCGCTGGATGTGGCTGACCATCGTGCTGAGCTTCGGCTTCTATATCCCCGTGGTGCTGTGGGCAGACGTCAACCCCATGATCGGTATGCTGATGATCCCCAAGACCTGCGCCTACGTCTGGACCGTGCTCATCGGCTACAACGCCATGAAAGCCGAGGCCGGCAATCAGAACTAACCTTTCCCCCGCTGCTTAACAGAAAGCCCACCGACAGACAGCGATGCACTGCTCTGCCGGCGGGCTTTTTACATTTAAACAATTTCTTTTCACCCCTCGGTGAAATACTCCGGGTGGACACTGCGGGCCTGTTCCACCGAAAGCTTATAGCGGTTCAGGTGGCTTTCCAGCGCTTCGCCCAGTTCATCGGCGGTGCCGTGCAGCACCATTTCCAGAATGCGGGTGTGGGCGGCGCAGACGGATTTGTTCTCGTTGGTCTGCAAGCTGAACTTGCGGATACGTTCCACATGCTGCAGCTCACCCAGCATGTGGTCAAAATGCGCCTCCATGCCGGTGATCTCAAAGGCCTTGCGGTGGAACTGGTTGTCCAGTTCCAGCAGGCGGGTCTCCCGGTTCGGCTGGGTCTGATCGGCTTCCAGCAGGCGGTAGTTCTCGATGATCTGCCGGTACTCCTGCTCCTGCTGCTCGGTCAGGCGGCCGCGGATGCGGTTCAGGATCTCTTTTTCAAGGGTAAAGCGGGCAAACTGCTCCAGCTCCATCCGCTTCAGGTCGATAGGTGCCACATGGGTGCCGCTTTGCGGCTTGATGTCCACCATGTGGGCAATATTGAGCATGATCAGCGCTTCCCGCATGGGGGTGCGGCTGATGCCCATCTGCTCCGCAAGTTCCCTGTCGTTCAGGGGGTCGCCGGGCTTCAGCTCCATGGTGATGATCCGGCTTCGGATGGTCTGATACGCCTGTTCCCTCGCACTCAAAGATGCCATTGCAGTGTTCTCCCTTCGGGGTCAGTTGGTGATATACTAGTATATGACCATATTACCCAACTGCCGGGCAACTGTCAATAGCAGGAGCAACCGAAAATCAAGGGCAATTTTTTGCTATTTTGTTCAATGAAGTGCCCGCGCCGGGCGGTACACCACCGGCAGCCACACAAAAGCCACCGCCAAGCCGCAGGCCACATCAATGACCGAGTGCTGCTTGGTGAACACGGTGGAAAGGCAGATCAGCGCCGCCCACGCCCACGCCAGCACCTTGCGCAGAGGCTTGCCCTCTGCCAGCTTGCTGTGGCTGAAGGCCATTGCCATGCAGGCGGAGCTCTGGCAGTGGATGGAGGGGCAGACGTTCACGGCGGCGTCTGCTTTCCACAGCAGCTGCATCAGCCGCAGCGCCGGGTTATCCCGGCCAAGGGTCTCCACGGCGGGGCGCAGTTCCAGCCCGTTGGGCAGGATCATGTACACGATCAGGCAGAAGGTCATGCCGGAAAACATGGTCAGGCAAAGCTTATCATAGCTGGCGGTATCGCACCACCACAGTGCCGCCGTCACCCCCGCCAGCAGCAGAAACCAGCTGCAGTAAGGGAGCACAAACCACTCGTTGAAGGGGATCAGATCGTCCAGCGGGCTGTGCAGGATATATTTCGGGGCGGTGACGGTGAGGTCCAGCCAGAAGAACCAGATCAGGTACACCACCCAGTACAGCTGGTACCACAAATGCGGGCGGCACCGGCTGCGCAGTTGGCTAAGTTTCATGTCGTTTCTCCTATTTTTTATGTGAATTGACGTGTTATTATAGCACATTCCATCCACTTGCGCAAATGTTTTCCCTGCGATACAATAAAAACAAGCTACATCTTATTTATAAAAGGAGTACGTCATGCCACAAGAATTTCCCGCCATCCGTCTGGTCGCGCTGGATCTGGACGGCACCCTGCTGAACCGCGAGGGGCACGTCACCCCCCGCACCCGCGCCGCTCTGCAAGCTGCTGTGGATAAAGGCGTGTACATCGTGCCCGCCACCGGCCGTCCGCTGGCCAGTCTGCCGCCGGAGGTGGCGCAGCTGCCCGGCATCCGCTACGTCATCACCTGCAACGGTGCCGCCGTGTGGGATTTGGGCACCGACCCCGTGGGCGCAGTGTACAGCCGCTATTCCAACGCAAAAGAGCACCGCACCAGCACCCCGGTCTGCCTGCTGCACAGCCTGATGCCGGTGGAGACTGCCCGCGAAGCCTTTGCCGTCTGCGAGAGCTGCCACGCCGACCTGCGCATTTTCTCGGACGGATACGCCTGCACCGATGCCCACAGCATAGCGCTGGCCGCTGCCCGGGCAGCAAAGAAGGACGGCACCGAAGCGCGCCAGCCCAACGATGGCCGCTTTACCATTCTGCGGGACGCAGCCGAGTGGATGAGCCGCAACGCCTTTGCCATTGAAAAGCTCTGCGTGTTTTTTGAAACCCCGCAGCAGGCTGCGGCTGCGCTGCCCCGCTTCCGCGCCGTCCCGGGCGTGGAGATCGTACAGGGGTCGCCGAAAAACGTGGAGGTGACCGCCGCCGGTGTGGACAAGGGCGAGGCGCTGCGCGCACTGGCCGACCGGCTGGGCGTCCCGCACGCGTGCACTCTTGCGGTGGGCGACAGCGAGAACGACCGCGCCATGCTGCAAAAGGCCGGGGTGGCCGCTGTAATGGCCAACGGCATGCCGGAGATCCGGGCACTGGCGCACCTTGCCAGCAAAGCCGACTGCGACCACGACGGCGTGGCCGAGATACTGGAAGCCCTTGGCATCTGAGCCAGTTTTTGCAGCAATTTTCCAGCATTTTTACCGGCATTTGCCCCGATTTTTCGGGTCATTCGTCATTTTTGTGCAATGTATACAAGCTCTTATGCAAAACATTGTGCTTGTTGAGTATTACCAAAGACGGGCTGTTCGTTTATACTAGTACTATAAGCGCGTATGGGGGTATTGCGCCCACTGGAGCAAACCCGACGCACCGAGAGAGTTCAAATATAAAAGGAGAAATGCGTTATGAATCCCATCGTAGAAAAGGTCTATCAGATCGGCATTATCCCTGTTATCGCTTTCAACAGCGTTGATGAGGCCCTGCCCCTGTGCAAGGCTCTGGCTGAGGGCGGTCTGCCCGCAGCTGAGGTCACCTTCCGCACTGCCTGTGCTGAAGAGTGCATCCGCAAGATCCACGAGGAGATGCCCGAGATGCTGCTGGGTGCCGGCACCGTTCTGACCTGCGAGCAGGCTGACCGTGCTATGGCTGCCGGTGCTTCCTTCATCGTTGCTCCCGGCTTCGACCCCGAGGTCTGCAAGCACGTCATCGACAAGGGCGGCATCATGATGCCCGGCACCTGCTCCGCAGGCGAGATGCAGCAGGCCATGAACATGGGCTGCGAGGCTCTGAAGTTCTTCCCCGCTGAGGCAAACGGCGGCGTGGGCATGCTGAAGAACATCGGCGCTGCCCTGAAGGGCGCTCGCTGGATGTGCACCGGCGGTGTCAACGCCAAGAACGTCAACGATTATCTGGGCTATGACCAGATCTTTGCCGTGGGCGGCACTTGGATGTGCAAGAGCGATGTGATCAAGGCCGGCGACTGGGCAAAGATCACCGCACAGAGCAAGGAAGCTGTTGACACCATGCTGGGCCTGAAGCTGCTGCATGTCGGTATCAACACCGACAACGAGGAAGAGGCCATGAAGGTGGCTAACCTGATCGGCGCTATGCTGAACATGAAGGTCGCTCCCGGTAACTCCAGCATCTTTGTCGGCAACAAGGAGTTCGAGATCATGAAGAAGCCCGGCCGCGGCACCAATGGCCACATCGCCATCGGCTGCAACAACGTGGACCGCGCCATCTACCACCTGTCTCAGCGCGGCGTGAAGTTCGATCTGGACAGCAAGAACGTGAAGAACGGCAAGACCGTTGCCTGCTACATGGCAGACGAGATCGCCGGCTTTGCCTTCCATCTGGTGCAGGCATAAGCGCCTGTCCCCCTTTTACCGTAAAAGCCCCGCCGCAGCGGGTATGCCCTGCGGCGGGATGATGAAACACCTGATATAAAGGAGAATAACCAATGAAAGTCGTTACTTTTGGCGAACTGATGGTCCGTCTGCAGCCCTTCAACTACGAGCGTTTCGTTCAGGCTAACAGCCTGGAGTTCAGCTTCGGCGGCGGCGAGGCTAACGTTGCTGTTTCTCTGGCCAACTACGGTCTGGACGCAGCCTTCGTCACCAAGCTCCCCGCACACGCCATCGGTCAGGCCGCTGTCAACAGCCTGCGCCGCTACGGCGTTGATACCAGCATGATCACCCGCGGTGGTGACCGTGTGGGCATCTACTACAACGAGAAGGGCGCTTCTCAGCGTGGTTCCGTCTGCATCTACGACCGTGCCAACAGCGCTATCCAGCTGGCTCAGCCCTCCGACTTTGATTGGGATAAGATCTTCGAGGGCGTGGATTGGTTCCACTTCACCGGCATCACCCCGGCTCTGGGCGAGAACGTTGTCGAGATCTGCCGCGAGGCCTGCAAGGCTGCTAAGGCTCACGGCGTGAAGATCAGCTGCGACCTGAACTACCGCGGCAAGCTGTGGACCCGTGAGCAGGCCCGCGCTGCCATGACCGATCTGTGCCAGTACGTTGACGTTTGCATCTCCAACGAGGAGGACGCAAAGGACGTGTTCGGCATCGAGGCCGAGGCTACCGATATCTACGGCGGCAAGCTGAATGCTGAGGGCTACAAGAGCGTGGCTAAGCAGCTGGCTGACAAGTTCCACTTCGAGAAGGTCGCTATCACCCTGCGTGAGAGCCACAACGCTTCCGAGAACGGCTGGAGCGCTATGCTGTACGATGTCGCTTCCAACGAGTACTGCTTCTCCAAGAAGTACGAGCTGAAGATCATCGACCGCGTTGGCGGCGGTGACTCCTTCGGCGGCGGCCTGATCTACGCTCTGCTGACCGGTAAGAGCACTCAGGATGCTGTTGAGTTCGCTGTTGCTGCTTCTGCTCTGAAGCACACCATCGAGGGCGACTACAACATGATGACTGTCTCCGAGGTCGAGAAGCTGGCTGGCGGCGACGGTTCCGGCCGTATCCAGCGCTAAGCAGGAAAGGAGATCCGCTATGGATATCCGTTATTCCTGCAACCAGAAAGACTTCAAGCGCTACACCACCGAGGAGATGCGCGACGAGATGCTCATCACCGGCCTGTACAAGGCGGATGAAGTCGTGGCTGTCTACAGCCATGTGGACCGCATGGTCACGCTGGGCTGTATGCCTGTCCACGAGACTGTCTCCATCGACAAGGGCATCGACGTCTGGGCCAACTTTGGCACCCACTATTTCCTCGAGCGCCGCGAGATCGGTATCTTCAACATCGGCAAGGACTCCACGGGCATCGTGGTGGCCGACGGTGTGAAGTATGAGCTGGGCTATAAGGACTGCCTGTATATCACCCAGGGTACCAAGGAAGTTACTTTTGCTTCCGCAGACCCCGAGCATCCGGCAAAGTTCTATATGGTCTCCGCTCCGGCACATTGCTCTTACGAGACCCGCCTCATCAAGATGGCTGATGCAAATCACCGTCCTCTGGGCAGCGTCGAGACCTGCAATAAGCGCACCATCAATCAGTTCATCCACCCCGACGTGCTCAAGACCTGCCAGCTGAGCATGGGCATGACCGAGCTGGAGCCCGGCTCCAACTGGAACACCATGCCCAGCCACACGCATGAGCGCCGGATGGAGATCTACACCTACTTTGAACTGCCCGAGGGGCAGGTGGTGTTCCACATGTGCGGCGAGCCCACGCAGACCCGCCACATCGTGATGCACAACGAGGACGCTGTCATCAGCCCCTCCTGGAGCATCCACAGCGGCGTAGGCACTTCCAATTACACCTTTATCTGGGCAATGGGCGGTGAGAACATGGAGTTTGACGACATGGACAACATCGCTACCACCGACCTGCGCTAAACAAGTACACCATACAACGCCCCGCATCGGGAGACCGATGCGGGGCGTTTTGCTAAATATTTAACTTTGACGGAGGAATACAATGGATCTATCGGCTTTCGATTTGAAGGGCAAGGTCGCCCTCATCACCGGCGGTGCGCACGGCATCGGCTTCTCCATCGCAGAGGGTATGGCCAAGTGCGGTGCCACCATCTGCTTCAACTGCTCTTCCGAGGCCAGCCTTGAGAAGGGCATGGCTGCTTATAAAGCCGCCGGCATTGACGCTCACGGCTATGCCGCAGACGTCTCCGACGAGGACGCCGTCAACGCGATGGTGGCGAAGATCAAGGCCGAGGTCGGCCCGGTGGACATTCTGGTCAACAATGCCGGCCTGATGAAGCGGGTGCCGATGGTCGAGATGAGCCACGCCGACTTCATGCGGGTCATCGACGTCCATGTGGGCGGCGCGTTTAACTGCTCCAAGGCTGTCCTGCCTGATATGATGGAAAAGCACGAGGGCAAGATCATCAACATCTGCTCCATGATGAGCGAGCTGGGCCGCGAGACCGTCTCCGCCTACGCCGCCGCAAAGGGCGCCCTCAAGATGCTGACCAAGAACATCGCCTCCGAGTACGGCGAGTACAACATCCAGTGCAACGGCATGGGTCCGGGCTATATCGCCACCGCCCAGACCGCCCCGCTGCGTGAGGTCCAGCCCGACGGCAGCCGTCACCCCTTCGACCAGTTCATCACCGCCAAGACCCCGGCGGGACGCTGGGGCGACCCGGAAGATATGGTCGGCCCCTGCGTCTTCCTGGCCTCCCACGCCTCCGACTTCGTGAACGGTCAGATCTTGTACGCCGACGGCGGCATCCTCGCCTATATCGGCCGACAGCCTAAGTAAATCAGACAGCAGAAAAGCCCTGCGGCGTGCCGCAGGGCTTTTGTCGTATCATCTTTGAGCACTCAGGCCATATTGCGGTGGGACTGTATCCATGAGGCGCCGCTGCCGTTTCCGACGGCAGTGTTGTAGACCACGTTTTTCAGTTCCTTGACCATGGAAGCCTTGGCGCTCTCGTAGGCCTTTTGTGCATTGTCAGCGAGGGACTGGTCGCGGCCATTCTCCCGCAGGCAGGTGCGCATCTCCGACAGCAGCGCATTGAATTCCTTGTCGCAGGCGCTCTGCATGGAGGTCAGCTTGCCGCCCTTGGAAACAACGATGGAGACTTTCAGGCCGAGGCTGTGCTTTTCGGCGGGGTACTCCATGTACTCATCGTAGGCGTCGCAGATGACAGAATAGAGCTGCGACTGGAACTTCTTCTGCAGCTTTTCCATCTGAAGAAGATACTGTGCAAGCTGTGCGTCACACTCGTTCTGAGGGGTGGGAGCGGAAGAGGAAGACGAGGAAGCAGCCGGATGGGAGGCAGTCGGCTCCTGTGCGGCAGTCTGCTTGATGGAGGATGCCTCGGCTGCCGCCTTGGAGGAAGAAGCTGCACTGGAAGAGTTGTTGTCAGCAGAAGTGCTGGATGCAGAGGCGCTTTCAGCAGTTGCCTCGGAAGAGGCCGAGGCGCTTTCGGCGGCCTCCTCAGAAGCAGCGGCTTCTTCCAAAGCGGCCTTTTCCTCTGCGACGAGCTCGATGACAGAGGCAAATTCACTGTTGCTCGCGTCGGTCAAGAGCTGGTCCCATGCGTCGGCGCTCTCGGATGCGGCCTCGGACGAACTAGATACGTCAGAAGGCTCGGCAGCGATGGACACAGAGCGGAACATATTGAGTACGGAGACGGCAGGGATCACGACTGCAACGGCAGCACACATTCCGACCGCAGCAGCGACGCGGGAAATCAATTTTTTCTTCATAGAATAACTCCTGTTTCAGAGGATCGGGTCGAAATGACTGATGATAAGGATACCATCCCTGAAAAAGGAAATCAATAGATAAAACGTGAAACTTTTGGATATTTTGGAGGAGATCAAACAAGCGGGGATGCTGTGTTTTGCAGCATTCCCGCTTGTTATCTCAGATAATGATGCCGTCGCAGTGGTCGAGCTCGTGCTGGATGATCTCTGCTGTCCAGCCTGAGAAGGTCTTGATGCGGGGCTGGAACTTTTCGTTCTGCCACTGCACCTTGATGGTCTGCCAGCGTTTGGTCTTTCGGGTGCCGGTGAGGGAGAGACAGCCCTCCTCCGTCTCATATGGCCCGGACTTTTTGAGGATGACCGGGTTGAACATGACGAGATAGCCGTCCTCGCTCTCGAATGCGATGATGCGTTTAGCGACGCCTATCATGTTCGCTGCCATGCCGACGCAGCCGTCTTTGTGGGCGATGAGCGTTTCCAGCAGGTCCTGCGCGATGGGCAGGTCTTCCGGCAGGGCAGGCGCGGCTTTTCGGGCGAGAAAAAGCTCGTCTTTGCAGATGTCACGAATCATATTATTTCAGCTTCTCAAGAATTTCGTCGGCGCTCACACCGCTGGCGAGGAGCTTTTTCAGCACATCCTCGGCTTCGGCCTTCTTGGATGCCTCGGCGGCTTTCTGGGCGGCAGCGTCCTGTCTGGCTTCCAGCTTGGCTACTTCTTTGTCGAGCTTCTTGACAGAGGCCTTTTTGGCTTTCAGGTCGGCGTTCAGCGACTTGACGTCGGTCTTCAGCTCTTCGATGCTGGCAGCCACTTTCAGGATCTCAGCTTCCACGGCGGCTTTCTCTTCCTGCTTTGCTGCGATTTGTGCGGCGAAGTCGGCGGTCACTTTAGTGGCCTTGACTTTATTCTTGCTTCCTTTGGGTCTGGGCATGGTGGGATACCTCCTGATTTTGGTTAGTTTGTGAGATAAGTATATCACACTTTTTATGTGCATTCCAGTCGGCTTTTAAGCAAAAATACAGAACAAAAAACCGCAAAAAGCGCAGATGTTCCTGCAGCTCTTCACGGTTTTTCCTTTTATCGAGCAGAGCTGGACAAATCCGAACTATTTCCTGCCAATTCATCGGCAGCCAAAGTATCCTCGAAGCGGACGGTTTGAGAGCCGTCTTTATAATTGAACGTGATCAGCATTCTGTCATCGTAGAGGAAAATGGCGTTCACAAAGATCTCAATCAGTGCCTTGCGCTGCTTTTGCTGCGATACATCGAACTTTCTGAATTTCATCAACCAGAATCGGATGAAGTCAGCATTAAAGGAAGGCTTTCTTAGCTTTTCGTCAGCAATTTTGGCGGTCAGTTCATCCTTTTGCGCTTCCAGCGCATCCAAACGCTCTTTGGTCGTCCGGGTGAACAAGCCTTCCTCGATTGCTTTCATCAGGTTGTCCAGTTTTCGGTCCACTTCCCGGAGCTGTTTTTCCAGCAGAGGGATCGCGGTATTCTCCTGATTTTGGAAATCCATGACCAGCTGAACGATTCGTTCAATCACTGCATCATCCTGAATCAGCTTCATCGTCTCCTGAACGACCAGATTTTCCAACCACTCCTTCTGTACGGTTTTCTTGTTACAGCCTTTCTTCTTTTTGGCAGTGGCACATTTATAATAATAGTAGGTTCGCCCGGTAGCACTTGTTCCGCTCTCGCCGAACATCAATGCCCCGCACTTACCGCAGAACAGCTTTGTGGTCAACAAATATTCCTCATCTGCCTTTCCGCGAGCCGGAGCACGTTTGTTTTTCTCCATACGTTTTTGCACACGGTCAAACAAATCCTTGGGAACGATGGCTGGAATTGCATCCGGGACAACGGTATCCCGGAAAGAAAGTTCTCCAATATAGCGGCGGTTCTTTAACATGGTGTTCATGCTGCTGCACGTCAGCTTTCCACCCAGCATATTACGAACCCCTTTTTCGTTGAGGTAGTTCATGATCTCAACGATTTTTTCACCGTTGTCGTACCGCTGAAAAGCCTCCAATACAAGCGGTGAAATCAGCGGGTCGATGCGATAGAACTTATCTGCGTCGATTTTATAGCCAATCGTTCCTGTGCCGCCTGTGCATTTGCCTTTCAGCGCATTTTCGGTCTGGCCACGAATGACTTTTTCGGAAAGTTCCGCCGAATAGTATTCTGCCATACCCTCCAGCAGCGTCTCCACCAGAATGCCCTGCGAGCCTTCTGCAATCGGCTCCATGACCGATATCAGATGGACATTGTTCTTTTTCAGAATCATCTTGTAGTTTGCACTGTCAAAGCGATTCCGAGCGAAACGGTCAAATTTCCAAACCAAAACGATTTCAAACAACTTTTTATTGCTGTCCCGAATCATCTGTTGAAAATCCGGTCGATTGTCTGTTTTGGCAGAAAGTGCACGGTCGATATAGTGCCTGACCACTGTAATGCCGTTTCTTTCAGCATATGCTGTGCATTCCCGAATCTGGCCCTCAATGGATTCTTCGCGCTGGTTGTCACTGGAATAACGGGCATAGATCACGGCGTTCATGGCAGACACCTCGCATTCTACATCATTGAACGGTAGGACGTTCTTTCAAAATAATGTTTCGTATAATGTATATATCATAATTTGAGCGGGAATGCAAGATGAATTTGTGCAGAATAAAAGCAGGCAGCTCCCAAATGGAAGCTGCCTGCTCAGGATTCCTTAATCACCCCACACGGTCTCCGCGATCTCCTTGACCAGTTTGAGCTTGTTCCACTGCTCCAGCTCGGTCAGCTTGTTGCCGATCTCGCAGGAAGCAAAACCGCACTGCGGGCTGAGGCAGAGCCGCTCCAGCGGAATGTACTTTTCCGCCTCATGGATGCGGGCAATGACGGCATCCTTGTCCTCCAGACGGGGAGATTTGGTGGTGATAAGACCCAGCACGACCTTCTTGCCGTCTGCCACATATTTCAGCGGCTCAAAACTGCCGGAGCGCTCGTCATCAAATTCCAGATAGAACGCATCGACATTTTCCTGTGCGAACAGGAACGGTGCGATGGGCGCATAGCCGCCCTGACTTGCCCAGGTGGAGTGATAGTTGCCGCGGCAGACATGGGTGGTGATGGTCAGCCCCTCCGGGCGGTCTTCCAGTGCCAGATTATTCAGACGCAGGTATTCTGCGGCCACATCCTCCACTTTGGTGTTGGTCTCTTTCAGGAAGTTCTGGTAGTTCGGGTCACAAATCATGCCCCAGGTGCAGTCGTCGAACTGGATGCTGCGGCAGCCGGCGGCGTACAGTTCCCGGATGACCGTGCGGTATGCCGCAGCGATGTCCTGCAGCAGCTGTTCGTGGTCGGGATAGACGGCATCGGTGTTTTTGCCATTGTCCTCACGGTACAGCTCTGCCAACAGCTGTGCCGGTGCAGGCATCGTCTGGCGGGCGATGCAATTCTCATCCTCGAACTGCTTGACGAATTTGAAATGCTCCACAAACGGGTGATTTTCGCCGCTGATCTTGCCGCTGACACGGAGGGAACCGTGGGTGGTCTCTTCGCCATGGAAGTAATAGCCATGATCCAGCTCTACCTCGTCGATGCCATGGAAGCCCCACATGAAATCCAGATGCCAGTAGCTGCGGCGGAACTCGCCGTCTGTGATGGCGTGGAAGCCGGCGCGCTTCTGCTTTTCGATCAGCCGGGTGATCTCTTCGTTTTCCACAGCGGTCAGTGCGGCGCGGTCGATCGCACCGGCCTTGTACTGTGCGCGGGCCTCCTTCAGTGCGTGGGGACGCAGGAAGCTGCCCACAAAGTCGTAACGGAACGGAGACTTCAATTCTGACATAAGATAAAACCCTCTCTATCGTTGTTTTTGAAATGTCTGTTGTTCGATGGCAACAGTATACCGCCAGAGTGGGCTTGTGTAAAATACAAAAAACAGGCAGTTTGCAATAGCTTGAAGCTATATCTGTTGAACACAGCTTTTCAGGATCTCAATATACCGCTTCCCGAACAGTCCGGGCTGAACCTGCTTGTGGGTCAGATAACCGATCTCCATGGAATCGTCTACCTGCAAAGGAATGGCACGGATATTCGGGCCGTTGAGCGCTTCGCTGATGACACCGCTGCAAATGGTATATCCGTCCAGCCCGATGAGCAAATTGAACAGAGTGGCACGGTCACGTACCTGAATGTCCTTTTTGCTGTCCAGCGTGCTGAGGATCTCCTCGGAGAAGTAAAAGGAATTGTGTTCGCCCTGCTCATAGGAAAGGCGTGGATAGGGTTTCAGGTCCTCCAGCGTCAGGGCCGCTTTCTGTGCCAGCGGGCTGGAGGTGCTGACGAACACATGGGGCTTTGCGGTAAACAACAGCGTAAAGTTCAGGTCATGCTCCCGGATGACCTTGCGCAGAATGGTCTCGTTGTCGTGGTTCAGGTAGAGGATGCCGACCTCGCTGCGGAGATGGGCAACATCCTCGATGATCTCGTAGGTCTGGGTCTCCCGGATGCGGAAATCGTATTCCTCGCCGCCGTACTCTTTCAGCAGCTGTACAAAAGCTTCCACGGCAAAGGAATAGTGCTGGGCAGAAACGCAGAACTGATGCCGGACCGGGGCAGTGCCCAGATATTTTTCCTCGATGAGCCCCACCTGCGCCAGCACCTGCCGTGCATACCCCAGAAAGACATCCCCCTCCGGGGTCAGCACGACGCCCCGGTTGGTGCGGTGAAAGATAGTCAGGCCGAGTTCCTGTTCCAGTTCATGGATGGAATTGGTCAGGCTGGGTTGGGAGATATAGAATTTCTGTGCGGCCTTGCTGATGGTTCTGGCATCGGCCACAGCCGTTACATAGCGAAGTTGTTGGAGGGTCATACTGTTTCCTTTCGGCTCGTTTTTTCTTAGTTTATCGCAGAATACAGTGAAAAACAAGGCTCTCGTCTGCATCCTGAAATGTGCAGCGGATATTGCCAGCATATCAAAGATACGTTTTACCCTTCTGCGGATTCCGGGTATAATGACACCGCAGCCTTGAAAATGGGCTGTCATATTTCCCATATCAAACAAGGGAGGTTTTCCGGTATGGGACAAACCCAAAGTGAGATCATCAAAAACCACATGGAAGTCTACTGGCATGACTACGCCTCGACCAGCAAGGGTGTGTCCATTACAGAGGCGGGCCTGATCGAAAAGGCATCCATCATCGGGCGCACCGGGCTGATGCTGCTGGAATGCGGCACGGGTGCGTGGCGTGTCCGAAGCTCCATGAACACCCTGTCGCGGGAGCTGGGGGTCACGACCACGGCGGACATCGGGCTGTTGTCCATCGAATTCACCTGCTTCGACGGCGACCAGTGCTATACTCAGGCGCTGTGTCTGACCAATACAGGGGTGAACACCTCCCGGCTGAACCGGCTGGAACATTTCGTCAACGACTTCGACCGGGAAGGAAAGTTCATGACCGGTGAAGAACTTCACTCCCATCTGGATGAGATCGAGCGTATCCACGGCCTTTATTCTCCGGCAGCACTGGGCTTTGCGGCAGCACTGGCGTGCAGCTGTTTCACCTTCCTGCTGGGCGGCGGCATCGTGGAGATGCTCTGCGCGTTCTGTGGGGCGGGCATCGGCAACTTTGTGCGGTGCAAGTTGACAAAACATCACTTCACCCTGTTTCTGGGCATCACTGCCTCGGTCTGTTCGGCCAGTGTGGTCTATGCCGTTCTCCTGAAAGCTGCCGAGGTGCTGTTTGCCGTCTCGGCGCAGCACGAGGCCGGATATATCTGCTCGATGCTCTTTATCATCCCGGGTTTTCCGTTCATCACCAGCGGCATCGACCTTGCCAAGCTGGATATGCGCTCCGGGCTGGAACGTCTGGCCTACGCCATCCTCATCATTCTGGTGGCGACACTGACGGCGTGGATCATGGCCATGCTGCTGCATCTGCAGCCGGTGCAGTTCCCGCCGCTGTCGCTGACGATCCCGGAGGAGATCGTGCTGCGGCTGCTGGCAAGTTTCGGTGGGGTATTCGGTTTCTCGCTGATGTTTAACAGCCCGCGGAATCTGGCCGTCTGTGCGGCTTTGATCGGTGCGGTGACGAACACCTTCCGGCTGGAACTGGTCAGTCTGGCGGGCTTCCCGCCGGCCGTTGCAGCCTTTCTGGGGGCGCTGCTGTCCGGTCTGCTGGCCACCTGCTTGAAAAATGCAGCCGGATACCCGCGCATCTCTGTTACCGTCCCGTCCATCGTCATCATGGTTCCGGGACTGTACTTCTACCGTGCCATCTACAATTTGGGCATTATGTCCCTGACAGATTCCGCCACATGGTTCGCGGACGCCATCCTCATCATCGTAGCGCTGCCGCTGGGGCTGATCTTCGCCCGTATCATCACAGACCGTACATTCCGGTATTGCACCTGATGTGCGTGTTTATCTCCCTATCTTTCCTTTTTCAAGCAAAACGCAGGGAACCGTTTCCGGCTCCCTGCGTTTTGCTTTTGGTGTATTTATGAAAGGAAAACCCGTTTACGGGGTGGAATCATGCTTCCCCGTAAACGATTTGGGTGGCAGTGTCAATGTGGCGTTCCAGCCGATCAGCAAAGTGCTCCAGCGGCAGGAATACGCCAAGCTCATCGTAGCGGGTGTCGCCCTCCTCCAGCGAATCCTGCCCGTAGTAGACCACCGAGCGCGGCAGCGCATGCTGCAACTTCATCTGGATGTCCCAGACGGTGGAGTATGCTTCGGCCTCGGTCACTTTCTGCTTGACAGTATCCGGCAACTCGTAGATCAGGAGCACACCAAGGTGCTGGTTGTAGTGGTACTCCACCACATCCATGGAATCCTCATCATAGCCGTGATACTTGCAATAGCCGGTGGCAAGGTACATTTTGACTTTTGCCTGCTTTTTGAACACCCGGACGAACCGGTCGTATTCCCTGGTGCTGACGGCAAACTTGTTGCCCGGCAGCAGAACACCAGCATCATCGGTCAGGATGACGGGGTTCGGCTCACCATCTGCGTTGAACTTGAAGGGGATCAGGGCTGCGTTGCGCAGCAGATCAAACATGCTGTGCTGGCAGATCGCCATCAGGAAGGCCGACAGATCCTTGTTTGCATAAGCATTGAACAGTGCAGTCGTAAACTGCTGCGCACTGATCTCCGGTGCGTCCAGAACATCGGCCATGTCCAGCGAATCGTTGAAAGTGTCCATCAGGCGGTGGCAGGCTTCTGGGTTTTTCAAAATCTCCCCGAACAGTGCTTCCGCCTTTTCTTCTCTCGGAAATATTGTTGCCATGAAGCAAACCTTCTTTCTCTGAACTTCCGCACCTCATTATATGTTTCGGAGGATGCTGTGTAAAATATTGCTTTTGTATCGAGGGTATCTTATTTCGATATGAAGAAGAGGGCCAGCGCGCTTTTATTCCCAATCCACATACAGGAGTAGGCGCCCTTTCTTTCATACCAGAATCACATGGCAATCATGCGCAGGATACTTTTTACACATTCTCTTTCTGCTCGTATAATAGCACTGCAATTTGAAATTGCAAGAGGGAATTTTGAAAGTATTAAAGTTGGTTTGAACGAAGGTGGTTTTTATGTCCGAGGTCAAAAAGGTCGTGCTGGCATATTCCGGTGGTCTGGATACTTCTATCATCATCCCGTGGCTGAAAGAGCACTACAACAACTGCGAGGTCATTGCAGTATGCGGCAATGTGGGCCAGAAGGGTGAACTGGAAGGGCTGGAAGAGCGTGCAAAGGCAAGCGGCGCTTCCAAGCTGTATATTGAGGACCTGACCGACGAGTTCGTGGAGGATTACGTCATCCCCACCATGCAGGCAGGTGCCGACTATGAGGGTTATCTGCTGGGCACCAGCTTTGCCCGCCCCATCCTGGCAAAACGTGTCGTGGAGATTGCCCGCGCCGAAGGTGCGGATGCCGTCTGCCACGGTAGCACCGGCAAGGGCAACGATCAGGTGCGATTTGAGCTGGCCATCATGCACTTTGCACCCGATCTGAAGATCATCACTCCGTGGCGTGAGTGGGACATCCAGAGCCGCGATGAGGAGATCGACTATGCCGAGGCCCATCACATCCCGCTGAAGCTCAACCGTGAGACGAACTACTCCAAGGACAAGAACCTGTGGCATCTGAGCCACGAAGGTCTTGACCTCGAAGATCCGGGCAACGAGCCGCAGTACGACAAGCCGGGATTTCTGGAACTGGGCGTCAGCCCCAAGACCGCGCTGGACAAGTCCGAATTCGTGGAGCTGGAATTTGAGAAGGGCGTGCCCGTCAGTCTGAACGGTGAAAAGCTCAAGCCTGCCGCCATCATTGCCAAGCTGAACGAGATCGGCGGGCGGAACGGCATCGGCCTATATGATGTGGTGGAGAACCGTCTGGTGGGTATGAAGAGCCGCGGCGTATACGAGACTCCCGGCGGCACCATCCTGTACAAGGCCCATGAGGTGCTGGAGACTCTGACGCTGGATAAGCTGACCGCCCACAAAAAGCGCGAGCTGGCCATCACCTTTGGTGAGCTGGTCTACGATGGTCAGTGGTTCAGTCCTCTACGCAAAGCTCTGAGTGCCTTTGTGACCTCCACGCAGGAGAATGTCACCGGCAAGGTGCGTCTGGAACTGTACAAGGGCAACCTCATCAATGCCGGCGTCTGGTCGCCGTATTCGCTGTATCGTGAGGACATCGCTACCTTTGCCGCAGGCGGTGACTACAAGCAGAGAGATGCTACCGGTTTCATCAGCATCTACGGCCTGCCCACAAAAGTTCAGGCCATTGTGAAGAACGAAAAAGAAGGTAAATAAGGAATTATGCTGACTGCTGTTACTGGAATCAACTGGGGCGATGAGGGCAAGGGCCGTGTCATCGACCTGCTGGCCGAAAACGCCGATGTGGTGGCCCGCTATCAGGGCGGAAACAACGCCGGGCACACGGTCGTTACGGAGCAGGGCAAGTTCATCCTGAACCTGCTGCCCTCCGGCATACTGCACCCGGATGTGACCTGTGTGCTGGGTACCGGCATGGTCATCGACCTTGACCATCTGGCCGGTGAGATGCAGGCCATCGAAGCGCGCGGCGTGAAAATCGGCCCCGAAAACCTGAAACTTTCGGATAAGGCCACGATCTCGATGCCGTGGCATAAGGTGCAGGATGGGCTGGAAGAAGACCGCTTGGCCAAGAACGGCACGGCCTTCGGTTCCACCCGGCGCGGCATTGCCTACGCTTACAGCGACAAGTACCGCAAAAAGACACTGCGTCTGGGTGACCTGCTCCATCTGGACGAGGAGCGCACCCAGAACCGTCTGCGGATGGTGCTTGATTCCAAAAATATGGAGCTGGCGGGCTGCTATCATCAGGAAAAGATGTCCTATGATGCCCTGCTGAACTGGTGCAAACAGCAGGCAGAACGCTTTGCGCCGTTCATCTGCGATGTGGGTGCATTCTTACAGCAGGCGCACGACAGCGGCAAGCGCATCGTGCTGGAAGCTCAACTGGGAGCCATGCGCGATATTGACTACGGCATCTTCCCGTTCACCTCCAGTTCCAACACGCTGGCGGCCTATGCGCCGCTGGGTGCTGGTATCCCCAACTGCAAGCTCGACCATGTGGTGGGTGTGCTGAAAGCATATTCTACCTGTGTGGGTGCAGGCCCCTTCGCTGCCGAGAACGCCATGGACGAGGACTGGAACGAGCAGCTGCGCAAGGCAGGCGGTGAATACGGTGCTGCCACCGGCCGTCCCCGCCGGGTCGGCCCCTTCGACTGCGTAGCCAGCCGCTACGGTCTGGCCTGTCAGGGGGCGGACAGAATTGCCCTGACCAAGCTGGATGTCCTTGGCTGTATGAAAGAGATCCCGGTCATCACCGGTTACAAGCTGGATGGCGTTGAAGTCCTCCGTTTCGACCCGCTGTCCGACCTGGACCGGGTGGAGCCCGTCGTCACCATGCTGCCCGGCTGGCAGAAGGACATCTCCGGCTGCAAGAGCTGGGACGAGCTGCCCCGGGAAGCCAGAGCTTACGTGGAATTTCTGGAAAAGCAGCTGGGTCATACGATCCAGTTCGTTTCCACCGGTGCCGAGCGCGAGAAGTTCGTGCTGAAGGGAGAATGGCTGTGAGACATTTTATTGAGCCGAACAGCTTTTCTCTGAACGAGCAGTTGGCACTGCTCGACCTTGCTGACCGAATGGAAAAAGACCCGGCCCCATATGCCCACCTCTGTGATGGACGCATCCTTGCGACGCTGTTCTATGAACCATCCACCCGCACCCGGCTTTCGTTTGAGTCGGCCATGCTGCGGCTGGGCGGCAAGACGCTGGGCTTTGCCGGAGCGCAGCTTTCCAGCGCCAGCAAGGGCGAGACGGTGGAGGACACTGTCCGTGTCGTGAGCAACTATGCTGACATCATCGCCATGCGCCACCCCAAAGAGGGTGCGCCGCTGCGGGCGTCCATGTATGCGCGCGTGCCCGTCATCAATGCAGGGGACGGCGGACACGCCCACCCCAGCCAGACCATGATCGACCTGATGACCATTCGCCAGCGTAAGGGGCGGCTGGACCATCTGACCATCGGTTTCTGTGGTGACCTCAAATTTGGCCGGACGGTCCACTCCCTGACCGCCGCTCTGAGCCAATTTGAGGGCAATCGGTTTGTGTTCATCTCACCGGAAGACTTGCGTTTGCCCCGGTATGTCAAGACCGAATCGCTGGAGCCGACCCATCAGGTCTATAAAGAAACGGACGATCTGGAAACCGAGTTGCCCGGTCTGGATGTGCTGTACATGACCCGCATCCAGCAGGAACGTTTCTTCAGCGAGGAAGAGTATCTGCGTCTGAAAGGCTGCTATCAGTTGGACGAAGATATGCTGAAGCTCGCCCCGCTGGATATGCCGGTGCTCCATCCGCTGCCCCGCATCGACGAGATCAAGCTGGACGTGGACAACGACCCCCGCGCCGCCTACTTCGATCAGGTACACAACGGCGTCTACATCCGCATGGCCATCATTCTGGCGTTGCTGGGCATCCCGAACCCGGTGACGGGGAAGATAGTACTGAATGGCAAGGAATGATGAGCTTTATCCGTTTACTTTGAAGCCGAATAAGTACTACTACTGCCGCTTTACCGCAATAAATTTTGCAAAACAATCTTGATTCCCCCATGCTTCCATGATACCCTTTATTCCAAATCCTGCTGACAAAAGTGGTGGTGCTCACTGTGATAACCACCACTTTCAGCGGATATTACCCAGAAAGAACGTACCGCCCCGCAACACACCCGATTCATTTTGCCGCCGATTCACCCGACAAAATCATCGCTACGCTGCGTGGGCGGTATTTTTCTTTTATGGGTAACGCACCTTGAAAATTTCATGAGCCGACCGGACGTGATACCGACTTTTCGTCAACGCCGCTGCACAAACAGGGGCAGGAACTTTGTTCGGAGCAAACGGTGACCCCATTACATGAGCAGCGGAACTCTCTACTTATTTTTGCGTCTTAACAATTCGGAAACATTTGTTGAAAATGCGTTTTGAGCGCAGCGGTAGAGGGCAAGAACCGTCCCGTGGCCACAAATTTTCAATTCTTGAAAATGTTGTGCTCCATCGGGACTTCACTTCTTCAATGCATCTGCATTTCCGAAGTGATCTTGTTGGGGCGTGCCTGCCCCAAACCCTGCTCATATTCGCACCTTGCGGTGCGAAAGAACGGCGTGTCGTGCTTACATAGCTTCACCGAGAAGCTAGCAAGACGACAGGAGGTTCAATGAACAAAACGAATGTCAAAGCGAATCCCAGCACGACCCACCGCCACGACACGCCGAACAACAAAACGCACATCATCAAGTTCCGTGTGACGGAAACTGAAAAGTTGGAACTTGAAAATACCGCAAAACTCCTTCATCTCTCCCTGTCCACTCTCATCCGCCGTGCGCTGCACAGTGCAAAGATCGAGCGCACGGTTGTCGTTGCCGGCGGCGGAGAAGAAACCCTGAACGCCGTTTCCACTCTGCTTGCCCAGTGCGGCAAGGTGGGCGGAAACCTGAACCAACTCGCACGACACTTCAACTCCGGTGGAGCAGATACCGAACAACTCCGGGCGAAACTTCTTGACGAACTTACAGACCTGACTGCCTTCCGGCTCAACGCCGAGAAAATTCTTGGTGAACTGTATGGCAACGCTCAAGCATATCGCCTCTAAGAATTCGGACTACTCCGCCATCGAAGCGTACCTGATTTACCAGCACGATGAGTTCACCGGGAAGCAGCTTCTTGATCAACAAGGCAGGCCCATGCTGCGGGATTCGTACATTCTGGATACGCTTGAATGCGGCGATTTCTCGTTTGCAACGGCCTGCCTGCTGGCAAACCGAAAGTACAACAAGAACAACCACCCCGATGATATTAAGAGCCACCAGTATATCATCAGCTTTGACCCCAGAGATGCAGCCGACAACGGCTTGACCATGGAAAAAGCACAGGCTCTCGGCCTGAACTTCTGTAAAGCAAACTTTCCCGGTCATCCTGCCATCGTCTGCACCCACCCGGATGGGCATAACCATTCGGGAAATATCCATGTCCACATCGTGATCGGCAGCATCCGCACACGAGAAGTGGAACGCAAGCCATATATGCAGAAGCCTCGTGACTGGCGTGAGGGCATGAAGCACTCCAGCACAGCCCAGACCATGCGGCACCTGCGTGTCGCAGTCATGGAAATGTGCGAATGCGCTGACCTGCACCAGATCAACCTACTGGAAGCACAAGGCAACCGTGTTTCTGAACGGGAATACTGGGCGCGGCGGCGTGGACAGAAACGGCTTGACCAAGCCAACGCACGACTGATCGTAGCGGGGCAGAAGCCTAAACAGACTGTCTACCAGACGGAACTGGAAACGCTGCGAAAGCAAATCGACTCTGTTCTGAAGAAGGCTACCACCTTCGAGGAATTTTCTGCATTGCTCATGCAGGAACACGGCGTTGCCGTGAAAGAGAGCCGAGGGCGATTGAGCTACTGCCCGCCCAATCGGGTAAAGTTCATCACCGCCCGGAAGCTGAGCAAGAAGTTTGAGAAAAAGCAGGTGCTCGCCGCACTCGCTCAGAACATCCGGCTTGCCCCGACCATCCAGCCTATCGCAACAGACAAGCCCGACAGGATTCAGAAACTGGTGGACATTCAGGCGAAGCTGAAGCAGGGCAAGAGCATTGGCTACGAGCGTTGGGCGAAGAAGCATAACCTCAAAGCCATGGCCCAGACCTTGATTCTCTTGCAGGAGAAAGGTCTGCTCAACGAGGGCGCACTTGACCAGCGCATTGATGAACTGCAAACGCAGTACGACAGTGCAAAGGAAGTCGTGCTCGACCTCGAAACCCGCATGGCAGACAATCAGAAGCTGCGCAGCCACGCTGCTGCCTACAAGCAGTATCGACCGCTTACGCAGAAACGGAACGCTGTCAAATCCCCCGCAGCCTTTGAAGAACAGCACCGTGCAGAGCTGACAGCGCACCGGGCGGCAGCAGCCTATTTCAAGGCAAATGATATCGCCAAGCTGCCCAGCCCGAAGAAACTGGAAGCCGAGTATGCGCAGCTGGCATCCGAAAAGGCAAAATTCTACGAGCAGTACAAGGAAGCCAAAGAGGAACTGCTCAAACTGAAAACCGCAAAGCAGAATGTTGCGTCCTTTTTCCGGGAGGAAGAACCGGCGCAGCAGGAGAG
>ENA-UPSY01000290-UPSY01000290.1-human-gut-metagenome-genome-assembly--contig:-NODE-290-length-62038-cov-63.053760_pt1 | contig 62038 bp, 56 predicted proteins | sample MGYA00250044_ERZ773365 | MGnify/ENA primary metagenome ERZ773365 (study PRJEB29103, sample SAMN06111932) | human gut metagenome | biome: human gut; feature: ankylosing spondylitis patient; material... | reverse complement strand
CAGGCGACGACCAGCGATGAAAACGGAGAAATGATGGAAATCCATCATTGCCGCGGACGAAATATCCGCTGGCGCGAGTAGCCCTGAAAAATAAATGGAAATAATGCTTGCCGCAGGCTTATTTTGCGGATAAAAATTACTGGCTTAATAACCCGCTTCAGAGGTTATCCCTTTCATTCGAAATATGATGATAGCAATATGAAAAAATCTCAACACCGCAGCGGCGCGGGCTTTAGCCCTGCGCCCAGGCCTGGCCTGCTGTTATTTGCGTAAGTGACAAATAGTCCCTTTTAAAACATCAATTACTTAACATTCTCTCTGCAATAATATGACATGCAGCGGGAAGGTACGGTGATAAATAAGATCAGGGTAATGATGTTTTTACAAATAAATAACCCCTCTCCTTTCTGCTCGTTATTTATCAGGAATGGCTGCGGTTATATTTATTCGGACGCCCCTGGAGAATGCACCAATGTATATCAACCTTTATGACAATGCGCGCCGCTATCGCGATGAGAAACAATAAGATGAATAAGACCTGGCTTTTCACCACCCTCACCCTGGCGCTGGTCGCCGCCGCGCCGGCCCACGCCATTAGCGCGAAATACCGGGAACAGCTTGAACGCTCCGGTTGCACGCAGATGACCGACGGAACCACCTGCGATATTCATAAAACCAAAGCCGAGAATGCCGCCGCCGCGCATCAGGCCAGCAGCGGCTTCGGCCCCTGGGTGGGCACCTGGTATGTTTATACTGACTATGGCAATAAAATTGATGAGATTACCGTCACCGCTAAAACGGTGAAAACCCATGGTCATCTGGTCGAGGATGCGAAAGCCAGCCAGGGTAAATTGACGTTCCGGGTGAAAAGCTCAGCCTTTACGCTGAACGACGCCTTTAACGGCGTATGGGCAAACGGCAGCCAGCGCGGCACGTTGCAAAAAGTCCTGTAATAACATTGCCCTGCCGACAGGATGGGGATAATGCAGGAAGAACCTCCCGGCGCAGGCCGGGAGGGAGTGCAACGGTTTACTTCTGCGGACGCATCGCCGGGAAGAGGATCACGTCGCGAATGGTGTGGCTGTTGGTAAACAGCATCACCATCCGGTCGATACCGATGCCCAGACCGGCGGTCGGCGGCAGACCGTACTCCAGCGCGGTGACGTAGTCTTCGTCATAGAACATCGCTTCGTCATCGCCCGCCGCTTTGGCGTTAACCTGATCCTGGAAACGCTGCGCCTGGTCTTCGGCGTCGTTCAGCTCGCTGAAACCGTTACCGATTTCGCGGCCGCCGATGAAGAACTCGAAGCGGTCGGTGATTTCCGGGTTGACGTCGTTACGGCGCGCCAGCGGGGAGACTTCCGCCGGGTATTCGGTGATGAAGGTCGGCTGGATGAGGTGCGCTTCCGCCACTTCGTCGAAGATTTCGGTGACGATGCGCCCCAGACCCCAGCTTTTCTCTACCTGAATACCGAGAGATTCCGCCAGCGCTTTCGCCGCGTCGAAGTTATCCAGATCCGCCATGTTGGTTTCCGGACGATGTTTTTTGATCGCCTCGCGCATGGTCAGTTTTTCAAACGGCTTGCCGAAGTCAAACACCTGGTCGCCATACGGCACCTCGGTTTTGCCCAGCACCGTCTGCGCCAGGGTGCGGAACAGCGACTCGGTCAGTTCGATCAGGTCTTTGTAGTCCGCGTACGCCATGTACAGTTCCATCATGGTGAACTCTGGGTTATGGCGTACCGAGATCCCTTCGTTGCGGAAGTTACGGTTGATTTCAAACACGCGTTCGAAGCCGCCGACCACCAGACGTTTCAGATACAGTTCCGGCGCGATGCGCAGGTACATATCGAGATCCAGCGCGTTGTGATGCGTGATAAACGGACGGGCGGAAGCGCCGCCGGGGATCACCTGCATCATCGGGGTTTCCACTTCCATAAAGCCGCGGGCTACCATGAACTGACGCATGGTCGCGAGGATCTGCGAGCGGATGCGGAACGTATGGCGCGACTCTTCGTTCGCGATCAGATCCAGATAGCGCTGGCGATAGCGGACTTCCTGATCCTGCAGGCCGTGGAATTTATCCGGCAGCGGGCGCAGGGCTTTGGTCAGCAGGCGCAGCTCGGTGCAGTGGATGGAGAGTTCGCCGGTTTGCGTTTTGAACAGCTTGCCGCGGGCGGCGATGATGTCGCCAAGGTCCCATTTCTTAAACTGTTCGTTGTAGACGCCTTCCGGCAGGTCATCGCGGGCCACGTACAACTGGATACGGCCGCCGACGTCCTGGAGGGTGACGAAGGAGGCTTTGCCCATCACGCGGCGGGTCATCATCCGGCCGGCCACCGCAACTTCAACGTTCAGGGAAGCGAGTTCATCGTTATCCTTCGCATCGAATTCAGCGTGCAATTGGTCAGAGGTATGATCGCGACGGAAATCGTTGGGGAAAGCTACGCCCTGCTCACGCAGCGCAGCCAGTTTTTCGCGACGAGTTTTCAGTTCATTATTAAGGTCAATGGCCTCATCGGCACCTTGTGCTTGTTGTTCAGACATATGGGTTCCTCATAACCTTGCTTTCAAACTAGCTTCGATAAATTGAACCAGGTCACCCTTCCGCGCGGCCTGTCTCCGGCTTCACACCGAAGAACAAGAGTAACGAATCTGGCTTCTCTTCAAGCTGATCTCACTCAGCTATGCCTTCACTAACGGTATTTTTTATCGTTGGCTTCCGCGCCTGCCAGAATATCCTCCTCCTGTTCAGTAAACGGTGCAAGGAGCGGCTTGTCGCTCCACTGTTGGGGTTACCGATCCCCGGCTCGCGGCGTAAACGCCTTAGCCGGGCTACCAGGCAGCACGATTTTGTAGCCCGGTAAGCCGGACCTGTCGCCAGACGGGGCTAGGCGCCGCCGCCGGGAAGCTCGCCAGCCGCCGCGCGGCGTTTGCCGACGCTACAGGCTGCGGCAAAGGCGATAACCACCATCACCGCCACGCAGCCGAGGGTCCATTCCCCCATCTGCGAGAAGAAATGCTGATAGGCGGCAATCGCCGTATCGCTGATTTGCGATTCGGTGGTCTGCTGGGCGACCACGCCGGCCAGCCAGTTGGCCACCGCGCCGGTGGCCAGCATATAAATACCGGTCAATACCCCGGTGACGCCGGGCATGTTCAGGCGGGTGATTTGCGCCATCGCGACCGGGTCGATAAACAGCTCGGCAAAGCCCATCATCGCCAGTCCGGCGACCATCATGCCCATCGAGGCCTGCCCCTCAGCGGCGCCGTGGCGGGCGTTGAGCGCCAGCAGCATAAAGCCGCCGCCCATCAGCAGCAGGCCAAAAGCGAATTTCAACCAGACGCGCAGCACCGAACGCGCACTGCCTTCCGGGCGCATCAGCCACGCCAGCGCCACGCCGGCCGCCATCACCGCCACCGCGTTAACCGACTGGAACAGCGCCGTCGGCACGTCCCAGTTCAGCAGGCGGCGGTTAACAAAGTGATCGATAAACAGGCTAATCGAGCTTCCCCCCTGCTGCGCCAGCACCCAGAACAGCGTCCCGGCAAGCATCAGCAGGACGATCTGCCACAGCGCGCGACGATGCTCCGGGGCTTTGATCATGATCCGCGCCACCATCTGGGCGGCGAACAGGCAGACGACCGCCAGCAGATAGCCGGACCAGTTGTTTTGCAGCAGCAGCGTGAAGAACACCGGCGCCAGGCAGAGCATCACCAGCAGCCAGCCCCAGGTCGGCAGCACGAATTTCACCGCCCGCAGCGCCGGTTTATCGACGCCGCGGGTATGCCGGAAGTGGCGGCTGCCGCTTAAGAAAATCATCAGGCCGATGAACATCCCGATCCCCGCCAGGGCGAAGCCGATATGCCAGCCGTACCACTGAGCCGCCAGCCCGCAGGCGATGGGCGCGGCGATGGAGCCGACGTTACCGGCGGCGTACAGCAGCGAGAAGCCGCCGTCGCGACGCGGATCGTCGTGGGCGTAAAGTTCGCCAAGCAGGCAGCTGATATTGGATTTGAACAGGCCGTAGCCGCAGATAATGATCGCCAGCGCGACGTACAGGCTCCATGCGGAGGTCGACTCAACGCCCAGCACCACGTGGCCGAGGGTCATCAACAGCGCCCCGGCAATCACCGCCGTGCGGTTGCCGAGCAGGCGGTCGGCAAGCCAGCCGCCAAGAATAGGGGTAACGTAAACCAGAGAGGCGTAAGCGCTGAACAGGCTGATGGCGTGGCTGTCGTCGAAGCCAAGCTGGTGGGTGAGGTAGAGGATGAGTAAGGCGCGCATGCCGTAAAAGCTGAAGTACTCCCAGATCTGGATCGCAACGATGTAGTAAATCGCGCGCGGCTGTGAGGGTGTTTTCATGTGTTCTCCTTGCAGCGTGAAAAAGGGAAGTGGCAAGCCACTTCCCTGATGTGCGTCTATTACTTGTTATTCTCTTCTTTCAGCACTTTAACGGTGTAACGACCATCCGCCTGACGATAGGCGCCGTGGATATCGGTTTCGAAGCCCGGATAGTGGGCGCCGATTTCGCACAGCATCTGCAGGAACTCCAGCACCGGACGGCTCTCTTCGGTGATCATTTCACCCGGCATCACCAGCGGCACTCCCGGAGGATACGGCAGGATCATGTTGGCATTGACGCGGCCGACCATCTCTTCGAGGTACACTTCTTCCGTCTGACCGTGCAGCTCTTTCTGGAACGCGGCATACGGGGTCATCACCATGGATGGCAGCACTTCAAACGCGCGGAACATCAGGTCCGGCAGGTTGTGATGCTCAACCAGTTTGTGAATGTTCTGCGCCAGGTCCTGAATACGCATGTTTTCATAGAATTCAGGATCTTCACGGTACAGCGACGGCAGCATGTTTTTCACCCGCAGGTTCAGGTCGAACGCGCGTTTGAAGTCGGTCAGCGCACGCAGCAGGCTCAGCGCTTTGGTTTTGTCGATACCGATGCTGAACAGGAACAGCAGGTTGTACGGACCGGTTTTCTCCACCACGATGCCGTGTTCGTCGAGATACTTCGCCACGATGCTGGCCGGAATACCGAACTCATCCATGGTGCCGTCTTTCTTCATCCCCGGGGTCAGCAGAGTGACTTTGATCGGGTCGAGATACATGTGCTCGTTGTCGATGTTTTTGAAACCGTGCCATGCGCTGTCGGAGCGCAGCGGCCAGCATTCAGGACCGTCGATATGTTCCGGCTGCCATACGTCGAAGAACCAGCCGTCAGACTCGCCTTTCAGACGTTTGATCTCTTTACGGAACTTGATGGAACGTTCGATAGAGCCGTCGATCAGGCGCTTACCGGCGTTGCCTTTCATCATCGCCGCCGCGGTTTCGGTGGACGCCACGATCCCGTAGTGCGGGGAGGTGGTGGTGTGCATCATGTAGGCTTCGTTAAAGGTCTCTTCGTTAACATCGCCTTTCACGTGGATCATCGATGCCTGAGAGAACGCCGCCAGCAGTTTGTGCGTGGACTGGGTTTCGTAAATCACTTTCCCTTCGACGCGGCCGCCGCTCATCCCGCATTTGCCTTCATAGATCGGCGAGAAGTTGGTGTAAGGCACCCATGCGGAGTCAAAGTGGATGGATTTCACATCCAGGGTTTTCTTGATGAAGTCAGTGTTGTACAGCAGACCATCGTAAGTCGAGTTGGTGATAACGGCGTGTACCGGCCAGGTCGCGTTCGGCGTCTCTTTCACACGCTTGGCGATAGTCGCGTGCTGGAATTCGCTCTGCGGGATACCGCCGAGGATGCCGTAGGCGTTACGGGTCGGACGGAAGTAGATCGGCGTAATGTCGCTCATCATCATCAGATGGGTCAGCGATTTGTGGCAGTTACGGTCAATCAGCACGGTGCTGCCGGCCGGCGCGGAGTACATACCGACGATTTTGTTGGCGGTCGAGGTGCCGTTGGTCACCATGTAGCTGCGTTCGGCGTTAAATACGCGAGCGATATACTCTTCCGCTTCTTTGTGCGGGCCGCTGTGGTCCAGCAGGGAACCGAGCTCAGAAACTGAAATCGAGATATCGGATTTCATGGTGTTGGAGCCAAAGAAATCGTAGAAGATGCTGCCTACCGGGCTTTTCTGGAAGGCGGTACCGCCCATGTGGCCCGGGGTACAGAAGGTGTATTTGCCTTCACGCACATATTTGAACAGCGCTTTGGTCAGCGGCGGCAGAATGGTGTCGATGTATTCGTCAGTGTTCTGTTTGATTTTGTTCGCGATATCTTCCGCAGCGCCCAGCGCATATTCGAAGAAGCGAACCTGCATGCGCAGATCGTTCAGGCTAACGTCCAGCGTGGAGTAGGTGTTAGCGAACGCATACAGCGGCATGTACTCGTTCATTTTGCTGATTTCTTCGCACAGCTCGAGATTGTATTTATCCCAGTCGAAGATCACGCCGCACAGACGAGAGTTGTTTTCGATCAGTTTTAATAAGTCGTCACGGTCGTTCGGGTAGACAATGCGGAAGTCCAGGCGTTCGAGAGCACGATGCAGTTCACGGATGGGTTCTTCTTTGAAGTAAACCCCCATGTGATTCATGATTGCAATAACGTTCATAGTCAAATCTCCAGATGTAGAAAGCCCCTCCCGTCGCGCTATGACAGGTGATGGAAGGAGCCTCAGGAAAAAGGGTTACTGATTAGTGCGCGTTAGCGGGGCTGTTGTTATCCGATGCGTTGCTCTGGCGCTGGTGCATTTTGCGACCGTAGAACATCAGGATAATCAGGCTAACGATAAAGGTGCCGGCCAGTTCGAAGGAGCTTGCGCCCATCAGCGCGATGAAGCAGAACACGCAACCCAGTACCGAACAAATCAGGCTGACGAAGTTACGGATGTTGATGCCTTCGAAACGAATCAGGTCAACACAGGAGTAGAAGTAAGGCAGCATGGTCAGCAGTACCGCGATACCGGTCAGTTCGCCGAACAGGTCAGAGGCTTTACCACCGGCGGAGTTCATCAGGGTAATCAGCACCATCAGCGCGGTCATTTTCACCGCGGCCAGCAGCAGGCCTTTTTTCGGGATACCGTTGCTATCGACTTCGCCATACACTTTCGGGAAGTTGCCATCGTTGGCGGCACGCACACCCGCCTGGCCAACCAGCATCATCCACGAGCCCAGAGACGTCAGGCAGGCGAAGGCGGTGAAAGCGGATACCATCGGCGCAGCCCAGCCGCCAAGGATGGTGGAGGCGCTAATCGCGAACGGCGCACCGGACGCTGCCATCTGAGAAGCAGGATACATACCGGCGATAACCTGAGTCGCGGCGATGTAGACGATACCGGCCATCGCGGTACCCAGCATGGTGGCCAGCGGCACGGTACGTTTCGGGTTTTTCACCATCCCGGTACTCACGGCGGCGGATTCTACGCCAACGAAGGCCCACAGGCAGAGCAGGATACTTTTGATGACCGCGTGGCTATCGGTGGTGCTGGAGGTGTTCCAGTTCGCCTGATAGGTAGCGACATCAAACCAGTGCCAGCCGACGACCGCGGTCATGACTACCGGAATAAGCACCAGCACCAGACCAATGGTGGTCAGACGGCTGACCCAGGTCCCGCCGAGCATATTAACGAAAGTAAAGATCCACACGATGGCAATACAGGCAATCCCTGCTGGCACCGGGTTATTTAAAATAGGGAAGAACGTAGACAGATAAGAAACTGCGGTAATCCCGATAGCCAGGTTACCAATCCAGTTTGCGTGATAATAAAGTACACCGGTCTGGAAACCGAATGCCGGAGATATTTCCCCTGCGTAAGCAATGGGACCACCCTGCTGCGGGTTTTTAGTGGCCAGTCGGGCATAAACATAAGCCAGAGACATCGCACCAATAATTGAAATTACCCAGCCCCAAATGGCAATACCACCGATGCTGGCCAGGTTCGCAGGTAATAATGCAATACCGCTCCCCATCATATTACCGGCGACGACACCGGTACAGGCAAATAGCCCGATCTTCTTGGCAGAACTCATGGTTGTTTTTCTCCTAAGTTTATTTGGGAGGTACAGATCATGATACAGAACCATTAATTGACCCGACCAACTGCCAACAAGATTACTGATTTGTACGAGATAAGTCCTAAAGATAAAGTGAAATAACAACAAACATCAGACAAATGATATTTTGACCTTTTTCGCTTAACATATAAACATGACAACAGGGTGTCAGAAAAAGATAAACATTGTTGTTTTACATGAACTTAGATGAGATGTGATGTGTTACTGAACTGTTATTCAAAGCCTCCTGAATGCTAAATATAAATAACAACAGGAGGCTTCATGAGAAACATAAATTTAACCTCATCATGCCAAAAACCTTTCGCATGATGAGGGTTTACTTATTCTGAAGAGAGGAAATTATCGAGATACGGAACAACCCGGTTGACCGACGTCTGGAAAACTCCGTTTTCAATCCAGTACAACGTGTCTCCACCGGGTCGTAAATTAAACGCCGTAATGTAAGAATCCGCTGCCAGCCGGTTCTCACCTTTCATCTCATAGACTTTGCCTAACAGCACATAATTCAGCCACGACATCTCTAAATCGATCGCGTGGTTAATTGCTGTGTTCGCTTCGTCAACTTTTCCCTTCCCCAGCAAATCCACTGCGTTTATTTGATAATAAATCGCCATATCTTTTATACCCGGCATCTCCCCTACCCGCTCAACTTCGCTGTAAAGGGCTGCCAGCTGTTTATCATCCAGCGGCTGTTGCGAATGGCGTAATACATCCACCAGCGTTTTTTCGGCATACGCGTAAATAAAATCAGGCGCCCGCTTAATCACATCATCCAGCAGGCTGCTGGCCTTGCTTAATGAGTCAACATCGCCCTTCATTAACAGCTGATGCGACTGGTAGAAATAGGTTAACGCCACGCTTTGCGAGGGCTGATATTGCCTGAGCATCGCCTGCATTCGCGCCGGCCACGGCTGCGCCAGCGCGTCCGACAGACTGTTCATCAGATCGTTCTGGATGGTGAGCTGGTTGTCATTGGTCACAAAGTAGCGCTTATCGAGCATCGTCGAGCTGTCGGCGTTATCCACCAGCTGGACCGACATAAAGCATTGCTGCGCCCGGTAGTGGCGCTGATTGACGAATTCAATGGTCAGCGTTTTACCGGAACTGCTCGGCTCATTGATGTTGTAGTCTGTTTTGTCATGCACCATAAAGGTCGAGAAGGTGTTCAGCGAGGTGGTGATCAGGCTGGCCAGGCCGACCGCGTAGGAGTGCTGCGAAGACCAGTTGGTGCAGGAGTTACCATTGACCAGGTGGATATCGATATCGCGCGGGTTGAGTAGCAGGCGCGCCTTGTTGACCGGCGGCCGCGATTCCATGCTCGACAGCGCCACCAGCGCCACGCAGGTGCCCAGCGCCAGCAGAAACAGCCCCCACACCAGGGCGGTGGTGAGCCGTTTACGCACTGACGGCGCGCTGGCACCTGTCGGCGCGGGAGCTGGCGCGGCGGGATCGGCGGTGGAGACGGGCGCGTCCGGCGGCGCACCGGCAGCCGGCGGCGCGGGAGCGGCGACCGATGGCGAAGGCGTCAGCGCCTCCATCTGCGGGGCGAGTTCCTCCCCCTCTTCGGTGCACCAGATCACCGGCACCGTGAGCTTATACCCCCGTTTGGGTACCGTCGCGATGTACTCAAGGCTAACGTCGTCGCCGTCTTTGAGCGACTTGCGCAGTTCGGAAATACTCTGCGTGACGACGTGGCTGGTCACAACGTTCCGGGTCCAGACGTTTTCGATAAGCTCGTCCCGGCTAAGCACTTCCCCCGGATGGCGAGCAAAAAAGACCAGGAGGTCGATTAAACGCGGTTCAAGGGTAAGCTGGCGCCCCTTCCTGCTGATTTGGTTTACAGAGGGGGTTACGAGCCATTCACCGACGCGAACAACAGGTTGTAGCATACAAGAAAGCCCCAGACAAAAAGGGAAAGGCGCGATGATAACACATTTGTCCTACCTATTTTTGCCAGGGGTCACTCCCTCAGGCATTAGGCTGGAATTCGCCTTTTAGCGACAATAAAAAGCAATATTTCATTAACATCGTGATCATCAAAACTATATATAGCGATAAAAATGCGTTTTCGCTGTCGCTTAGCCGGTGGAGCGCGGGCGGCGGAAAAAAAATAAGCCCGGAGGCGTAACGCGCTCCAGGCTCAGTCAGTGGCGTGCCGTTACGGCAGCGGCACAATCGATTATTTATACACTTCCGCTGTGGCTTCAAAGTTAGGGCCATGCTCACGCGCAGCAGTAATCACGTAGTACTTTCCGCCTTTCTCATCGGCCAGCTTAGAGAGCTGATCGTGCAGATCGGAGGGCGAAGAGAACTCACCGCCGGACGGCCCCACCGAGATCGGTCCGACCTTGGTCAGTTTGAAGTGTTTCACTTCTTCTTTGGTGATCAACTGCGCGGCGGAGGCGCCAAATGCAACGGCTGAAAGGGCTAACGCGACTATCACTTTTTTCATCCTAAAATCTCCTTGGAATAGGCCTTCAGTCAGGCCCTTTCAGTATAGACGGCGATTTACTAAGCGTGCTACCGATGCGCTGATTTTTTGGCCGCAGCGTTTAGTAACGCGGCGGCACCCCTTCCGGGCGGGTCTTAAAACGCCGGTGCAGCCACATATATTGCTCGGGCGCCATCAGGATGCACTGTTCGATAATCTGGTTCATCCACGCCGCCGTCACCTCGGCGCTTGCCAGCGGCGGCGTGCGCTCCGGCGTCAGGGAGATCAATTCATATCCCCTACCGTTGGGCTTGCGTCGGGGAACAAACGGCACAATCGTCGCCCCGGACATTTTCGCCAGCATCCAGGTGCCGGTGGTGGTCGCCGCCTGCTCGACGGCAAACAGCGGCGCAAAAACGCTGCTGGCCGGGCCGTAATCATGATCCGGCGCGTACCAGAGGATCTCCCCCTCTTTCAGCGCCCTGACCATCCCTTTCAGATTTTTTCGATCCAGCATGGTCTTGTTCGAGCGCAAGCGTCCCCAGGTCTGCAGCCAGTCAATCAGCGGGTTATCATTGGGCCGGTAGACGCCGATGCCCGGGGTAAACATGCCATACATCCGCGCCCCCATCTCGAGGGTGAGAAAATGAATGCCGATCAGTAAGATGCCCTGCTTTTGTTCGAGGAGGTCGACCACCTCGTTCACGCCGCTGGTCTCGGTCCAGCGCGCCACCCGGTGCGTCGGCCAGAACCAGGCCATGCCGGTCTCCATCAGCCCCATGCCCAGCGATTCAAAGTTTTTCACCAGCAGCGCCTCACGCTCGGCGACGCTCATCGCGGGAAAACAGAGTTCCAGATTACGTCTGGCAATCCGCGCGCGACTTTTCATCACCCGCATTGCCAGCCGCCCGAGCGCCGTGCCCAGTCGGTAGATCACCGGATACGGTAATTGCACCAGCAGCCATAACAAGCCAATTCCCAGCCATAATAGCCAGTAACGCGGGTGCAATAGCGCGCGGGAAAATTTGGGTAAATTTGACATAGTAATCCTGTTAATTCACTCAATAATAGCTGAGCAAAAACCGCGAAATAAAGTAGCGGATCCTGCAGGTTATATTTTTCCAATTCGTGCGGTAATACTCAGTCACAAAGCGCGTTATTATAAGCCGATTCCATGATAATTTCAGCCCTTGCGCTGGGGTTACTCTCGTATTAGACACTTAGCGTAAAATTTCCTGATTTGTGCATAAATAAATAAACCTAACCTCTACGACGCGGCCGATTGCCGATAAAATCGCCAGTGCCTTATCCTCAGCCTCTCGCCCAAAGCCTTTTTTACTCACGCTTTATTATGGCGATAGTCAACGCAAACAGGCCGTTTCGCCCGGTCTAACATGGCCAGCATGCGGTTATTTGTGACTCGGGCAAAGGTTAAGCATCACCAATGCGGATCCTTTTCCCAGATATGCTACGTTTACAGCGCTCATTCGACGCAAGTGCCTTTGCCGACGTCGTCGCTTTCAGAAGCCATAGTGAGAAGGAACTATGACAATGAATTATCAATTAGTGAAGCAAGTCAGAGAAAATAACACATTAAGAAAAAGCTTCATTGACCTTGCCGTTAAGACTTTCGACCTGTCTTTTGAAGAGTGGTATCAACAAGGTTACTGGACTGACTCCTATATCCCCTACGCCTTTGTCGAACGAAATAAAATTATCGCTAACGCCTCGGCCAACATCATCGATCTGCGCTGGCAGGGCGAACCCCGGCGTTATATTCAGATTGGCACCGTGATGACCGAACCGGACCACCGTAATAAGGGATTAGCCGGTCAGCTTATCCATCACATCCTGCAGGACTGGCAGCAGGAGGCAGACGCCTTCTTTTTATTTGCCAATCCCACCACGGTGGATTTTTACCCCAAATTTGGTTTCACCCGCAGCGAAGAGCATCAATATATTATGCCGGTCTCTCCGCGCGCCGGTGATTTTCGCAAACTGGATATGGACCGCGCGGACGATGTCGCCCTGCTCCGCCATTACTATGAAAAATCCAACCCGTTCTCACCGCTGCGGGTGGAGCACAACTTTGGCCTGCTGATGTTTTACTGCTCCGCCTTTATGAAGCATTTCGTTTACTATTCGGCAAAAAATGAGGCGGTGGTCATCGCCATGCAAAACGGCCCGGTGCTGATCTGCTTTGACCTGTTCTGCGACACGGGCAAAAGCCTGTCGACGCTGGTCAACGAGCTGGCCGATGACCATGTTTACCAGGCCATCCTCGGTTTTACCCCCCATGAAGACCGGCTCGGCGAGTACGAGAAGATTGAGGGAGAAGATATCCTCTTTGTCTATGACCACAAGGAAAACCTTTTTAAAGACAGGAAGTTGATGTTTCCTTTACTGGCGCATGCCTGACGGCGCCGCGCCGTCAGGCCGATCAGTTATAGGTCACCACGAAGGTCGCGCTGGCGTTCGCCTCGCCCGCTGTCAACGCGAGCCGCTCGGCGGCTCGCCGCGCCGTGAGACGTAATCCCGATAGTCCTCGCCAACATAAATCTGCCGTGGCCGGTAGATGGTCAGCGGCGCCTGGTGCATCTCGTTCCAGTGCGCCACCCAGCCGACCGTCCGTCCGACGGCGGTGACCACCGCAAACATCGACGAAGGCAGATTCATCGCCTTGAGGATCACCGCGGTATAAAAATCCACGCTCGGCGACAGGCCATTTTCCACAAAGTAGGGGTCGGTCAGCGCCACGTCCTCAAGGGCCATCGCCACCTGCAGCAGACGGTCGGACATTCCTACCTCCGCCAGTACCCGATGGCTGGTTTCACGCAGGATATCGGCGCGCGGGTCGCGGTGGCGGTAGCGTGAGTTGCCAAAACCGAGGCGGCGAAATGCCTGCGGGTCGCGTTTTGCCTGACGCAGAAACGCCGGAACCTGATCGACGCTTTCAATCTCTTCCAGCATCCGCATGCTCGACTCATTGGCGCCGCCGTGCATCGGTCCCCACAGCGACGCTAGCCCGGCGGCGACGCAGGCGAATAAGTTCGCCCCGGAGGAGCCCGCCGCGCGCACCGTGGTGGTGGAGGCGCACTGCCCGTGATCGGCATGCAGGACCAGGATCTGGTTCATCGCCTGTTCGATGACCGGATTGAGGACGTATTTCTCGGCCGGGATAGCAAACAGCATCTGCAGGAAATTGCCGGCATAGGAGAGATCGTTGCGCGGATACGCGGCGGGTTGTTCAATGGTGTACTTGTAGCTCATGGCGGCGATAGTGGGCATTTTCGACAGCAGCCGCGTGGCGGCCAGCGCCCGGTGCTCCGGATTTTCCACATCCAGGACATCATGATAGAACGCCGCCAGCGCCCCCACCAGGGCGCACATCAGCGCCATCGGGTGCGAATCGCGACGAAAGCCGCTGCACATGCGGGCTATCTGCTCATGCACCAGGGTATGGCGGGTGATGGTTTCGCGAAACGTTTGATAGCTGGCCTCATCCGGCGCGTCGCCCCGCAGCATAATGTACGCCACCTCGAGAAAATCACACTGGCGGGCCAGCTGGTCCACCGGATAGCCGCGGTGCAGCAGCACGCTGTTTTCCGTATCGATCCACGAGATCGCCGACTGGCATCCGGCGGTGTTAGCGAAGCCGGGGTCGTAGCTGCAGAATCCGGACTGATTCAGCTCGCGTATGTCGACCCCCACATGGCCCCGGCTTCCCGGCACCTGCGGCAGGGTGATGGGCGTCGGTTGCCCGGCAATAGAAAGCGTTAACGGTGTGGTGCTCATCCTGTCAGTTCCCCCAGCAGCTTATCAGCGACCTGAAGTCATTCTTCAGGCGGAAAGACCAACATAACCAATGTGATGCAGCTTATTCATTGATGTCATCACTATAACGCTGACAAAGAGGATATTTTGCTGGCCTTCCCGGGGAAACAGGCCGTCTTTCCCCACCCCACCGCTGGATAGCGGCACAAATCGCCAAGGATAAAGGCGATCAGCGCTGTCAAAATTTACGCTGAGTAAAGAAAGGATGAAGAGGAGCTACCATGAATTTTGTGCTGTCGATGACCCTCATCTGCATCGCTATCGCCTGGCTGATGATGAGCCTGCTGCCGGTATAGACGCAGCGCTAACCGCCACGCCAGTGGCCTGGATAACGCCTCATTCAATGGATTTCCGCCGTGGTCTTCGCCTCTGAAGTTTCAGCAGAGTCATACAAGAAGTACTGGTCGCATATCAGGCTGTTGCGGTTTCCCGGCGAGGGGTAGGCTAAAGGCCCACTGTTAAGGAGGTGATATGTCTGGACTGATCAACCCACATGCGGCCCCGGAAGAAGCAGCCTATGCGCTGATAATTGAGCTCGTTCGCGCCCAGCGCGTGCCGCAATATGAAGGCGATATTTCCGGCCTGCTGGCGATGTACGACGAAGCCGTTAACCATTTTAAAGAGAAAGAGACCAAGCGTTAGGCGTGGGCGTCGTTGTGCGGGGAAAGGGTGACGCCTGCGGGAGACGCGCAGGCGTTGGCTGGATAACGGCTTGAGTTATCAGCTGCCGCGGTAGGTAGAGTATCCGTACTGACTGAGCAGCAGCGGGATATGCAGTTTTTGATTTTGCTTTGTGACATTGAAAATAACCGGAACCACCGGGAAGAACGTATTCATGTTTTGGCTTTTAAAATAGTCACCAGTTTTAAACGTCACTTTATACACCCCCGGCTCCATATTTTCCGCCTGCGGATAGAGCGATTTAATCCGCCCATCGGCATCCGTTTTGCCGGTGGCGATATGCTGCCAGCTCTCCCCTTGCTGCTTATCCAGCTCAATCTGCACCCCCGGCGAAGGGAGCCCGGTTTGCTGATTAAGAATGTGTACGCTGAGCGTGCCCTCTGGCGCCGCCAGCGCGCTGAAGCTGAGCAGGGAAATTACGGAGGCGATAACTAATTTCATAATCGTGACCTTTTGGGCAAGTGAAAGTGCCCTAACTATAGTCAGCGCGGCGGGGAAAAAAATTAAACTTTTTGTTATCAGATTGCGGTGATGGGGACTGTCTCCATACACAACACGCCAAACCGGTTTTGTCGTGAGAAGAGTAAGTGTCTTATGTGTAAGTAACCCCGTGCTCTGCGTAACAGGATACGGGGCACTTAAACTGTCAGAGAGGGGAAATAGATTAGCTCGGGTCAAATATCACAAGGTTAAAGAATATACGCCGTGGCCTCTCCCCCCTCTAACAGAAACAGTGCTCACTGAAAATGGCCTGCCGTATTCGAAATAATCATTTAATATTATTTAAACGACTATTCCAGTGGAAGTAATCACCTGGCGCAGATATTAATTGTTATCATTGATTCTCTTGTCGCCACGCCTTCACCATCTCCTTTGTTACCTCTTTCTTGTAGCAAATGGGTGAATACCCACCCGCTTTGCTCCAGGCACTGCGGCCACCGCACGAGCTGCCGTTCCGCGCGGTATTGAAGGGACAGGCACAGGTGCCCGGGTAGGATGCGACAGAGTCATCAATAATTCTTTGCCTGACCTGATCATCGCTTAAGGAATTCGATTTGGCGATAGAAATATCTGATGCAAAGACAAACACAACAGCGAATACGGAGATGGTGACGAATTTGATGTTCATTTGGATCTTTCCAGGTCGAAGATGAACATCGAGGGTATGCTTTCAAAAAGCATTGAATATTGATCTTTAGCAACTGTCATTCGCGCCAGCTTAAAATGCGATACCTAGCCCCGGTAGCATAAATTAAAGTTATGAAGAGTGTTAGCCTGTTTATTATTTGCCTGCAAACATTTATTGCAGGAGGAAATATTTTTCAGAAAATGAAATTAATCAATAAGGCGACCAGATTACGGAAAATCGCTATCCAGGATAGTAACGTGTGAGACGCTAGCTCCATGACAATGACGCCATTTTTGCCGCCAGCGACACAAAGACGACACAGAGAGGAAAATAGTCTGGATGAAGATTGGTATAACGCTTTGATTCAAAATGGCCCCTACAGGATTCGATATAAACACATAATGAACTGATTTTATTTAACTATTCTGGTTATAAAAATCTTACATACCCCCAAATGTACCCCCATATATTTTTCTGTGGATGAGAATTGACTATTTATCGTGCAATTTTGGGCTCAGGGTACCTTCTCACATGTTGGTAACACCCACCGGTACAAAATCGCGCCCAAATTTATGTGCGGAAAAATTTATCTATATACATGCAAAATGTGTTGGTTCGGTTGGTTCAGTTGCCTCAAAACGTAAAGTCCATTGTTTTATTTGGATATTTATCAAAAAACCGAACCAACACTTCCAGATTTTGAACCAACATTTAGCTGAGTGAACCAACATTTGCGATGTTTCAAACGCCAAAATCATACGTTCTGCCGCTAATCACTGATTCTCTTACGCCACTCCTTGATCATTAGACAACAAGTGGATGATATCTGGACGATTGAATCTACATCGGTACATAACCAGGAGTAATCCTCTGCATTTCTGATGCGCCACTTGCTAAAAACACCACCATTTTTAATACATATAGTTGAATTAATTAATGAAAAAAGCTTTTGGTAGGAAAGAGTTGTTGCTGGTGGTGCCGTTATCGATGAGTACTATCGACCGCCTTGAACACAAAGGTCAGTTCCCAAAACGCTTTTATATTACCGACGGACGCTGTGCCTGGGATGGAGATGAAGTCGAACAGTGGCTTGACGAAAGAAAGGCCGCAAACACCGGTAATTTTGGTGGGAAAAAGCCACCTGTTGACAAGAGAGTTTCTCACCCGGTAAGTAAGGCAACGTGATGCAGTTGGCACATTGCTTATGCAAATCCTCTGCACCGGGCGATACGTTAGCGAGGAGCTCTCGCCGGCGGATATAACGCAGAAGGTAGTAGCCAGTTTGATGCCGGCCACCCTAGAGACCATAAAGTCGGAAGAGAAGCAGACCTATCACTACCCTCTGAAGACAAACTACCGTGAGCACATCCACAGCCCCGAGGGAGTTAACGGTCTTGTTGAGCACTCCATGCTGATGGATATGCTGAACAAGATGGATGCCGACGGGCATAAGGGTGCCGGCGCCGCGGCGGAGTTAACGACTATGTTCTGCTACATAGCTGGCGTCAGCAAGTGCTGTGAGAAATCGAGACGCACGTACAGTACGTGATAGCTAAGGCCAAGGGTTACTGAGGTTGCTGGCGCAGGCATTCGCTTCTTAGTTTGGTTAGAGGTTGCTGGCGCAGGCATTCGCTTCTTAGTTTGGTTAGATGTTCTATGTGTTCGCTTCTTTTTATATCTATTCACTTTGCTTAACTCATCAAATTTGAGTAAGCTTGCTACACGGTAAACACCTTGTTTACTCTGGAGGTTGAGTATGTATAGCGAAAGCAAAACTGCGCAAATGGCTGGCTATCTGCTGCTTAAACGTGGTGGACGCATGGCATACATCAAGCTCATGAAGTTGCTGTATCTTGCTGACAGAGAATACATGATCACTTACGGCGACTCCATGACTGGTGATCGTGCCGTATCCATGAATAATGGACCTGTTCTGTCAAGAACGTATGACCTGCTGAAATCAGGTAGCCCGGAGGAAGAATCCCCCTGGGATGATTGGATTGCCGGTGAGGCAGATTTTGAAGTGTCATTGAAGAAACGAGTTAACGGACTCGATGACGATGACGCATTCGATGAGCTCAGCAAGGCAAACAAACGCATTCTTGATAAAGTATTTGACGAATATGGTCAGTACAAACGATTTGAACTTTGTGATCTGACACATCGAGTGTGCGCTGAATGGCAAAATCCGCATGGTTCATCAGTTCCAATCAGCCCTAAAGATATTCTTATGGCTGGGGGTAAAAGTGAATCAGAAGCTGATGAGCTAATTCGCCATATGCGTGAGAGAGATGCACTGAAACAGTTCAGCAGGCAACTTGCATGACGCAACAATATGCCCCTTACAGGAAAGGAACGGTCTTAGCGCCTGTTGGCGGCAGCGATCATTTACATATCATTTGTAATGATCCGGTTCACTACCCGATACATGGTTGCGACTGTGTTCTGGTAGTGAATATTTCTTCTGTTTATCCACCACCAGCTTACAGTGACCCTGCATGTATCCTTCATTCAGGGGAGCATCCCTTTGTCTTCCATGACAGTTTCGTTTATTACGAAGATGCTATCGTTTGGAAAGTACCGAATGTTATTTCGCGAGAGCAGAGTGGAGAACTTACTCCTCACGCCGATATGGAAGAAAACGTACTTCAAAGGGTCTTGAGCGGTTTTGAAGCATCCGATTTCACTAATCCGAAGATATTAAAATTCTATAGGGCACACTGCATTTAAGGCCGAGAAAGCGGCCTTTGTGACATGTCACGCTAGTTTTTACTATTCAGCTTTGGCGGCTCGTTACTACGAAACGATGCCTGGATAGCAGCTATGACCAAGCTCTCAGCTGAGTTAACTCGCTTGTCAGGGTTATCGTTTAAGTATTTATAAACAACATCAGCATATGTCTGTAAACGTCCAAAAGGCTGGCAAAAAACCGGAGCCCCTTCATTACCATAGGCATCAATCATTGATGCCAAATATCCCATGAATACGCTAGCCTGAAGCCTGTTATCAGGCATGCTGCGAACCCCTTGCTCAGTTTTTTATACTCTTGGACATATTGGTATAGCTGTTGACCATCATAGAACTTTGCTTCTGCTGGTAACAAAATTGAGCGCAAGCAATATATTTGGTAATCATTATTATTTCCATCACATGAATTGCGACGGCGGTAACATAAAGGTATTACCCTGATCTGCTTGTAAACGCTACTTATAGCACTCAAGAGAACCAGATGATAACCATTCCTGCATGCGTTCAGAATAAGACTGTCTATTCCCTGACGCACACCAAGTAGATTGAGAAACGGTGTATGGTTGATACCAAAACAGAGAAAATCTCCGGCCTTTGCATCACCTTCCCGGGCCTGCAGGTACACGTTTCTTACAACTACTGAACCAGTTGAAGCAACACCTAAACCACACATATGAAAGAATGCTTTTACTCTGGCAGCTCATCGTCCGGCGATACTGCAGGACATAAACCCTAATCTGTCGCCCATCAATACGCGGTGATTTTCTCTGGAAGCCGCGACCTAACGTCGGCGGCGCCAGCATTCCAGCTTTCCTCAGTACTTCAGAAAACTGACGGGCGTTAAAGCCGCGGGCTATCTTCCCTTTAAAGGCCTCAGGGAAGTACCGGGATGGTTCGTTGATATGCCCATCTGGTACCTAACCATTTAACTGAGCACGCACGTCAAATTGACTCAATTTTTGAGGGAGATGTCCCAAATATGTCCCACAAGGAAAAATCAGCGACTGGAGGAAGTTTATAAGTGGTTGATTCAAAATGGCACGCCCTACAGGATTCGAACCTGTGACCTACGGCTTAGAAGGCCGTTGCTCTATCCAGCTGAGCTAAGGGCGCCCTGAGAAGCGAGTGCTTCGCGGAGTGAAACGCCTGGAATTATACGGTCCACGTCGGTTGAGTCAATCCATTTTGCCAGGAAACTGCGGGGCTTATACGACGCTGGCGAAATATCCTCCGCCAACTGTACAAGAAGCATACCACCGGGGCTCTTACGCCAGTAAATCGACTGAGTGGCCAGGCGCAATACACCAATAACCATGCAATGAAAATGGTCAAAAACCGGCTAAATTTGCCCCAGACAGGATAAAACAGCAAACGAGGACTGACAGCGAGGCCGGCTTCTGACAAAATATCCTCATCCCCCTTTCGTAAAGATACAGATGGAATCCTCTCTCTGATGGCAGCAAAAATTATTGACGGTAAAACGATTGCGCAGCAGGTACGCTCTGAGGTTGCGGAAAAAGTGAAGGCTCGCGTTGCGGCCGGAAAACGCGCCCCTGGGCTGGCCGTCGTGCTGGTCGGCAGCAACCCGGCCTCGCAGATTTATGTCGGCAGCAAGCGCAAAGCATGTGAAGAAGTGGGCTTCGTCTCCCGCTCTTACGATCTCCCGGAAACCACCAGCGAAGCCGAGCTGCTGGAGCTTATCGACACCCTGAATGCCGATAAGACCATCGACGGTATTCTGGTTCAGCTGCCCCTGCCGGCAGGGATCGATAACGTCAAAGTTCTCGAGCGCATCGCGCCGGATAAAGACGTCGACGGCTTCCATCCTTACAACGTTGGCCGCCTGTGCCAGCGGGCGCCGCGCCTGCGTCCGTGCACCCCGCGCGGTATCGTGACGCTGCTGGAGCGCTACAATATCGACACCTACGGCCTGAATGCGGTGGTCATTGGCGCGTCCAATATCGTCGGCCGCCCGATGAGCATGGAGCTGCTGCTGGCCGGCTGCACCACCACCGTCACCCACCGCTTTACCAAAAACCTGCGCCATCATGTCGAAAACGCCGACCTGCTGATCGTCGCGGTGGGTAAACCGGGCTTTATTCCTGGCGAATGGATCAAAGAAGGGGCGATTGTGGTCGATGTCGGCATTAACCGTCTGGAAAGCGGCAAAGTGGTCGGCGACGTGGTGTATGAAGATGCCGCTGAACGCGCATCCTACATCACCCCGGTTCCCGGCGGCGTTGGCCCGATGACCGTCGCCACCCTGATTCAGAACACGCTGCAGGCGTGCGAAGAGTACCACGACGTTGAGGAGGCCTGAGATGGCGACATTTTCCTTAGGAAAACACCCGCACGTTGAGCTGTGCGATCTGCTGAAGCTGGAAGGCTGGAGCGAAAGCGGCGCCCAGGCGAAGATCGCCATCGCCGACGGGCTGGTAAAAGTCGACGGCGCGGTGGAAACCCGCAAACGCTGCAAAATCGTCGCCGGTCAGACGGTGAGCTTTGAAGGCCAGAGCGTAACCGTCACGGCCTGACCGCGAAAAGGAAAACGCCCGCTTAAGCGGGCGTTTTTTTATGACTTACTTCCGGCGCCAGGTGGTGCCCTGCGGGCCATCTTCCAGCACGATCCCCATCTCGTTAAGACGATCGCGCGCCGCATCCGCCGCCGCCCAGTCTTTCGCTTTACGCGCGTCCAGACGCTGCTGGATAAGCGATTCAATTTCCGCCACTTCCGCGTCGTCAGCCTGCGCGCCGCTCTGCAGGAAGGCGTCCGGCTCCTGCTCCAGCAGCCCCAGCACCGACGCAAGCTTACGCAGGTGGGCCGCCATGGCGTTCGCCGCGGCCGCGTCCTCAGTTTTCAGGCGGTTTACTTCGCGCGCCATATCGAACAGCACCGAGTAGGCTTCCGGGGTGTTGAAGTCATCGTCCATCGCCTCGATAAAGCGTGCTTCGAAGGCTTCGCCGCCCGCCGCGTCGACGGATTTGTCGGTCCCGCGCAGCGCGGTGTACAGACGCTCCAGCGCCGAGCGCGCCTGCTTGAGGTTCTCTTCGCTGTAGTTCAGCTGGCTGCGATAGTGGCCGGACATCAGGAAGTAGCGAATGGTCTCCGCATCGTAATACTTCAGCACGTCGCGGACGGTAAAGAAGTTGCCCAGCGATTTCGACATCTTCTCGCGGTCAACCATCACCATGCCGGAGTGCATCCAGTAGTTAACGTACTCGCCGTCATGGGCGCAGGTGGACTGAGCGATTTCGTTTTCGTGATGCGGGAACATCAGATCGGAACCGCCGCCGTGGATGTCAAAATGGTTGCCCAGCTGTTTGCAGTTCATCGCCGAGCACTCGATATGCCAGCCCGGACGGCCCGCGCCCCACGGCGACGGCCAGCTTGGCTCGCCCTCTTTCGACATCTTCCACAGAACGAAGTCCATCGGGTTACGCTTGACGTCAACCACGTCGACGCGCGCCCCCGCCTGCAGCTGATCGAGATCCTGACGCGACAGCAAACCGTAGTTCGGGTCCGTCGGCACATCGAACATCACGTCGCCGTTATCCGCCACATAGGCATGGCCTTTGGCGATCAGCTGCTCGGTAATCTCGATGATTTCCGCAATATGATGCGTCGCGCGCGGCTCGCTGTCGGGACGCAAAATATTCAGGGCGTCAAAATCCTTGTGCATTTCGGCGATCATCCGATCGACCAGCGCGACAAAGCTTTCGCCGTTTTCATTAGCGCGCTTAATGATTTTGTCATCGATATCGGTGATATTGCGCACGTACTTCAGCTTATAGCCGAGAAAACGCAGATAACGCGCCACAACGTCAAAGGAGACGAAGGTACGCCCATGGCCGATGTGACAGAGATCGTAAACGGTAATACCACACACGTACATGCCGACTTCCCCGGCATGGATAGGTTTAAATTCCTCTTTCTGGCGCGTCAGTGTATTAAAAATTTTTAACATCGAAGATTCCGTGTAGACGTGTGTGGGTAATGAAGCCTCTATAATACCCATAATTCACACAGGACGCAGCACACATTGCAAGGTGCATCGACCCCCGCGGTTATGCTATAACACCCCCCTATATCTCACCCGACACCGGGTGCTGGCACCACACTCATCGGAACAGGATGCAAAAATGGTTACTTTCCACACCAATCATGGCGATATCGTAATCAAAACGTTTGACGACAAAGCGCCGGAAACAGTTAAAAACTTCCTGGACTACTGCCGCGAAGGTTTCTACGACAACACCATTTTCCACCGTGTTATCAACGGTTTCATGATTCAGGGCGGCGGTTTTGAACCTGGCATGAAACAAAAAGCGACCAAATCTCCGATTCAGAACGAAGCGAACAACGGTCTGAAAAACACCCGCGGCACGCTGGCGATGGCCCGTACTCAGGCGCCGCACTCTGCAACCGCGCAGTTCTTCATCAACGTGGTTGACAACGACTTCCTGAACTTCTCCGGCGAAAGCCTGCAGGGCTGGGGCTACTGCGTCTTCGCGGAAGTGGTTGAAGGCATGGACGTGGTTGACAAAATCAAAGCGGTTGCCACCGGCCGCAGCGGCATGCACCAGGATGTGCCGAAAGACGATGTGATCATCAAAAGCGTCACCGTCAGCGAGTAATTCGTGGCGACACTTTTTATTGCAGATTTGCACCTGCAAACAGAAGAACCGGCGATCACCGCCGGTTTTCTGCGTTTTTTACAGGGGGAAGCCCGTCAGGCGGACGCCCTGTATATCCTTGGCGATCTGTTCGAGGCATGGATCGGCGATGACGATCCGAACCCGTTGCATCAGCAAATCGCTACGGCAATCAAAGCCGTCGTCGACGCCGGCGTGCCCTGCTACTTCATTCACGGTAACCGCGATTTTCTCGTCGGCCAGCGCTTCGCCCGCCAGAGCGGGATGATCCTGCTCGCCGAAGAAGAGCGACTCGACCTCTATGGCCGTGAAGTCTTGATTATGCATGGCGACACGCTGTGCACCGATGACCTGGGCTATCTGGCGTTTCGCGCGAAAGTCCACACCCCGTGGATCCAGCGCCTGTTCCTGGCCCTGCCGCTGTTTATCCGCCGCCGTATCGCCGCCCGCATGCGCGCCGACAGCAAAGCCGCCAACAGCAGCAAATCAATGGAAATTATGGATGTGAATCCGCAGGCGGTGGTTGACGCGATGGAGCGGCATCACGTGCAGTGGCTGATCCACGGCCATACCCATCGCCCGGCGGTCCATGACCTGCAGGCCAACGGCCAGCCCGCATGGCGCGTGGTGCTCGGCGCCTGGCACAGCGAAGGATCGATGGTCAAGGTGACGCCGGACGACGTCGAACTGATCCACTTTCCGTTCTAATTCCTGCGCGAGCATAATTCCGAAACCGCCTTTTGCCTGGGCGGAGGTATGCGCCTCCCGGCATTCCGCATGCTAGTCTTCCTCGACATCACTCTCAAGGAACGAGCATGAACAGGAAAAAGTGGAGCCAGCCGCTGATCTGGGGAATGATCATCGCGCTCCTCAATCCGTTAGGGATAAGCTATATCGCCTTAATCGGCGTCGCTCTCGGCAACACGCTGACGTTTGTCTGGTGCGCCCTGCTGGCGTGGGCCATCTATTTCTATGCCATTTATTTGCTCTGCACCCGCCCTCACGAGAGCCGGTCAGTACAGATCTTTTTACTGATCATGGGCGCCCTGATGCTCCCCTGGGGGCTCGTGCTGCTAATCACCTGTATCATGAATGAGAGAAGTGTCGATAAGCCGCGATCGCCGTCCTCGATAAGCAAGACAAAAGACGGCTAACCATGCGCACGCAACCGTTTTCCTTGCCGGCAGTTCATGCTATTCTCTGTGGCCTCTAAAGCAGTGTGAAACACACCCACAGGAGTTTTAAGACGCATGTCTTCCCGCAATAATTCGGCGCGTATCGCCATCGTGATGGGGTCCAAAAGCGACTGGGCTACCATGCAGTTTACCGCAGAAATCCTTGATGCCCTGAACGTTCCGTACCATGTCGAAGTGGTCTCCGCCCATCGCACGCCCGATAAGCTGTTCAGCTTCGCTGAAAGCGCCGAAAGCCACGGTTATCAGGTGATTATTGCAGGGGCAGGCGGCGCGGCGCATCTGCCGGGCATGATTGCGGCGAAAACCCTGGTGCCGGTGCTCGGCGTACCGGTTCAGAGCGCGGCCTTAAGCGGTGTCGACAGCCTCTACTCCATTGTGCAGATGCCGCGCGGTATTCCGGTCGGTACCCTGGCCATCGGCAAAGCCGGGGCTGCAAACGCCGGTCTGCTCGCCGCGCAGATCCTCGCCCAGCATGATGCTGAACTCCACCAGCGCCTGAGCGCCTGGCGTCAGGCGCAAACCGATGAAGTGCTGGATAACCCGGACCCGCGGGGTGCGGCATGAAACAGGTATGCGTGCTCGGTAACGGCCAGTTAGGCCGTATGCTGCGCCAGGCCGGCGAGCCGCTGGGTATCGCCGTCTGGCCGGTGGGGCTGGAAGCCGATCCGGAAGCGGTGCCGTTCCAACAGAGCGTCATCACCGCAGAAATTGAACGCTGGCCGGAAACCGCCCTCACCCGCGAGCTGGCCCGCCACCCGGCGTTCGTCAACCGCGACGTCTTCCCGATTATCGCCGATCGCCTGACGCAAAAGCAGCTGTTCGATAAGCTGGGCCTCGCCACTGCCCCGTGGCAGCTGCTGGCGGATAAAAGCGAGTGGCCGGCGGTGTTTGCCCGCCTTGGCGAACTGGCGATCGTTAAGCGTCGCGTCGGCGGCTACGACGGCCGCGGCCAGTGGCGTCTGCGGGAAAACGAGATCGATCAGCTACCGGACGATAACTACGGCGAGTGCATCGTCGAGCAGGGGATTAACTTCTCCGGCGAAGTGTCGCTGGTAGGCGCCCGCGCCCAGGACGGCAGCACCGTCTTCTACCCGCTGACCCGCAACCTGCATCAGGACGGTATTCTGCGCGCCAGCGTCGCCTTCCCGCAGGCCAATGCCCGCCAGCAGGAGCAAGCGGAAAGCATGCTGACGGCGATCATGAACGAGCTGAACTACGTCGGCGTGATGGCGATGGAGTGCTTCGTCACCGCCGAGGGGCTGCTGATCAACGAGCTGGCGCCGCGCGTACACAACAGCGGCCACTGGACGCAAAATGGCGCCTCCATCAGCCAGTTTGAGCTGCATCTGCGAGCGATGACCGACCTTCCTCTGCCGCCGCCGGTGGTTAACAGCCCGTCGGTAATGATCAACCTGATCGGCACCGATCTCAATTACGACTGGCTGAAGCTGCCGCTGGTCCACCTGCACTGGTACGATAAAGAGGTGCGCCCGGGTCGTAAAGTCGGCCACCTGAACCTGACCGACAGCGATACAGACCGTCTGAGCGCGACGCTGGAAGCGTTGAAGCCGCTGCTGCCAGCGGAATACGCCAGCGGTATCGTCTGGGCGCAGGCGCAGCTCAGCTAAGCCCTTCGTGCCGGGGATTTGATCTATCCCCTTCCCCGGCACACCTTGAGGCGCGTACAATCCCCCTCTTGCTGTAAAGCCCATTTCTGTTTTGACTTCAGAGGATACCCCATGACCAATGGGACGGATTATCGCGCCATTCTCGCCAGCGATACGCCACTGATTGACGTGCGCGCCCCGGTGGAGTTTAGCCAAAGCGCGATGCCGGCGGCGATCAACCTGCCGCTGATGAATGATGAAGAACGCGCCGCGGTCGGCACCTGCTACAAGCGCCAGGGGCCGGAAGCGGCGCTGGCGCTCGGCCATAAGCTGGTCCAGGGCGACCTGCGCGCCAGCCGGATCCAGGCCTGGCTGGAAGCGTGCGCCCGTTACCCGCACGGTTTCCTGTGCTGCGCTCGCGGCGGCCAGCGCTCGCATATCGTCCAGCAGTGGCTGAAAGAAGCTGGTGTGGATTACCCCCTGATCGTCGGCGGCTATAAAGCGCTGCGCCAGGCGGCGATCCAGGCCACCGACGCGCTGGTACAGCGACCGATCGTGCTGATTGGCGGCTGCACCGGCAACGGCAAAACCCAGCTGGTTTGCTCGCGCCCGGACGGTATCGATCTGGAAGGCCATGCCCACCACCGCGGCTCTTCGTTTGGCCGCACGCTACAGCCGCAGCATCCGCAGGCCACCTTTGAAAACCATCTGGCGGTTAGCCTGCTCAAAAAAGCCGAACAGCAGACTCGCTGGGTGCTGGAAGATGAAGGCCACATGATCGGCGCCAACCATCTGCCGGAGTGCCTGCGCATCCGCATGGCGCAATCGCCGCTGGCGGTGGTGGAAGATCCGTTTGACATTCGCCTCGAACGGCTGCGCGAGGAGTATTTCGATCGCATGTATCGCGACTTTATCGCCGCCTATGGCGAAGAGAAAGGCTGGCAGGCATATGGCGAGTATCTGCATCACGGCCTGTTCGCCATCCGCCGTCGCCTGGGACTGCAGCGTTTTGCTCAGCTCACTGAACGCCTCGATGAGGCGCTGGCGCAGCAGCAGCGCACCACCAGCACCGAGGCGCACTTCGCCTGGCTGGTGCCGCTGCTGGAAGAATACTACGACCCGATGTATCGCTATCAGTTGGGGAAAAAAGCCGGGAAGATTATTTTTCGCGGCAACTGGCAGGAGGTCGCCGCCTGGCTGGCGGAGTAATCACACCCTCTCTTGTCCCGGCTTGCGGCGTAAACGCCTTAGCCGCGCTACGGGTCCGCAGACGGCGGTGAACCTGTAGCCCCGGTAAGCGCAGCGTCACCGGGGAATGGTTACCGCTTAGAAGTCGTAGCGCAGACGCACCAGGTTCATATCGCCCAGGTTGTCGGTGCTGGAGGTAAACACGTGCTCGTAGTCAACGCGGAAACCATAATCCAGCTGGAAGCTGATCCCCAGACCGTTATCAATACGCTGGTAGTTACGGCCGTTCACATATTCCAGGCGGTCGCCCATAAAGTACGGCTGAATAGATTTAACGGCATATTGATTGATCGGGAATTTATAGCCCGCAAAATATTCAATCCCCCAGGCGTCGCCGGCGAAGTAATTATGGACATCGGTTTTTTTGGTAGTGAGGAAGTTCTGATACCAGCCGCCGCCAAAGGAGAAAGTCCAGTGATCCGGGGTCCAGCTCAGCGCAGTACCGACGATGTTCTGGTCATAGGTTTTGCTGTCGGAACTTGACGGGTCGCGCATTTCGGCGCGGGTGTAGTTCCACGCGGTCCCCCAGGTCAGATCCTTCATGATGTGGTAGTCCGCGCCAACAGAACCGCCGCCTTTACGTTTATAGCGCAGACCATTACCCGGCAGGTATTCGCTGTCTTCGAACAGATAGGAGCCGTAAAGATCGACATCGCCAACGGTTTTCTTATATTTCAGCATATTACGGGAACGATAAGAACCATCGTAATCGCCGTTAATACCGTTGCCCGGCGCCTGGGCAATCATATCGTAGTCCCAGATATCGGTTTTCACCCCGACCACATCATAGTAAATACTGTTTTGCTGACCGTAGGTTAACGTCCCCCAGGTATCGCTTTTCAGGCCGGTATACAGCATGCGGCGGGTGGTATTGTTCGCCCCTTCCGCGTAGTGATTATCCCAGTCGAACAGCGCCGGAATATTCACCCCCAGCTCGTAGTAGCTGATCCAGCTAATATCATCGAACAGATAGTAATCCGCGGCGAAACGGAAGCGGGTGCCGCCGTCAAAACCGTTGCGCTTATAGGAGCCTTTATCCCCGTCGCCGGTCATCATGTTGAACTGCGGGCGGATACTTCCGCCGACGGTAAAGTTAAGCCGGCTTAACGGATCCCCCGCCTGCGGATCCTGTTTTAGCAGGGTGATCTCCGCGTGGGCAGCCAATGACGTTAACGCTAATGCTGCGCCGATCGAGATCGCCAGCGTTTTTATTGTGTGTGCCATAGTTTTTCCTTGATTAATAAGCAACCTTATATTTTCCAGTTGAATATTAACCGCGAATCAGCACAGCGTGTTGCTGGGTTTTTAATGTTTTGTGCGCTTAAAAATCAATGGTTTATCAATTTGTGCGCTTAAAATAAAAGCGCCGCCAAAAACGGCGGCGCATCATCAACATGTAATATTCTTACTGGCTAAACTGACGGAATAGCGCTTTCCCTTTTAATAAACGCAGCCCCAGCCCGCCGCCGCACAGGGATAACAACACCGCTCCCGTCATCGGCAGCATCACCCACAGCCGCCAGTCCGGCGCCCAGGGAAAATCAAAGACTTTGGTCTGCAGCATCGCCAGCGCCACTTCGGCGCCTATCGCCGCCACCAGGCCGGAGACCAGCCCCAACAGGGCAAACTCCGCCCACAGCGTGCCGCGCAGCAGCGATTTCCCGACCCCCAGCGTGCGCCAGACCACCAGCTCCTGATGACGCTGACGCATACCGACCTGCACCTGCGCCAGCAACAGCAGCACGCCGCAGGCCGTCACCAGGCCCACCATCACCTCCAGCGCCCGGCTGACCTGGGAGAGCACCTGGCCGACCTGGCGCAGGATAGCGCCAATATCCAGCAGACTGACGGTGGGAAACTCGCGGTTCAGCTGGGTCAACATCGCAGGACCGTTATCCCAGCGGAAGCTGGTGAGCCAGCTCTGCGGCTGCCCGTCCAGCGCCCCGGTGGGGAAAATAAAGAAGAAGTTTGGCCGCAGGCTCTCCCAGTCGACTTTGCGCACGCTGCTCACCTTCGCGCTGAACTCCTGCGTATCGCCGTTAAAGGTCACCGTATCGCCGATTGTCACTCCCAATCGCTGCGCCAGCCCCTCCTCAATCGATACCTCGCCCTGCTTCGGCGGCCAGCTGCCGGCCACCAGCGGATTATGATCCGGACGCTGTTCGCTCCAGGTGAGATTAAGCTCGCGATTCAGCGCTTCGTCTTTATTCCCGTCCGTGGACTGGCCGTTGATCTGCGTCAGACGAGCCCGGACGATCGGATAGAATTCCGCCGCCCGCGTCTGATGTTCGGCGAGGAAGGTCTTCACCGGCATTATCTGCTCAGGGGCGATATTGATCAGGAAGTAGTTCGGGCTCTCCGGGGGCAGCTGCTGCTGCCAGCGGTCGAGCAGATCGCCGCGCAGCACCAGCAGGAGCGCCAGCAGCATAAACGACAGGGAAAACGCCGCCAGCTGGCTGAGGGTCGACCACGGCTGGCGCAGCAGGCGATTCACCGCCAGACGCAGCGGCAAGGCTCTGAGCGTCAGGCGTTTGAGCAGCCACAGCAATCCCCAACCCACCAGGCCGCACAGCAGCGCCAGCACCACCGCCCCGGCCAGCACTGACCACAGCAGCGGACTGCCGCCCATCAGCCACGCCAGCAGGCCCACCACCACGGCGCTGACCGTCGGGATCCAGATTTTTAACGGCCAGACGCTGGCCACCACGTCCTGGCGCAGCACTCGCAGCGGCAGGGTCGCCAGCAGCAGCCGATACGGCCGCAGGCCCACCAGCAGGGAAATCACGCCGGTCGCGCCCACCGCCCACAGCCACGGCCAGCCGCTGGCCGGCGGGAGCGCGGCGGGAAGAACCGGTTTGAGCACCAGCAGCAGCAGGCGCTCCAGCGCCAGCCCCGCCACCCCGCCGGTTATCACCGACAGCGCCAGCAGCAGCAGCCACTGACCGACAATCAGCTTGCGCAGCTGCGCCCGTCCGGCGCCCAGCGTCTTGAGTATGGCGACCAGATCGTAGCGGCTGCGGCAGTAGTGGCCCATCGCCACGGCCACCGCCGCGACGGCCAGCAGCAGCGTCAACAGCGCGGATAACAACAGGAATTGCTGCGAGCGTTCGAGGGATTTGCCCAGCGCGCTGTCGTCCTGTTCAAGACCAATCCAGCGATGCTCCGGGCCGAGTTTCGGCAGCAGCCACTGCTCATAACGGGCCAGCTGTTCAGCGTCGCCGGCGAACTTATATCGCCATGCGACGCGACTGCCGGGCTGCACGGCGCCGGTCTTTGCCACGTCGGCCATATTCATCATCAGCCGCGGCGCCATCTGGAAGGGGTTAAACCCCGCATCCGGCTCCTGAATCACTTCCCCGGCAATGCGCAGCGTGGCGTCGCCAACGTCAATCGTATCGCCGGTTTTCAGGTTCAGCAGCGCCATCAACCTTGGCGCCAGCAGGACGCTGCCCGCCCGGGGCTTCAGCCCCGGCGGCTGCGTCTCGAGAGTGCCATACAGCGGATAGCGGTCATCCACTGCCTTGACGTCCGCCAGCTGCGGCGTATCGCCCGCAAAGGTCATGGTGGCGAAGCTCAGCTGTTCGCCGACGCTCAGCCCTGACTTCCGCGCTTGCGCGATCCACTCAGCGGGCACCTCGCGCGAACTGCGCAACGTCCGGTCGCCCGCCATAAACTCACGGCTTTGCTGGCTGAGACCTTTCTCCATTCGATCGCTTATCGACCCCAGGGCCAGCACGCAGGCCACGGCGAGGCTTAACGCCAGCCAGACGATCAGCAGCGACGGCGAGCACCATTCGCGCCAGAACCAGCGGGCGATCATGCTTCCTCCCGCAGCTGGCCATCCACCAGGCGCAGACGGCGGTCGCAGCGCGCCGCCAGCAGCGGATCGTGAGTGACGAGGATCAGGGTGGTGCCGTGTTCGCGATTAAGCGAGAACAGCAGATCGGCAATTTTGTCCCCGGTCTGGCGATCGAGGTTGCCGGTGGGCTCATCGGCGAACAGAATGGCCGGACGCCCATTGAAGGCCCGGGCCAGCGCCACCCGCTGCTGTTCGCCGCCGGAGAGCTGCGCCGGCAGGTGGTGCAGGCGTTTGCCAAGCCCCAGCTGCTCAAGCAGCGCCCGGGCATCGCCCCGGCTCTGGCTATCGCTGGCGCCGCGCAGCAGCGCCGGCAGCTCGACGTTCTCCAGGGCGTTGAGCGTTGGGATCAGCATAAACGACTGAAATACAAAACCGACGTGCTGCGCCCGCAGCGCCGCCCGCGCCTCCTCATCCATCCGATGCAGCGGTTTGCCCAGCATCGATACTTCCCCGCTGCTGCCATCGTCCAGGCCGGCGAGGATCGCCAACAGGGTCGATTTACCGGAGCCCGACTCGCCGATCAGGGCGATGGTCTGCCGCGGTTTGACAACCAGCTCAACTCCGGTAAGGATGGTGAGCTGATGCTCCCCCTGACCGACGGACTTCTTAAGATGATGAACTTCAAGTATGTTTTCCGCTGGCATGTGCCTTTCCTGTTTTTGTTCCTGTTTACCTGCCGCGCGATGGCGGCGGACACGCTGCTGATCCTCGGCGACAGCCTGAGCGCTGGCTATCGGATGGCGGCCAACGCCGCGTGGCCTGCGCTGCTCAATGAGAAGTGGCAGGCGAAAACGCCGGTGGTGAACGCCAGCATCAGCGGCGATACCTCCCAGCAGGGACTGTCCCGTCTGCCAGCGCTGCTTAAGCAGCATCAGCCGCGCTGGGTGCTGGTTGAGCTCGGCGGCAACGACGGGCTGCGCGGCTTTCCGCCGCAGCAGACCGAGCAGACGCTGCGCACCATCATTCAGACGATCAAAGCGGCCAACGCCGAACCGCTGCTGATGCAAATTCACCTGCCGGCGAACTATGGCCGCCGCTATAATGAAGCCTTCGGCGCGATTTACCCGGCCCTGGCCAAAGAGTTCGCTATTCCTCTCCTGCCCTTTTTTATGGAGGAGGTGTATCTGAAACCCCAGTGGATGCAGGACGACGGCATTCACCCGAATCGCGACGCGCAGCCGTTTATCGCCGACTGGATGGCGAACCGGCTGGCTCCCTTAGTTAATCATGACTCCTGAACGCCAGGGGTCGCTGACAGGTAAAGTTATGCAAAAAACGGTTTTAGTGACAGGCTGTTCCAGCGGAATTGGTCTGGAAAGCGCGCTGGATTTAACCCGCGAGGGCTTTCGCGTGCTGGCGGCCTGCCGCAAAGCGGAGGACGTGGCGCGAATGCAGGAGCTGGGGCTAACCGGTATTTTGCTCGATCTGGACGACCCGCAGAGCGTGGAGCGCGCGGCGGCGGAGGTGATTGCGCTGACCGATAATCGTCTCTACGGCTTGTTCAATAACGCCGGTTACGGCGTCTATGGCCCGCTGAACACCATCAGCCGCCAGCAGATGGAACAGCAGTTTTCCGCCAACTTTTTTGGCGCCCATCAGCTCACCATGCTGCTGCTGCCGGCGATGACCCCGCACGGCGAAGGGCGCATCGTGATGACCTCCTCGGTGATGGGGCTTATCGCCAGCCCCGGCCGTGGGGCCTACGCCGCCAGCAAATATGCCCTTGAGGCATGGTCCGATGCGCTGCGCATGGAGCTGCGCCACAGCGGTATTCAGGTCAGCCTGATTGAACCGGGCCCGATCCGCACCCGCTTTACCGATAACGTCAATCAGACGCAAAGCGACAAGCCCGTTGAAAACCCGGGCATCGCCGCCCGTTTTACCCTCGGGCCGGAGGCGGTGGTGGAAAAAGTGCGCCACGCTTTTACCAGCGATAAGCCGAAGTTGCGCTACCCGGTCACCCTGGTCACCCACGCGGTGGCGCTGCTCAAACGCCTGCTGCCAGCCCGCGCGATGGACAAAATTATCCACGGCTGAGTTGAAGCGCGGAATGCCGCCCCCATGTAAAACAGAAATCGACTAACGAGAAATGCCCATGTCCGAACAGAATATTGTCAACATTAGCGAAGCGAACCTGCAGCAGACGCTACAGCAGTCTATGAACGTCCCGGTGCTGTTTTACTTCTGGTCTGCCCGCAGCCAGCACTGCGAACAGCTGACCCCGGTTCTTGAGCGTCTGGCCGCGCAATACAATGGCCAGTTTACGCTGGCGAAGGTCGATTGCGACGCTGAGCAGATGCTCGCTTCACAGTTTGGTCTGCGCGCCATTCCTACGGTTTATCTGTTCCAGAACGGCCAGCCGGTGGACGGTTTTGAAGGCCCGCAGCCGGAAGAAGCGATCCGCGCCCTGCTGGATAAAGTCCTGCCCCGCGAAGAGGAGCTGAAAGCTCAGCAGGCGCTGGCCCTGATGCAGGAAGAAAAATACGCCGATGCCCTGCCGCTGCTGAAGGAAGCCTGGCAGCTGTCGAATCAGGAGAGCCAGATTGGCCTGCTGCTGGCGGAAACGCTGATTGCCCTGCACCGTTCCGATGAAGCGGAAAGCGTGCTGAAAACCATCCCGCTGCAGGATCAGGATACCCACTATCAGGGTCTGGTGGCGCAGATTGAGCTGCTCAAACAGGCCGCCGACACGCCGGAAATCCAGCAGCTGCAGCAGCAGGTGGAACAGAATCCGGAGGATGCGCTGCTGGCCTCCCAGCTGGCACTACAGCTGCATCAGGTCGGGCGTAACGAAGAAGCGCTGGCGCTGCTGTTCAGCCATCTGCAGAAGGATTTAGGCGCCGGCGACGGCCAGGCGCGCAAGATGCTGCAGGAGATCCTCGCCGCCCTCGGTACCGGCGATGCGCTGGCCGCCAAATACCGCCGTCAGCTCTATTCGCTGCTGTACTAATTCGTTGCCTGCCCCGGATAGCGCTGCGCTATCCGGGCTATGCGAACGAGGCGCAACGCAGCCTTAGTAACCCGGGTGAGGCGTGAACGCCGCAACCCGGGATCGTTCACGGGCGTTTTTTCAGCTGCGTCACCACCAGCTGATGGCGGGCGTTGAAGAACTTCCGGTAGGTCAGATAGCCGGCGATAATCGTCGACAGGCTGGCGGTCGACAGCAGCATAAAAGTTACCATGATCTGGTACTTAATCGCCTTCACCGGGTCAATACCGGCAAAAATTAGTCCCGACATCATCCCTGGCAAACTCACCAGGCCGACCGTTTTCGCTGAATCGACGGTGGGAATCAATGACGCGCGGATGCTGTCGCGGATCAGCCGCGCCGAGGCCATCTTCGGCGTCGCGCCGAGGCTGAGCTTCTCCTGAATCTGCTGCTGCTCGCTGCTGAAGCGCTGGCCCATATTGTTGTAGCACAGCCCCACCGCCACCATGGCGTTCCCGGCCACCATCCCGGCAATCGGGATCACCTGCATCGGCACGAAGGCTATCGAGCCGGAGAACACCAGCACCGCCAGCGTCAGCCCGGCGCCGGTGGTGATGGCGATAAATGACGAGACAAACGCCTTATCGATATATTTACTGCGCTTTTTGGCATTCCACGCCGCGTTAAAGCAGATAAACAGCACCATCAACAGCGTCAGAACCGCATGGTTGACGTTAAAGATATATTTCAGCACATAGCCGACGATAATCAGTTGCACGATCGCCCGGCAGATGCTCCAGAGAATATCTTTTTCCAGCGCCAGCTTTTCCCGATAGCTCACCAGAATAGCGATCAGCACCAGCACCATCGACAGCGCCAGCGATTCGTTCGTAATGTTATGCCCGTTCATGCTGTGCCTCCTGCATGTTTCCGCCGGCAGGTTGCAGCGTAATTACTTCATCGGCATGCGAAATTTCATTGCGATCGTGGGTGACCCATAGAACAGCGACCTGTTTTTCCGTCGCGTAGCCATGAATAATGTCATTCACATTCTGTTTATTACTGTCATCCAGCGCGCTGGTAATTTCGTCCAGCAGCAGCACGCGCGGCAGAAATTGTAAATTGCGAATCAGCGATACGCGCTGCTTTTCACCGCCCGACAGTTCGTTAATCGATTTTTCCAGCATATTTTCGCCAAGACCAAAGCGCTGCAGATCGGCCACCAGCGCCTGCGGATCCGGTTGTTTATTACGGATCTGCCACGGAAAAATCAGGTTATCGTAAACCGAATCCCCGAACAGCGCCGGCGTCTGCGCACAATAAGAGACCTGCTGGCGATACCTTTCCGGCGACAGCGTCGCGACATCGGCATCGTCGAAAAACAGACGTCCGGAGGTCGGGCTGAGCAGCGAGGCGATAATTTTCAGCAAGGTGCTTTTCCCGCAGCCGGAAGGCCCGGTAATCAACTTGAATTCCCCGGGTCTGAGCTGAAGGTTGATATTATGTAAAATAACTGCGTCGTCGGTCTTAAATCCCACATCCTCGAGACGCAAAAGCGCGTTATTTTCCTTCATGAGTCTTCCTGATTATTTTCTGAAACACCGCTAGTTTACCCCACTTTCCTTTCTCCAGGATGAGGAGAAAGATATACTCAATTTAAACATGCGCTATTTCCTTGTAGCGCCCCACCAGGCAACAAGACAGGAGGTTTTTGATGCTGATTTTTATTCCTATCCTTATTTTCGTCGCGCTGGTCATTGTGGCCGCGGCGGTGAAAATCGTCCCGCAGGGCTACCAGTGGACGGTGGAGCGCTTCGGGCGTTTTACCCAGACGCTGCAGCCGGGATTAAGCTTAGTCGTGCCGTTTATGGACCGCATCGGCCGCAAAGTGAACATGATGGAGCAGGTGCTCGACATCCCGTCACAGGAGGTGATCTCCCGGGATAACGCCAACGTCACTATCGACGCCGTTTGCTTTATTCAGGTGGTTGACGCGCCGAAGGCCGCCTACGAGGTCAGCAATCTTGAGCAGGCGATCGTCAACCTGACGATGACCAACATCCGTACCGTGCTCGGCTCGATGGAGCTGGACGAAATGCTCTCCCAGCGCGACAGCATTAACACCCGCCTGCTGCATATCGTTGACGACGCCACCAACCCGTGGGGGGTGAAAATCACCCGCGTCGAAATTCGCGACGTTCGCCCACCAGCGGAACTTATCGCCTCGATGAACGCCCAGATGAAAGCCGAACGAACCAAGCGCGCTTATATTCTCGAGGCCGAAGGGGTGCGTCAGGCGGAAATACTGAAAGCGGAAGGGGAAAAGCAGTCGCAGATCCTCAAGGCGGAGGGCGAGCGGCAGTCCGCGTTCCTGCAGGCGGAGGCCCGCGAGCGTTCCGCTGAAGCGGAAGCCCGCGCCACCCAGATGGTCTCCTCGGCGATCGCCTCAGGCGATATTCAGGCGATCAACTATTTCGTGGCGCAGAAATACACCGATGCGCTGCAGCAGATTGGCGCCGCCAACAACAGTAAAGTGGTGCTGATGCCGCTGGACGCCAGCAGCCTGATGGGATCGATCGCCGGGATCAGCGAGCTGATCAAAGAAGGCGCTGGCGATCGGAAAAAATCATGATCGACATGATCCTCGCCCACCCCCATCTGTTCTGGCTAAGCCTCGGCGGGCTGCTGCTGGCGGCCGAGATGCTGGGCGGCAGCGGATACCTGCTATGGAGCGGCGTCGCCGGCGTGGTGACCGGCGCCCTGACCTGGCTCCTGCCGCTGAGCTGGGAATGGCAAGGCACGCTGTTTGCCGTCCTCACTCTGCTGGCGGCGTGGCTGTGGTCGATGTGGCTGCGCAAGCGCGTCAAACTGCAGCGTCCTGCCGATGCTCAACTCAACCAGCGCGGGCTACAGCTGATTGGCCGCCGTCTGACGCTGGATGCCCCGCTGGTAAACGGCCGCGGCCACGTGCGCGTGGGCGACAGCTCCTGGCCGGTGATGGCTGACGAGGACCTCGCCGCGGGCAGCAAGGTCGAAGTGGTCGCCGTGGAAGGGATTACGCTCCATATTAGAGTCGTTTCACGATAATCATTTCACAGGACATCCGTTATGGTCAGGAAGACAACCTTTAATCTTACACTGTGCGCTCTGCTGGTGGCGGCCCCTCAGGCGTTTGCTTCTTCTGATATCGAAGATTGCTCCTGGAGCGACACGCTGTGTCTGCTAAAAGGCGACCCTGTATTGACGCCGGGAAACGACTCGCGCGACAACCTGCTGCGCCTGCTGAGCGAAGAGAAATCTTTCGCCCTGCCCGTTCAGAACATTCCCGCCGATGTCAGCCGCTCACGCGAGGTTTACTTCGCTTATCATCCTGAGTGGGATAGCGCGCCGCCGCCTGCCGCACCGCCTGCGCAAAGCGAAGACGAAACCTTTACCCGACAAATGGCGGCGCTGAATATCGATCCCGCACAGGTGATGCCAGCCGATTCGGCTGAACGGCTGGGAACCTCCGACTATGAACTGGAAAACCGCTTTGTCAGCAACACCCTTGCCGCCGTCAGCCAGTTCAACACCGCCCTGCTGGCCGCCCCCTCTGTGACGCCACAGCAGCGTCATGACCTGGCGCTGGCGCGGTTGAAACTGTTTTATGGCGCCAATATCACCGCAGTCCTTGATATTCTCAATAGCTTCCCGGCAGATACGGACGCCGACTTATTCGCTTATTACCTTTCCGGCATCGCCCACTTCTATGGCGGCAATTTCACCGCCGCGACCCAGGATTTCACCTTGTTGCTGGAAAGTAAGCAACCCTGGCTGGCCGAGACCGCGCAATATATGCTGATGCGCACGGCGCTCAACAAGAGTAGTCAGAACAGCGTTGGGCATTACGGCGATTTTGATATCGCACGCATCAATCGTGAAGATGCCGCCCTGGCGCAAAAAGAGGCGCAAACTTACTTGCAGCGCTGGCCAACAGGGGTGTATGCCGATTCCGCGCGCAACATGTTGCGCCGCATTAACTGGTATCTGCAGGCGTGGCCGCAGTTGGCTGGTCTCTATGAACAGGCCTTCCAGCAGGCGAGCGATGCCGGAGAACTGCGTCGTCTGGTGAGTGAATATGATAATGTCTTCGGCATGCCGTTCTACGATCAACCCGTTCAGACGGCATTCCCCGATGCGCCGCAGGTTAGTTATGTCGAGCTTCTGCGCGCCCTGCGCCTGAATGCCGATAGTAAACCGGCCTTAACCCAGGCGCAGCTGGACGCCAGCAAAGCGGCGTTTGAGAAGAGCGGAAAGCTGCCGCTGTGGCGCAATCTACAGCTGCAGCTATGGAACGTGACGGGCAACGATGCCGCCATCCTGCAGGCGGTCACGCCGGCGAAAACGCTGCCGGCGCACGATATTCTCGCCTTCAGCGAACAGGTTCTCTACGGCGAAGCGCTAATGGCGCAAAAGCAGTGGCCGGCAGCGGTCGATTTTTGGCGGCAACTGCTCCAACTCAGCCAGGACCGCGAACAGCAGCAGTTTATCCAGGCGAAGCTTGCTGCAACGCTGGTCTACAGCGGTAACGCTGCGGCAATCTTTGCCGCCGATAGCCCGGTGACCAACCTGCGCTTTCGCTCCCGCGTGCTGAAAACCCAGGCCTCGCCTGAATTGCTACGCCAGCAGGCCGTCAGTGGCCCCAATAATGAAGAGCGTACCATCGCTCTGCACACACTGCTGGTGCGGGATCTCACCGAGAATCGCTTTGGCGACTGGCTGAAAGACAAAACGCTCGCCAGCGCCATTACCCAACCGGTTATCAGCGAGGCCTTTAACGACGTCAACCTGAGTAGCTTCGACTGGAACGGCAAGGCGACTGAAGCAGGTTATGCCTGTCGGAGCCTTGATGATACGGTCGCTGTACTGAGTAAAAACGCCGATGATGCCCATGCGCTTAACTGCCTCGGCGAGTTCTTCCGCACCACCCAAACGCATGTCGATCTGTGGAAAGATGCCGCCGGCAACGATGTACTGGAGGACGCCATCGATCGCCAGCAGCCTCTGGGGCAATACGATCGCCAGAGCTATTACCAGCAGATTATCACCTCGCCGAAAGCGGAGCCGGAAGACAAAAGCTATGCGCTGTACCGGGCGATCCTCTGTTACGCCCCCTCCGGTAGCAACGAGTGCGGCGGCGAAGATGTCGATAAGCTGCAGCGCAAAGGCTGGTTCACACAGTTGAAAACGCAATATCCGGGAAGCCAGTGGGCGCAAAAACTCAAATACTATTGGTAATCGCGCTACTGGTCGGGTACGCGCAGGCGGCAGAGCGCGTTGATGCGTGCCAGCATTCCGCTTTCTGGCTGTGGTCCGGGGTGAAGGCCAGTGACGAACTGCGAAATGCGCAAACGGTCTACCTGCATCAGGGCGAGGTGTTCAAGCAAGCGGGCGAGGTGGTATTTCAACGCCTCGGCCTACCGGTGAGCCGCCTGACATTTCCCTCAATCTGGCTTACCGTTCGCTTTACCACACTTGATGTGCCGCCGACGATTGTGCCGCGCATTGTGCGCCTGATGCAACGTTGGCAGACGGCGGGCAATCAGGTGGTTGGCTTGCAAATTGATTTTGACGCCGGCACTTATCAGCTCGCCGATTACGCCCGCTTTTTACGCCAACTGCGCCAACAGCTGCCGCCCGAATTCGCGCTGGGGGTAACTGGCCTGCTGGACTGGGCCAAAACCGGCGATATTGCCACGCTCAATGCGCTGGCGGTTGATGAACTGGTGGTACAAAGCTACCAGGGACGGCGCACGGTGGCGAATTATCAGGATTATCTGCCCGCGCTCAGCCGATTGCGTATTCCGTTCAAGCTCGGACTGGTCCAAAACGGTAGGCGCGACAAACTGGCGGAAACCCAGTTGCAACGCTCCCCTTACTATCGCGGTACGGTGGTCTTTATGCTCAACCCAGCCCGGCATTAAGCCTGCGCCTTGCGATGACAACAGCCGGAAAGATTATCGATAATCGGGCACTCCGCGCTGTCGTCGCCGGGGCAGGATTCAGCCAGCGCCAGCAGGTGCGCGCGCATATTTTGCAGCTCGCGGATATGGTTCTCGATATCCGCCACTTTCTCCAGCGTGCGTTTTTTCACATCGGCGCTGTGCCGTGACGGGTCGTTGAATAGCGCCACCAGCTCGCGGCACTCTTCCAGATTAAACCCCACCTGCCGCGCCTGGCGCAGCAGCGTCAGCTCATCGAGATGCTGCTGACCGTAGGTGCGGTAGCCGTTTTCGCTCCGCAACGGCGGCGTCACCAGCCCCTTCTCTTCATAAAAACGAATCGCTTTGCTGGTTAAGCCGGTTTTTTTCGCCACATCGCTGATATTCATTTTTTCTCCTTGACCTTCCCCTTGCTGGAAGGTTTAACCTTCTTAATACTCGATGAAAGAGTGGTTCTGGTCAATCGTTGACCGGAAAATTATTCAGGAGTTATTTATGTCTAACACTATCGACCTGACGCTGGATGGCCTCTCCTGCGGCCACTGCGTTAAACGCGTGAAAGAGAGTCTGGAGCAGCGTCCTGACGTTGAGCAAGCGGAAGTCACCCTCACTGAAGCCCATGTGACGGGCAGCGCCAGCGCACAAGCGCTGATTGAAACCGTTAAACAAGCCGGATACGGCGCGGAGCTCAGCCACCCAAAGGCTAAACCGCTGGCAGAATCATCAATCCCGTCGGAAGCACTGACAGCGGCCACTCCTGAGCTTCCGGCAGCCCATGACGAAGATGACAGTCAACAGCTGCTGATCAACGGCATGAGCTGCGCCAGCTGCGTCTCCCGGGTACAGAACGCGCTTGCCGCGGTGCCGGGCGTCTCACAGGCGCGGGTTAACCTGGCGGAACGCACGGCGCTGGTGATGGGCAGTGCGTCCGCCGCAGAATTAGTGCAGGCGGTGGAGAAAGCGGGCTACGGCGCGGAGGCGATCGAGGACGATCTGGAACGCCGCGAACGGCAGCAGGAAACCGCCATCGCCACCATGAAACGTTTTCGCTGGCAGGCGATTGTCGCCCTGCTGGTCGGCGTGCCGGTGATGGTCTGGGGCATGATCGGCGATAACATGATGGTCAGCGACGACAACCGTTCGCTGTGGCTGGTCATCGGCCTCGTCACCCTGGCGGTGATGGTCTTCGCCGGCGGCCACTTCTACCGTAGCGCGTGGAAAAGCCTGAAAAACGGCACCGCCACCATGGATACGCTGGTGGCGCTCGGTACCGGCGTCGCCTGGCTGTACTCGATGAGCGTCAACCTGTGGCCACAGTGGTTCCCGATGGAAGCCCGCCATCTCTATTACGAAGCCAGCGCAATGATTATCGGCCTGATTAACCTCGGCCATATGCTGAAGGCCCGCGCCCGCCAGCGCTCCTCAAAAGCACTGGAGAAACTGCTCGACCTGACGCCGCCTTCGGCGCGGGTCGTCACGCCCGAGGGCGAGAAAGATCTGCCGCTCGCTGAAGTTCAGGCCGGCATGACGCTGCGCCTGACGACCGGCGACCGCGTCCCGGTCGACGGCGTGATAAGCCAGGGGGAAGCCTGGTTTGATGAAGCGATGCTCACCGGCGAACCGGTACCGCAGCAAAAAGGCGATGGCGACGCCATTCACGCCGGCACCGTAGTGCAGGACGGCAGCGTGCTGTTCACCGCCAGCGCCGTCGGCAGCCAGACCACGCTGGCGCGTATTATCCGCATGGTGCGCCAGGCGCAGAGCAGCAAGCCGGAGATCGGCCAGCTGGCGGATAAAATCTCCGCGGTGTTTGTCCCGGCGGTGGTCGCCATTGCGCTGATTAGCGCTGCGATCTGGTACTTCTTCGGCCCGGCGCCGCAGATCGTCTATACCCTGGTGATCGCCACCACGGTACTGATTATCGCCTGTCCGTGCGCCTTAGGCCTGGCGACGCCGATGTCGATTATCTCCGGCGTTGGCCGGGCGGCGGAGTACGGCGTACTGGTGCGCGACGCCGATGCTCTGCAGCGCGCCAGTGAACTCGACACTCTGGTGTTCGATAAAACCGGCACCCTGACCGAAGGCAAGCCGCAGGTGGTGGCGGTGAAAACTTTCGCAGACGTTGATGAGATGACCGCGCTGCGTCTTGCCGCCGCGCTCGAGCAGGGTTCAAGCCATCCGCTGGCGCGAGCGATCCTTGATAAAGCCGGAGACAGCCCGTTGCCGGAAGTGAGCGGCTTCCGCACCCTGCGCGGCCTGGGCGTCAGCGGCGAAGCGGAAGGCCATCGCCTGCTGCTCGGTAACCAGGCGCTGCTCAACGAGCAACATATCGCCACCGGCGATATAGAAAGCGAGATGATGGCGCAGGCCTCGCGCGGGGCTACGCCGGTGCTGCTGGCGGTAGATGGTCAGGCGGCCGCGCTGTTCGCCATCCGTGACCCGCTACGCGAAGACAGCGTCGACGCTCTGGCGCGCCTGCATCGTCAGGGCTACCGCCTGGTGATGCTCACCGGGGATAACCCCACTACCGCGAATGCTATCGCCAAAGAAGCCGGCATTGATGAGGTGATTGCCGGCGTGCTGCCGGACGGTAAAGCCGACGCCATTAAGCGTCTGCAGAGCCAGGGGCACAAAGTGGCGATGGTGGGCGATGGGATTAACGACGCCCCGGCGCTGGCGCAGGCGGATGTCGGGATCGCCATGGGCGGCGGCAGCGATGTCGCCATTGAAACGGCGGCGATCACCCTGATGCGCCATAGTCTTCACGGCGTGGCCGATGCGCTGGCGATTTCGAAGGCGACCTTACGCAATATGAAGCAGAACCTGCTGGGGGCCTTTGTCTACAACTCGCTGGGCATCCCGATTGCCGCCGGGATCCTCTGGCCGCTGACCGGCACGTTGCTCAATCCGGTGGTCGCCGGCGCGGCGATGGCGCTGTCGTCGATTACCGTGGTGAGTAACGCTAACCGCCTGCTGCGCTTTAAACCAAAAGCGTAAGCGTTGTCGAGGAAAGCGGGCGCTGGCAGGGTCGGCGCCCGCTTTTTTACCGGGACAAGAAAAGCCCGCCGGAAGGGTGACGTGTATCACCATATGCGCTAGCATGAATGCCTCACACTTCGGAGCGCGTATGGGCCTGTTAAACCGGATAAAAATGCTGTGGCGAGCCGCCGTCGGCTCGTCTTATTCCTGGCCTGCGATGGATATCGTCCTGCCCGGCGAACGCTATCTGCACCTCGTCGGCAGCATCCATATGGGCACCCGCGATATGGCGCCGCCGCCAGCGAAGCTGCTGAAAAAAATACGCCAGGCCGATGCGTTAATCGTTGAGGCCGATATCAGCGGCAATGAAACCCCGTTTAGCCATCTCCCCGCTTATCCGCCGCTGGCGGAGCGCCTGAGCGACGCGCAGCTGAGCGAGCTACAGACGCGAGCCGGTGAACTCGGCCTGTCGGTCGCGCTATTCGACAGCCAGCCGCTGTGGCAGGTGGCGATGGTTCTGCAGGCCACCCAGGCGCAGAAGCTGGGGCTGCGGCCGGATTACGGTATCGATTATCAGTTGCTGATGGCCGCCCGCGAGAGCAACATAGCGGTGATGGAGCTGGAAGGCGCCGACAGCCAGATCGCGCTGCTGCGCGACCTGCCCGATGGCGGAATGGCGCTGCTGGAGGATACGCTGACCCACTGGCGCACCAACGCCCGTTTACTGCAGGTCATGATCGGCTGGTGGCTGGAGCAACCGCCGTCGCGCGGCGCGGTATCGCTGCCGACGACCTTCAGCCAGTCTTTATATGATGTGCTGATGCACCAGCGCAATCTCGCCTGGCGCGAGACGCTGCTGGCCCTGCCGCCGGGCCGCTACGTGGTCGCCGTCGGCGCGCTGCATCTGTATGGCGAAGGGAATCTGCCGGATATGCTGACATAAAAAAATGGCCAATATTGCTATTGGCCCGTCAAAGAGGAATTTCATCATTATTATTATCCCGGGATTTGCATCCCGGATCGTCTGATTGTCGCTCAAAGTGACCATCACTGCCAACACTATTGCGCAAGATGGTACTATTTTTTAGACAACCTGCGGGCGTATTCTGACGTCACGCAAAACCGGTTGGTAAGAAGGATAGCTATGACTCCCGCCGTTAAATTACTCGAAAAAAACAAAATCCCCTTTCAGATCCACAGTTACGATCACGATCCCAATGAGACCAACTTCGGTGATGAAGTGGTGCGCAAGCTCGGCCTCAATGCCGACCAGGTTTACAAGACCCTGCTGGTCGCCGTAAATGGCGATATGAAGCATCTGGCGGTCGCCGTCACCCCGGTCGCCGGGCAGCTGGATTTGAAGAAAGTGGCGAAAGCGCTGGGCGCCAAGAAAGTCGACATGGCCGACCCGATGGTGGCGCAGCGTATCACCGGCTATCTGGTGGGCGGTATCAGTCCGCTGGGGCAGAAGAAGCGCCTGCCGACGGTGATAGACGCCCCGGCGCAGGAATTTGCCACCATTTACATTTCCGGCGGCAAACGCGGGCTGGATATTGAGCTGGCGGCCAGCGATCTGGCGCAGCTGCTGGATGCGAAGTTCGCCGATATCGCCCGCCGCGATTGATGACGCGCCCCGTGCCCGGTAAGCGCAGCGCCACCGGGAAAGCGCCCGGATAGCGACGCAGCGCGCTTTATCCGGGCTTCCCCTCAGGGTTACTGCCAGCTCACCTCGCCTTTCGGCTCATAGGCGGCGGCATCCAGCGGCGAGTTCTTCTCGATATACTCTTTCAGCACTTCGGCATCGATAAAGCCGGTATTCACATACCCGGGTTTATCGGCGATGTTCGGATAGCCATCGCCGCCGGTGGCGTTAAAGCTCAGCGTCGCCATCCGGTAGGTCTTCGCCGGATCCACCGGTTCGCCTTTGATTTTCAGATCGTTCAACTTGCCGTCTTTGGCCACAAAGCTGACGTTCGCAAACTGCGGATAGGCGCCGGAATCCGGCTTCATCTGCGCGACGGCGGTCAGGTAATCCACCACCTCTTTGCCGCTCATATCGACATAGGTCAGCACATTGCCGAACGGCTGGACCTTCATCACATCCTTGTAGGTGATATCGCCCGCCTCGATGGAGTCGCGGATCCCGCCGCCGCTCATCACCGCGAAATCCGCGTTACTGCGCGCCATCTGCGCCGCCAGCAGCAGGTGGCCCATATTGGTCTGTACGAAGCGCACTTTACTGCGATCGCCCTCCAGATGACCATTCACGCTGCCGATCTTGACCTGCAGTTGCGCCTTACCTTTGTTCTGGAACGGCGTCAGCAGCGACATCATCTGCGGGTTCTCCGCGATCTGCGGCGTATACAGCACCCGCTCGCTTTGGCCGTTATCGTATGTCACTTTTTTCTTCAGGTTGACCGGGATCAGCTGATAGTGCACCAGCTTCATCTCACCGTTGCGGAACTCAAAATCGGCGCGGCCGACGTATTTGCCCCACTCATGCGCCTGGACGATCCAGATACCGTTCTGACGATCCGGGGCGCACGGCGTCCCTGGCACATAGTCGACCTGTTTTTTATTTTCCGACGCCATGCACACCGGATCCTGCGAGTGACCGCCGACGATCATCGCCAGCGAGCCCGCGGGTAAACTGCGTGCCATCTCGACATCCCCCGGCGCGTTAGAGCCGTGGTTGCCGTTGTCATAGTGGCCCATATGGGTGGTGGCCAGGATCACGTCCGGCTTTTCATTCTGCTGCAGCTCCTGGATCACCAGCTTCGCCTCTTCCGCCGGTTTGCGGAATTCGATATCGGTGAAATATTCCGGATTGCCAATCTTGGCCGTATCGTCAGTGGTTAAGCCAATTACCGCGATTTTTAACCCGCCGCGTTTAAACAGCGCCCAGGGTTTGAACAGCCGTTCGCCGGTGCTTTTCTGATAAATATTGGCCGACAGGAACGGGAACTTCGCCAACTTTTCCTGCTGGCGCAGCACGCTCAGCGGATTATCAAACTCATGGTTCCCCACCGCCATCGCGTCGTAGCCGATCAAGTTCATGCCGCGAAAATCGGGCTCTGCATCCTGTAAATCAGACTCCGGCACCCCGGTATTGATATCCCCGCCGGACAGCAGCAGAACGCTACCGCCTTCGGCCGCCACCTCTTTACGAATACCGTCCACCAGCGTTTTCTGCGCCGCCAGGCCATATTCGCCGTAGTCATTGCGCCAGAAATGGCCGTGGTGATCGTTGGTGTGCAGGATGGTAATTTTATAGGTTTTATCCTGCTCATAGGCCTGCGCGGACAGGCTGCCCAGCGATAAAGCGGCGAATAACGCCAGCGCCACGCTGTGTTTGAAATAATGCATGCTTCACTCCCTGACTTAATCCCAAGTGCCGAAAGTATAGCGAGTTAGCCGCGTTGACAAATATGTTTTCAGAATTGCGACTTCCTTCAAACCTTATCTGCAGGTATGTTAGTCGGATAATAATTCTACCCGTCATACTTCAAGTTGCATGTGCGTTGGCAATAACTCGGCCCATCCCTGGGCCTCGCCCTTACGGGCGCAGTGAACTGCGTTCAAATTCGTTCCTGACGAATTTGTCCTCGCTCACCCCAGTCACTTACGAGAGTAAGCTCCTGGGGATTCGCTGCGTCGCCGCCTGCCTGCAACTCGAATTATTTAGGGTAACAACCTGCATTCTCTACAACAAATCGAACTCGCTGAAGTGAACCTATGACAACCAACCAATCCGCTCAGACCTTATCCAGTACCGACGCGCCGCCGCAAAAAGCGCGCACCTCGTTTGGCATCTTAGGCGCGATCAGCCTGTCCCATTTGCTTAACGATATGATCCAGTCGCTCATACTCGCTATCTACCCGCTGCTGCAGGCCGAGTTCTCCCTTACCTTCGTGCAGATTGGGATGATCACCCTCACCTTCCAGCTCACCTCATCGCTGTTCCAGCCGGTGATTGGCTACATCACCGATAAACGATCGATGCCGTGGTCGCTGCCGGTGGGCATGTGCTTTACCCTCTGCGGTTTGATCCTGCTGGCGCTGGCCGGTAGCTTCGGTATGGTGCTGCTGGCCGCCGCGCTGGTGGGTACCGGCTCCTCGGTTTTCCATCCGGAATCATCCCGCGTGGCGCGGATGGCCTCCGGCGGCCGTCACGGCCTGGCCCAGTCGCTGTTCCAGGTCGGCGGCAACTTCGGCAGTTCGCTTGGCCCGCTGCTGGCGGCGGTGATCATCGCCCCGTATGGTAAAGGCAACGTCGCCTGGTTCGTGCTGGCCGCCCTGCTGGCTATCGTCGTGCTGTCGCAAATCAGCCGCTGGTACGCCGCGCAGCACCGGATGAATAAGGGCAAACCGAAGCCGGCGATCGTCAATCCGCTGCCGCGCAATAAGGTGATTCTGGCGGTAGGTATTCTGCTGATGCTGATTTTCTCGAAATACTTCTATATGGCGAGCATCAGCAGCTATTACACCTTTTATCTGATGCATAAGTTCGGCTTATCGGTGCAAAATGCCCAGCTGCATCTGTTCGCCTTCCTGTTCGCGGTGGCCGCCGGGACGGTGATTGGCGGGCCCGTTGGCGATAAGATTGGACGAAAATATGTTATTTGGGGCTCTATCCTCGGCGTGGCGCCTTTCACCCTTGTTTTACCCTATGCCAGCCTTGAATGGACCGGGATTTTAACGGTGATCATTGGTTTTATCCTCGCCTCGGCCTTCTCCGCTATTCTGGTCTATGCCCAGGAGCTGCTGCCGGGACGTATCGGCATGGTTTCAGGCCTGTTTTTCGGCTTCGCCTTTGGTATGGGCGGCCTTGGCGCCGCGGTGCTGGGCCTGCTGGCGGACCATACCAGCATCGACCTGGTATATAAAATCTGCGCCTTCCTGCCGCTGCTGGGATTCCTGACGATATTTCTTCCTGATAACCGGCAAAAAGCCTGATTATCCGGCGGCCAAAGTGTAACGCTGGCCGCCGTTACCCCTTGCGCCATCGGCCTGATGCGCGCATTCCTCTCTCGATTTTTCCTTCTGTGCCTTTTCAGCGGCCAATTGCATTTTTTTGCACAATTCAAGAATTATTCATAAACAAAGTGAACGTTTTTGTCATAAACTATTACGCGGACAGGGTAGCAAAATGGACCGATTCACCACTGGAAAGGAGACGGAATGCACCACGCAACACCGCTAATCACCACCATTGTCGGCGGCCTCGTGCTCGCCTTTATTCTCGGCATGATTGCCAATAAGCTACGTATTTCTCCTCTGGTGGGATATCTCTTAGCGGGCGTGCTGTCCGGACCTTTCACCCCTGGCTTTGTTGCAGACACCAAACTGGCTCCGGAACTGGCGGAGCTCGGCGTGATCCTGCTGATGTTCGGCGTCGGCCTGCATTTCTCTCTCAAGGATCTGATGGCGGTAAAGTCGATCGCCATTCCCGGGGCCATCGCCCAGATAGCCGTGGCGACGCTGTTGGGTATGGCGCTCTCCGCCGCCCTTGGCTGGTCGCTGATGACCGGCATCGTCTTTGGTCTGTGCCTCTCCACCGCCAGTACCGTGGTGCTGCTGCGCGCCCTGGAGGAACGACAGCTGATTGACAGTCAGCGCGGGCAGATCGCCATCGGCTGGCTGATTGTGGAAGACCTGGTGATGGTCCTGACGCTGGTCCTGCTGCCGGCGGTGGCCGGCATGGCGGAGAAAGGCAACCTCGGCTTCGCTTCCCTGGCCCTCGACCTCGGGATCACCATTGGCAAAGTGGTGGCCTTTATCGCCATCATGATGCTGGTCGGCCGTCGGCTGGTGCCGTGGATCATGTCGCGCAGCGCGGCCACCGGCTCGCGCGAGCTGTTCACCCTGTCGGTGCTGGCCCTGGCGCTGGGCATCGCCTTCGGCGCCGTGGAGCTGTTTGATGTCTCCTTCGCCCTCGGCGCCTTCTTTGCCGGCATGGTGCTTAACGAATCCGAGCTGAGCCACCGTGCCGCTCATGACACCCTGCCGCTGCGCGACGCCTTCGCGGTGCTATTCTTTGTCTCCGTCGGTATGCTGTTTGACCCGATGGTGCTGGTCCAGCAGCCGCTGGCGGTGCTGGCGACGCTGGCGATCATTATCTTTGGTAAATCCGCAGCCGCCTTTTTCCTCGTGCGTATGTTTGGCCACTCGCCGCGTACCGCATTGACCATTGCCGCCAGCCTGGCGCAGATTGGTGAATTTGCCTTTATTCTCGCCGGCCTGGGGATGGCGCTTAACCTGCTGCCGCAGGCCGGGCAAAACCTGGTGCTGGCCGGAGCGATCATCTCGATTATGCTCAACCCGGTACTGTTCACTCTGCTGGAGAAATATCTCGATAAAACCGAAACCCTCGACGAGCAGACCCTGGAAGAGGTGCTGGAAGACGAGAAGCAGGTGCCGGTCGATATCTGCAACCACGCGCTGCTGGTCGGTTTCGGCCGCGTCGGCAGCCTGCTGGGCGAGAAGCTGATGGCCCAGGGGATCCCGCTGGTGGTGGTTGAAACCTCGCGCACCCGCGTGGATGAGCTACGCGAGCGCGGGATCAGCGCGGTGCTGGGCAATGCCGCCAATGAAGAGATCATGGAGCTGGCGCATCTCGACTGCGCCCGCTGGCTGCTGCTGACCATTCCCAACGGCTATGAGGCCGGCGAGATTGTCGCTTCCGCACGAGAAAAATGTCCGCATATCGAGATTATCGCCCGCGCCCATTATGATGACGAAGTGGATTACATTATCGACCGTGGGGCCAATCAGGTGGTGATGGGCGAGCGGGAAATTGCCCGCGCCATGCTGCAGCTTCTGGAAACGCCACCCGCCGGTGAAGTGGTCACCGGCTGATGTTCTGCCCTCTCCCGTCGGGAGAGGGACTCGCTTACCGATCCCAGTACGCCTCTTCCAGGCTGTCCTCACGTTCCGGCAGGCCGCGGGTTAAGCGCGGCGAATGCTGGTTCAGCACCTGATAGCTCACGCGGTTGGCATATTTACACACCTGCGCCAGCGAGGAGTAGGTCAGCCATTTGCATTTGTGTTTGCTGGAGTTGGGGACGTTATTGCGATGGTAGTTATTGGCGGTGATGTCATGCAGCAGCGCCGCCAGCGCGCCGTCCCCTGCGCCGTTGGTGTTCATGATCTTCTCCGGGCCGCCCATATACGGCGCAATATGCGAATAAATCCGCAGCGGATTGACGCAGTCCTGGTGACGCATCGCGCGACTGAATTCGAACTGGTTAAATTCCGGGATCGCCCCCGGCAGCAGCGGATGCTGGGTCTTACGCTTCGCCTCTTCTTCAGTGAAGCCCGCCATATACAGCCCCGCCGGTCCGGCGGTGCACAGCACCAGGTCGACCCAGTCCAGCGCTTTATCCGCCGCCGACAGCGGATCGGCAAAGCCGGTCAGCGCTTCCCCTTCCTCTTCATTCATCGCCAGAATCGAGACATGCTCCTGCAGGAACTGCTGCCACCACGCCGGGTTATCGGCAATCACGTATTTGGTTCCAAGAGTCAACACCACCGGCACATCATGCTTTTTGGCATACTCGATGGCTTTCATCGTCGCGTCCGGCATCGGCTCGCCCGGCTTGCAGCGTACCAGGTAGGAGGTCAGCACCAGCGCCGAGGCGCCGGCGATCACCGCTTCCGGAATGCTTTCCGGGCGCAGCTTGTTCATATGACCCGGGCTGATGGCGAAGGTGCGCTCGCCGCTGTCGCTGATCAGGGTGAAGCAGCGGCCAATGGCGCCGTCGACGCCCTGCAGATAGTTCAGATCGGTACGGCTGGAGGTATTGCACAGGTAGCGATAGGCATAGCCGCCGATTTCGATATTGCTGCACATGACGCCAAGCAACACCGAGCGATCGTCCGCCAGCACCGAGTAGTTGTGCATGGTATTGCCGATCGTGCCGCCGGCAAACTGATGGGTAATAAGATTATTGCGCACCAGCTCCTGGTACAGCGCCTCAGCGACGTCATCTTCAATCACCAGCGAGTGGCCCGCGCTCAGGCCGTAGCGCACGATAAACGCCTCATCCACTTTCGCTTCGATATCCACCAGCGTCTGGTCGATACCCACCACCCAGGAGACGCTGGATTCATTCTCCGGCTGAATTTGCTGCAGCAGCGGGTCGCGGGCGTTAACGGGAAAATAGTGTTTGGATTTGCGTTTACCGGGAAATTTCATAGTGGCGCTTAAATAACAGGGAACAAGCGGGAAATAGTAGCATATTCCCCGCCCTGCGCGCGATCAGCGATAAGGCGCCGTCAGGTTGACCATCATCTCAATATGCGCGGCGTCCGCGTTAAGCGCCGGAATGTATTCATATTGCTTTCCGCCCGCTTCGAGGAATATTTCCCGGTTCTGGACGGCGATCTCTTCCAGCGTTTCGAGACAGTCGGCGGCAAACCCCGGGCACAGCACCTGAATATGCTTCGTCCCTTTCTCGCCGAGCATCTTCAGCGTCTCATCGGTGTACGGCGTCAGCCAGGGTTCCCGACCAAAGCGCGACTGGAAGGTCATCATCACCCGCTCCGGCGGGAGCCCCAGCGCGGAGACCAGTTCCCGCGTGGTATCGCGACAGCGCTGAGGATAATCATCCCCTTGATTGGCATAGCGCTGCGGGATCCCATGATAGGAGAGCAGCAGCAGATCCGGTTCCCCATGAACGGCAAACGAGGCGCGCACGCTGGCCGCCAGGGCATGGATATAGTCCGGGTGCCCGGCGTAATCGCGAATAAACGAGATACCGGGAATGGCGCGTTTCTTCGCGAGGATCCGCGCCAGCTCATCCCAGACGGCAGCCACCGTCGAGCAGGAATATTGCGGATACAGCGGCAGCACTACGATGTGCCCCACCCCCTGCGCCAGTAAATCATCCACCGCGCTGGCCAGCGACGGCGATCCATAGCTCATACCCAGCGCCACCGGGGTATCCGGCAGTCTGGCGGCCAGCGCCTGCTGCTGACGACGGCTGTATACCATCAGCGGCGACCCCTCTTCCATCCAGACGGACTGATAGAGTTTAGCCACGCGGGGAGAGCGAATCGGCAGTATGACGCCGCGCAGCAGCGGCCACCATAGCAGACGAGACGTATCCACCACCCGTTTGTCGCTGAGGAATTGTCGCAGATAGCGCTTCACCGCACCGGGGGTGGGCGCATCGGGAGTGCCTAAATTGGCCAGCAAGATACCTGTTTTCGTCTGATGCATTACCGCCTCTTAACCATTTGAATCGCAGCCAATTGTAGCTGAAATGGCGCTAAACGGAACCAATCATAGCAAAAGGTAGGAATGAGAGAAGTTCTCATCCTGCCGCAGCAGGATGAGAAAAGGCTTTATCAGCCGAGGATTTTTTCCAGTTCGGCGCGCACGTCAGCCACCGCTTTGGTGCCGTCGACTTTGGCGTATTTGGTGTTGCCCGCCTGCGCTTCTTTGGTGTAGTAGCCGATCAGCGGCGCCGTCATCTGATGATATTCCACCAGACGCTTACGCACGGTCTCTTCCTGGTCGTCTTTACGGGTGGTCAGCTCTTCGCCGGTCACGTCGTCTTTGCCTTCCACCTTCGGCGGATTAAATTTGATGTGGTATACGCGACCGGATGCCGCGTGAACGCGACGGCCAACGATGCGGTCGACGATCAGTTCGTCCGGCACATCGAATTCCAGCACGTAATCAACGGTAATGCCCGCTTCTTTCATGGCGTCAGCCTGCGGAATAGTGCGCGGGAAGCCGTCCAGCAGGAAGCCGTTACGGCAATCTTCCTGGGCGATACGCTCTTTAACCAGCGCGATAACCAGCTCATCGGTCACCAGCTTGCCGGCGTCCATGATGTCTTTCGCCTGCTTACCGAGCTCAGAGCCGGATTTTACCGCAGCGCGCAGCATATCGCCGGTGGAGATTTGCGGAATACCGTATTTCTCCATGATGAACTGAGCCTGAGTTCCTTTACCCGCGCCCGGAGCGCCAAGCAGAATAATACGCATTACGAAAATCCCCTCAAAAGTCGATTCAATTTTTCAAAAACGCTAAACCATACCACCAGAACGGCGATGGCTCAAGGAAGGCGGTGCGGCTGAAACGGTTAATGGTGAGATATTTTATGCCATCCAATGTGAAATGCCCCGCCGGAGCAAATCGCTCAGACGGGGCATTTATCCCGTTCCCGGCGTCGCGTCGCTCGGCCGGGCTACTCGTTCAGGTTCGCGTCAGGAAGCCAGCAGCTGGTTCATACGGCGGATAAACTGGTTCGGATCTTCCAGCGTGCCGCGCTCGGCCAGCAGCGCCTGATCCAGCAGCAGTTCCACCCATTCGCCGAACTGCGCGTCATCCTGGGTATCGGCTGCGCGTTTCACCAGCTGATGCGCCGGGTTCAGTTCGAAGATGTATTTCACTTCCGGCGCCGCCTGGCCCGCAGCCGCGAACAGCTTCGCCATCTGGGTGCTCATCTCGTCGGCATCGGTGGTGACAATCGCCGGGGTATCGGTCAGACGATGGGTCAGACGCACCTCTTTGACCCGGTCGCCAAGCAGGTTTTTCACACGCTCAACGAACGGCTCCAGCGCTTTTTCGGCTTCTTTGGTGGACTCGTCCACTTCGTCCGCCAGTTTGTCCAGCGACTCGTCGGCTTTAGCAACAGACTGGAACGCTTTGCCGTCGAATTCGGTCAGGTAGCTCATCATCCACTCGTCGATGCGATCGGAGAGCAGCAGCACTTCGATCCCTTTCTTACGCAGCAGTTCGAGGTGTGGGCTGCTTTTCGCCGCCGCATAGCTGTCGGCTGTGATGTAGTAGATCTTCTCCTGACCGTCTTTCATACGCGAGACGTACTCTTCCAGCGACACGGTCTGCGCGGAGGAGTCGGTATGGGTGGTCGCGAAGCGCAGCAGTTTGGCGATCGCCTCCTGGTTGCTCGGATCTTCCGCCGGGCCCTCTTTCAACACCAGGCCGAACTGTTTCCAGAAAGTCTGATATTTTTCGGCGTCGTCTTTCGCCAGCTTATCCAGCATCTGCAGCGCGCGTTTGGTCAGCGCGGTGCGCAGGTTACGGGTCACGCTGCTGTCCTGCAGGATTTCACGGGAGACGTTCAGCGGCAGATCGTTGGAGTCTATCAGGCCGCGTACGAAGCGCAGGTAGTTCGGCATAAACTGCTCGGCGTCGTCCATAATGAACACGCGCTGGACGTACAGCTTCAGGCCGTGTTTATGATCGCGGTTCCACATATCCCAAGGCGCCTGCGACGGGATATACAGCAGGCTGGTGTACTCCTGCTTACCTTCCACGCGGTTGTGGCTCCAGGTCAGCGGGTCGCTGTAGTCATGGGCAATGTGCTTGTAGAACTCTTTGTACTCGTCGTCGTTAACTTCAGACTTGCTGCGAGTCCACAGGGCCTGCGCCTTGTTGATTTTTTCCCAGCTGATAACGGTTTCGCCGTCTTTCTCTTCCTGTTTTTCAATCTCAACCGGCAGCGCGATATGATCGGAATACTTGCTGATGATGGAGCGCACGCGCCAGTCGTTGAGGAAATCGTCCTCACCTTCGCGCAGATGCAGGGTGATTTCGGTCCCGCGATCGGCTTTGGTGATGTCGGCCACGGTATATTCCCCTTCGCCGGCGGATTCCCAGAACACGCCGTTTTCAGGTTTATCGCCTGCCGCACGGGTGCGCACGGTCACTTTATCCGCCACGATAAAGGCCGAATAGAAGCCGACGCCGAACTGGCCAATCAGCTGGCTATCTTTTGCCTGGTCGGAACCCATGGATTCCAGGAACGCTTTGGTGCCGGATTTGGCGATGGTGCCGAGATGATCGATAACCTCTTCCCGGTTCATGCCGATACCGTTATCGGCGATGGTCAGGGTACGGTTGTCTTTATCAAACGAAACCCGCACGCGCAGCTCGCCGTCTCCCTCATACAAATCCGGCTGCGACAGCGCGCGGAAACGCAGCTTATCGGCCGCATCAGAGGCGTTGGAAATCAGCTCACGCAGAAAGATTTCTTTGTTGGAATAGAGGGAATGGATCATCAGGTGCAGAAGCTGTTTTACTTCTGACTGAAAACCACGAGTTTCTTGTCCTTTCATCTGATTCAACCTCAACAATGCCATTTTAAATGGGTAAAAAACCGTTGAGTGGGAGATGGGGACAGCGGGGAAATTTTTCAAGCGGAGGCGGCGATGGCCGCCTCCATTTGTTCAGAAAGTAATCTTGTGGCGACCGGCCAGCGAGTGGGACAGCGTAGTGCCGTCGACCATCTCCAGCTCGCCGCCCACCGGCACGCCGTGGGCGATTCGGCTGGCGTCGACGCCATACTGCGCGCACAGCTCTGCGATGTAGTTGGCCGTCGCCTCGCCCTCAACGGTCGGGTTAGTGGCAAGGATCACCTCGGTGATCGACTCCGCCTCCAGCCGTTGTTCCAGGCGATCGAGCCCGATGTCGTCAGGCCCGATGCCGTCGAGCGGCGACAGGTGCCCCATCAGCACGAAGTAGCGGCCGGAATACTGCCCGGTCTGCTCAATGGCGTAGATGTCCGCCGGACTCTCCACCACGCAGATTTGGCCGTTTTCCTGGCGACGCGGGTTGCTGCAGATATTGCACACCTCCTGCTCGGTGAAGGTGCGGCAATCGGCGCAGTGGCCGATCTCCGACATCGCGCGCGTCAGCGCCTGCGCCAGACGCATCCCGCCGCTGCGATCGCGCTGCAGCAGGGTAAACGCCATGCGCTGCGCGGACTTAGGGCCGACGCCCGGCAGACAGCGCAGCGCTTCCATAAGCTGAGTTAACAGCGGGCTGGTTTGCATCAGAACGGCATCTTGAAGCCTGGCGGCAGCTGCATACCGGCAGAGACGGAAGCCATCTTCTCTTTCTGGGTCTCTTCGATACGGCGCGCGGCGTCGTTGAACGCGGCAGCCACCAGATCTTCCAGCATCTCTTTGTCATCTTCCAGCAGGCTTGGGTCGATCTCCACGCGGCGGCAGTTGTGCGCGCCGTTGATGGTCACTTTCACCAGACCCGCGCCGGACTCGCCGGTCACTTCCAGCTGAGCGATCTCTTCCTGCATCTTCTGCATTTTGTCTTGCATCTGCTGGGCCTGCTTCATCAGGTTACCCAGGCCGCCTTTTCCACCAAACATAGGCTTCTCTCTCAGTCAGTCATCATTAAAGGTACTGACTGCAAGTCAAACTTGCAGTCAAATGGGGCGGATACTCTCTTCATCCAGATCGGCGTCGAAGAAACGACGCAGGGTCTGAATGTTATTATCCGCAATAATCGCGTCGCGCGCCTGCGCGAGCTTCTCTTCATAAATAGCCTGCCGCCACTCCAGCGGCGTGCGCATCGCGGGATTATCGTCTTCCACGATGGTCAATTCAACCGGCGTACCGTACAACACCCCCAGCGCTTCAGCCAGCTTTTGCTGCGCGCCGGCGGAATTGAGGTGGCGCTGACTGGGGCGCAGATGCAGACAGACGCGATTGCCCTCCTGCTCTTTCCACGCGTTGAGCGCCACCTGCTCGACCAGCTTCGGTACCGCCAGCTGGCTCACTTCCGCCGCCCAGCTGTCGCGCTCGACCGCTTCAACGGCAAGTTTAGCCGCCAGCTCCGGCGTTTTTTCATGCTCCAGCGCTTTTTTCAGCGCTTTAGGCGTGGCGACTTCGACTTTGGTCTCTTCAACCACCGTCGTCGCCTTCCAGCGATAGGCCTCTTTCTTCGCCGGGGCCTGCTCCAGCGCCGCCGCGGCCGGACGAGCCTGGACGCGCTCGGTAATCGAACTCAGTCGCTCCAGCGCAGCGTTATTCACCGGCCGCGCGCGGGAAGCGGCTGCCGGTTCACTCTTTTTTGGGGTGGTTGCTCCCTGGCTGCGCTGCAGGTGGCTGCGGGCCGCCAGCACCTGGCTGGTGGTCGGCGGCAAACTCTGCGACGGCTGCGGCGGCGGCGCTGCGGGGGAAACCTGCTGGCGCGGCGCGGGCGCGGCGGCCAGTGCCGGCTGCACCTCCGGCTCGGGCAGCGGCTTACGCGGATGAAACGCCAGGGCGCGCAGCAGCGTCATTTCGACGCCCATCCGCCGGTCCGGGGCATAGGGCAGCTCTTTGCGGCCAATCAGCAGCGTTTGGTAGTAGAGCTGAACGTCGCCCGGCGGTACGGTGCGCGCCAGTTCGCGCATTCGCACTTCGACCGCGGCCATGTCGGCGCCCAGCGCCGAAGGGGACAGCTGAACCATGGCGATGCGGTGCAGCAGGCTCTGCATCTCCACCAGCAGCGCCTCCCATTCAACGCCGCGCGCGGCGGCGTCATTGACGCCCGCCATGACCCGCTCGCCATCGGCGGCGGCCAGGGCTTCAATCAGCGACAGCGCCTGATCGTCATCGAGGGTGCCGAGCATGGCGCTCACCGACGCCGCCGTCAGTTGCCCTTCTCCACTGGCAATAGCCTGATCGGTCAGACTTAAGGCATCACGCAGACTGCCGTCGGCGGCGCGCGACAGAAGCTGCAGCGCGCGGGGCTCGAAGGCAATCTGCTCTTCGCCAAGAATATGCTCCAGCTGATGGCGGATCTGTTCAACGTCCAGCGCCTTCAGGTGGAACTGCAGGCAGCGGGATAAGATCGTCACCGGCAGCTTCTGCGGATCCGTCGTCGCCAGCAGGAATTTGACGTGCGCCGGCGGCTCCTCCAGCGTCTTTAATAACGCGTTGAAGCTGTGGCGCGACAGCATATGGACTTCGTCGATGAGATAGACCTTAAAGCGGCCGCGGGCCGGCGCGTACTGGACGTTATCCAGCAGGTCGCGAGTATCTTCGACTTTGGTTCGCGAGGCGGCGTCAATCTCAATCAGATCGACAAAGCGCCCTTGTTCTATTTCCCGGCAGTTATCGCACACGCCGCAGGGGGTGGCGGTGATGCCGGTTTCACAGTTTAACCCTTTCGCCAGCAGGCGGGCGATGGAAGTCTTACCGACCCCGCGGGTACCGGAAAAGAGATAAGCGTGATGAATGCGCCCTAACGACAAGCCGTTCGCCAGTGCGGTCAGCACATGTTCCTGGCCGACGACGTCAGCAAAGGTTTGTGGGCGCCATTTACGGGCTAAGACCTGATAACTCATGGGCTGGCTCTGAAACGCTGGAAGGTGAAATCACGAAGGGGTCATGCTATCACAGCCCCGCCCGATCGGCGAGGCTATGTGGAGGGATTTGCTTAGTGGCCCGGGAACGGCACCAGACTGTAGCAGTGGACCCCCAGCTTCTCCAGGCGCTGTTCGCCGCCCAGATCGAAGAGATTGATAATGAAAGCGGCATCCTGTACTTCGCCGCCGAGACGGCGGATCAGTTTGACCGTCGCGTCGATGGTTCCGCCGGTCGCCAGCAGATCGTCCACCACCAGCACTTTGTCGCCCGGTTTGATGGCGTCAACGTGGATCTCCAGCTGATCGGTGCCATACTCCAGCTCATAGCTCTCAGCGATGGTTTCACGCGGCAACTTACGCGGCTTGCGTACCGGAACAAAGCCCACGCCCAGCGCCAGCGCAACCGGTGCGCCGAAAAGGAAGCCACGCGCCTCAGTCCCTACCACTTTGGTAATTCCCGCGTCTTTGTAGCGCTCGGTCAGCAGTTCAATGCTGAGCGCGTAAGCTTTCGGGTCTTCCAGTAAACTGGTGACATCGCGGAAAAGAATGCCAGGTTTTGGATAATCCTCGATACTCTGGATGCTGTTCTTCAGATATTCAAGCTGCTGTGCAGTTGCGGTCATAAGTGTATGCCTGATTGAAACGGTGTTACCCACGGGCGTGCAAAAGGGGCCAAAGAAACATTTGTTTAACCTTTGACCAGGCTTACCCGCGCTCGAAAACGCCAGAATTTACTGGCTGTCAGCAACAATTGCAACAGGCATTATTGCGCATCAGTGCTTTTGTTGCTTTGCGTCAACCACCGGAATGCGCCACATAAAGATCAGCAGACAGGCCAGAATGACCAACAGCATGATGCGCACCCACGTAAGCTTAACCAGCCACAGTGAAATAGCAAAAGTCGCCACGATCATGGCAATGGCGCGCGGTTTGGCGCCGCGGGGCATGGCGCGGTACTGCTGCCAGTGGCGAAGATAGCCGCCGAACCATGAGCGATACAGCAGCCACTGGTGAAAGCGCGGCGATGAGCGGGCAAAGCACCAGGCGGCGAGCAGAATAAACGGCGTCGTCGGCAGCAACGGTAAGAAAACACCCAGCGTACCCAGCGCTACCGCCAGCCAGCCGATAATGGTTAAAATAACAGGTGGCATAATGCGAATCGTTATCAAACAGATACGGCTACTGTAGCACAGTTGGCTGATGAAAAATGGAGGGGGCGGGTGAAAACAGCTCAACTTTTACAAACGCTGAACAATCAGCTCAGCGAGCTGGCCGCGCTGGTGGCGCCGCTGGCGGAGCACGCGACCCTCAGCCCGCGCTTTGACCGCCAGCTCTTCCACACCCGCAGCACGCTGATGCAGGCCTATCTGGCGGAAGCCCAACACAACTTCAGCCAGCTCCGCCAGGCCGTCGAGCGCCAGCAGCTGCCGCAGGTAGCCTGGATCGCCGAGCGGCTGGCGGCGCAAATCGCCGCGCTGCGTCGCGAAACCGCCACCTGGTCGCTGCGCAGTTGGGACTATGCCTCGCCAACGCTGAGCCGCTGGCAGCGCCGTCGCCTGCAGCATCAGGAGTATGAGCGCCGCCTGCTGGCGATGCGCGACCAACGCCAGCGCCAGCTGACGCAGGCTACCAGCCTTGACGAGCAGCAGCGGCTGGCCAGCGAAGTCGAGGTCTACAGCGGGCGGCTGGCGCGCTGTAGACAGGCGCTGGACAAGATTGAAAACGTACTGGCGCGGCTGACGCGCTAACAGGAGAGTCTGATGTCGCTGGAAAATGCCCCCGATGAGGTCAAACTGGCCGTCGATTTAATCATGTTGCTGGAGTCGCATCAGATCCCGGCGCAAACGGTGCTGGACGCGCTGGAAATTGTCAGGCGGGATTATGCAAACAAGTTAAAAAACGCGGAAAGCGCCTCGCAAACGCCGCAGAAGTAAGATGTTGCCCACGACGACGTGCTGGCAGAGTGGTCCTCTGCGCATGACGCCGATGGAGGCAATATTGATGGAAAAGGTCAGTCAAACCCCGCACGATGCGGTTTTTCGCCAGATGCTGATGCATCAGGCGGTGGCGAAGGATTTCCTGCAGCTGTATCTGCCCGCGCCGTTTCTGGCAATTTGCGAGCTGGATTCACTGCAGCTGGTCTCCGGTAGCTTTGTTGAAGAGGACCTGCGCGCCAGCTATTCCGATATCCTTTACTCACTGCGCACCCGCCACGGACCGGGCTATGTTTACGCGCTGATTGAGCACCAGAGTACCCCGGACAAGCTGATGGCGTTTCGCCTGCTGCGCTACGCGCTGGCCGCCATGCAGCGTCATCTGGACGCTGGCCACGACACGCTGCCGCTGGTGGTGCCAATTCTGTTTTATCACGGCAAGGTCAGCCCCTGGCCCTGGCCCCGCAACTGGCAACAGCTATTCGCCGAACCGGCGCTGGCGAAGGCGCTCTATAGCGGTGATTTTCCGCTGGTGGACCTCACCGTTATGCCAGATAATCAGATCGTCCGTCATCGGCGTATGGCCATGCTGGAGCTGTTGCAAAAGCATATCCGCCATCGCGATCTGGCCGAGCTGCAGGTGCCGCTGATTGCGCTGATGACGCAAGGCTATCTGACAGAAGCGCAGTTAAATACGCTGCTGCGCTATATGTTGCAGGCGGGTACCACGGAACATCCGGGGGCGCTGATCCGCGCGCTGGCGGCGCAGTCGCCCAGACATAAGGAGCTGATGATGACCATTGCCGAATGGCTGGAAGAGAAAGGCCGTAAACAGGGGCAGCAGGAGGGCGAACAGGAAGCCACTCGCAGCATCGCCGCCAGAATGCTGGCGCGCGGCCTCGAACGTCAAATCGTGCGGGAACTCACCGGGCTTAGCGACGAAGAGCTCGCCGCGCTGACGCCCTGATGCAGCAGGGGCGGCTTTGCGCCGCCCCTTTTCAGTTAAGACGCGACGGAGGGCGCTAAATCGTCACCCTTTCCGTCCCGCTTCACTTCCGTGACCTCGTCGCCCTTTTCATTTCGCAGATGGACTTCCAGCTGGTTAAAGGCAATGTTGATGTCATTCTCCCGGCACAGACGGTCGATGGCGCGGTTGAGCTCATCCACCGTGTAGCTGCGATCGCGCAGTTCACGGACATACAGACGCAGTTCATGATCCAGGGTACTGGCCCCGAAGGTGGTGAAGAAGACCGCCGGCGCTGGCTCCTGCATCACTTTCGGATGATCGTGCGCGACCTTCAGGAGCACCTCCTTCACCTTATCCAGATCGGAACCGTAGGCGACGCCGAGGCGGATCACCACGCGGGTCACGGTGTCGGAGAGCGACCAGTTGATCAAGCGCTCGGTAACGAACGCCTTGTTCGGGATGATCACCTCTTTACGATCGAAGTCGGTGATGGTAGTGGCGCGAATACGGATTTTGCTTACCGTACCGGAGAAGGTGCCGATAGTCACCGTATCCCCAATGCGCACCGGACGTTCGAACAGAATAATCAGGCCGGAGACGAAGTTACCGAAGATCTCCTGCAGACCAAAACCTAAACCAACCGACAGCGCGGCCGCCAGCCACTGCAGTTTATCCCATGAGACGCCCAGCGACCCGAAT